>Ga0105045_10002770_pt1 | contig 14865 bp, 13 predicted proteins | sample MAT02_FD_78089 | JGI IMG/M metagenome (GOLD analysis project Ga0105045, IMG submission 78089) | Freshwater microbial communities from Lake Fryxell liftoff mats and glacier meltwater in Antarctica - MAT-02 (megahit assembly) | ecosystem: Environmental > Aquatic > Freshwater > Ice > Liftoff...
CGCGCATGAGGCGGGGCTTGTCTTCGATCTCTTCGACGTGGCCGATGTGTTTGCGCGTACGCCGCTCATTGCCGATCTCAAGCCGGGCGGCCGCTATCTCGCCAAGGACGTCTACGACATCGGTGGGGCAGGGGTGGTGCTCAAGGCGTTGCTGGATGGCGGCTTTCTGCACGGGGACTGCATCACGGTCACCGGTAAGACCATCGCCGAGGACCTCGCCGATGTAGTCATCCCCGAGGGGCAGGATGTGGTGATGCCCACGTCACGCGCCCTCTCGCCAACTGGTGGCTTGGTGGGGATGCGCGGTAACCTGGCGCCAGATGGTGCGATCGTGAAGGTGGCGGGGCTGCACACGCGCACGTTCAGCGGGCCGGCGCGGTGCTTCGACTCGGAGGAAGCGGCCTTTGCCGCTGTGATGGAGCGTCGCTACGCCGCCGGCGACGTGCTGGTCATTCGCTTTGAAGGGCCACGCGGCGGTCCCGGCATGCGCGAGATGTTGTCGACCACCTCGGCGATCTATGGGCAGGGAATGGGCGATCAGGTCGCACTCGTCACCGACGGACGCTTTAGCGGCGCGACGCGCGGTCTGTGCGTTGGCCACGTAAACCCCGAGGCCGCGATCGGCGGCCCGATCGGATTGCTCCGCGACGGGGATATCATCGATATCGATTCCGTGGCCGGCAGGCTGAGTGTTCGCCTGTCCGATGCGGAACTCGACGAACGTCGTGCGGCCTTCGTGCCGCGTCAGCACGACTTCCAGTCCGGGGCGATCTGGCGCTATGCGCAGACCGTGAGCCAGGCGCGGTACGGCGCGGTTGTCCACCCCGGGGGGGTTGCGGAAACCCACACCTATGCCGATGCTTGATGGAGTGGTAGTGACGAACCGTCTGTTACCCGTGGCGTAACGGTTCGTCTGTTCGCGGGATAGCAGGACCGGGAGCGGCCGATCGCGGCCCCTCCCACTTCACGTTCAGTCCGCGCAATGCTCTGCTGATGTTTGCCTCACTCGCGCCGTCCCGACTTATTCTTCGTCTTATTCCCGTCGTCGTAACGAACCTCGTTACGCCGGTTGTTGTAGTACGCGTAGTTAGCGTTCGGGAGCAGGGCTTGAAGGTCGCGATGTAAAACGCGAACCGCCGCCCCTCCCGAGACCATCGGGAGCGGCGACCTTGGCGAACGGTGCCAGGCCCCTTCCGAAAGATCGGAGGGGGCCTTTCTCGTTCTCCAGGTCCCCATGTCCACGGCCACATCCAACACCACGTCCACCGCGTCACCCGCCACGCCACGTGTTGCGCCGAGCCATCTCGGTCGCGACGCGTCGACGGCGGGGCGTTCAGGCGCGCAGATCATGTGCGAAGCGTTGATCCGCGAAGGCGTATCGGTAATGTTCGGCATCCCGGGTGGCTGTATCATGCCCTTCTATCACGCCATGTGGGACTATCGCGCGAGCCTCCGCCATGTGCTGTGTCGGCATGAGCAGGGTGCGGGACATGCCGCCGAGGGTTACGCGCGGGCCACCGGACGGGTAGGGGTCTGCATCGGCACCAGCGGACCGGGCGCGACCAATCTCGTTACGCCGATTGCCGATGCATGGATGGACGGCACGCCGCTGGTCGCGATCACCGGACAGGTGCCGAGCGCCCTGCTGGGCACAGATGCGTTTCAGGAAACGGACATCACCGGCATCACCGTGCCGATCACCAAGCACAACTACCTGGTGACCGACGTGCATGATCTGGCACGCGTGTTTCGCGAGGCTTTCCATATTGCGCACACGGGTCGGCCGGGTCCGGTGCTGATTGACATCACGAAGGACGCGCAACTCGCGCGCATCGTGCCCGACTGGGAGGTAGCGATGGATCTGCCGGGCTATCGGCCCGCGTCGATCGCGAGCACTGTACCTCTCGATGTGATCCGCCGCGCGGCCACACTGCTTCACGAAGGACGACGCCCGCTGATTCTCGCCGGCAACGGCGTCATCCAAGCCGGCGCCACGCGCGAGCTGCGCGCGCTGGCCGAGGCCACGGGTATTCCGGTGGTCACGACACTGCACGGGTTGGGCGCAATGCCCCACGATCATCCGCTCGCTCTTGGGATGCCGGGGATGCATGGCTGGGTCCATGTCAATCGCGCCATCCAGCGGTGCGATGTACTGCTCAATGTGGGCAGTCGCTTCGACGATCGCGTGACGGGGAAGGCGAGTTCGTTTGCACCGCAGGCGAAGGTCGTTCACATCGACATCGACGCGGCGGAGATCGGCAAGTTGGTGCACACGGAGCTCGGCATCGTGGGTGATTGCTTGCCCGTGTTGCGCGCGATCACCACCGCGATGCCCGGCGGGCACGCGTCCGCGCGGAGCGCGTGGCGAGAGGAGATCGCCGCGATGCGCGAAGCGCACCTGCCACGACAGGCGTACACGCGTCGAGACCGGACGGCGCCGCTGATGCCGCACGATGTATTCGAAGCGCTCAATGGCGCGTTCCGTGGTCGTAACGACTGGCGCGTGGTCACGGACGTGGGGCAGCATCAGATGTGGGCGGCACAGCTCATCGACTGGAATCGCCCACGCACGCAGATCACGAGCGGCGGCGCCGGTACAATGGGTTTTTCCTTACCGGCCGCGATGGGTGCCGCGATCGCTGACCCGGAGCGTACGATCTGGGTGGTGGTCGGTGACGGCGGATTCCAGATGACCGCTTGCGAGCTTGCCACCATCGCACAGGAAGGACTGACGAACCTCAAGGTGGCGGTGGTCAACAACGGCTACCTCGGCATGGTCCGTCAATGGCAGCAGCTCTTTGAGGGACGCCGATATAGCGGCACACCGCTCACCGGCCCCGACTTCGCCAAGCTCGCCGAGGCGCACGGTCTTCGGGGCATCACGGTGACGCATGCGGCCGACGCGGCAGTCGCCATTGCGGCGGCCTGGGCGCACGATGGCTGCGTGGTGATCGATTTCCGCGTCGAGCGCGAAGCCAATGTCTTTCCCATGGTTCCCGCTGGTCAGGCGATCGGCGAAATGATGGTGCAGGAAACGTCCCCCGTGGTATCCGTTCCACCTTCTCCCCAGGTCTGATCTGATGTCTCAACACACCTTGATTGCGCTCCTGCAGGATCGCCCCGGCGTCCTCCATCGCACCGTCACCCTGCTGCGACGTCGCGGCTTCAACATTGCGTCGCTCGCTGTTGGCCGAAGTGAGGTGTCCGGCATCAGCCGCATGACCCTCGTGGTCGATGCGTCGGACGCGACGCAGGTGGTGAGCCAACTCGATCGTCTGGTCGAAGTGATTGGCGTGAGTGATGTGACGAACGCGCAGGCGGTGCAGCGCGAGACGGCGCTTGCGAAGCTCGTGGCGTCGCCTGATCGAATCGCGCAGCTGGTGGATATCGTTGTGTCGCAGGGCGCTCGCGTGCTGCACCTGAGTGACGACGAGATGATCGTGGAGATCACCGACACACCGGAACGCGTGGAGTTGTTCATTGCACGCATTCGCCCCGAAGGATTGGCCGAACTGATGCGCACGGGCCGTTTGGCCATGATGCGCGGTCGTACTCCCGCTCGTCTGGAGGCTCCTGCGCACTACCGCGCACAGGCCGACGGTGCCTCACATGAGGAGATGGCCGCATGACCACGCGCGTGTACTACGATCGCGACGCTGACGCCACGCGTCTCAGCGGCCGACCCATCGCCATTGTCGGCTACGGCAGTCAGGGGCATGCCCATGCACTCAACCTGCGCGACAGTGGCTGCGATGTGCGGGTGGGGCTGCGCGAGGGGTCGAAGAGTTGGGCCGTCGCGGAGGCCGCAGGAGTACGGGTCTGTACCGTGGCGCAGGCTGCGGCGGAAGCGCAACTCATCATGATCCTCGCGCCGGATACGGAGCAGCGGTCGATTTACGAGCGTGACGTCCGCGAATCAGTCACTGAAGGCAAGTCGCTGCTGTTTGCACACGGCTTCAATGTGCACTTCAAGCTCATCGACCCACCGACCGGGGCGGACGTTGCACTGATCGCACCCAAGGCGCCTGGGCATCGCGTGCGCGAGCTCTTCATGGAGGGCGGCGGTGTACCTGGTTTGATTGCCGTGCATCACGACGCCAGCGGACATGCCCGCGACGACGCCCTGGCCTACGCGCGCGCGATCGGGTGCACGCGCGCCGGCGTGATCGAAACCACGTTCGCCGAAGAGACCGAGACCGATCTGTTCGGCGAGCAGGCAGTATTGTGCGGCGGTGTATCGGCCCTCGTGAAGGCCGGATACGAAACGCTCGTTGAAGCGGGCTATCAACCGGAGATGGCATATTTCGAATGCCTGCACGAGCTCAAGCTGATCGTGGACCTGATGTACCAGGGCGGGCTGAATTACATGCGCTACTCGGTGTCGGACACGGCCGAATACGGTGACTATACCGCAGGGCCGCGCATCGTCACAGCGGCCACGAAAGACGCCATGCGACAGCTACTCGCTGAGATTCGCGACGGATCATTTGCGCGACAGTGGGTGGCCGAGAACGACGCCGGCCGACCGAACTTTACGGCTGCGCGTCTCGCTGACACCGAGCATCCGATCGAACAGGTGGGAATGCGACTGCGGGAGCTCATGCCATTCCTGAACGCCAAGGTCGTACGTCCCGGGTAGCGGACCGGCGTCGGTCCGCATTCAAAGTGGGCGCCGTTGCCGGGCGCCCACCCACCGTTGACGTTATGTAAGAAGCAGCGCGCGCGTCGGTGTCGGAAAGGATGGGACCTCGCGCGCCATGGTCATCGTGAGTTTTGCGCGTGCCTCGAGTCGGTTGGTGCGTTCGCCCGCCGCCTGCATAGTCTGCGCGTTCTGCACCCACTTCTGAACCGTGCGCAGCGGCGGCACTGAGCGTGAGAGCCGCTGCATGGTGTTCACGCGATCAAACAAGTTTACGATATTTTCCGGGACCCGCTGACTGAGCTCGGCGACGGATTCGACACCGGACGCTTCAAGAAGAATTCCCGCCAGGCCCAACTGTTCACGGTCGCTCTGTCCAATCTTCTCACGTTGCTCGCTTTTGTGGATCATCGATGTTTCCCCTGGGCAGCGGCATACTCAGCACGGGCGATGCCGTGTTCGAGAAATGCGCGGCGGATGCACGAGAGGCGCTGCCTGCGGTCGCGAGTGACAAGTTTCCGGTCACAGGTACCTCGAATGCACTACCCGCCACCGGAAACCCGTCACTGATAACCGCAAACAGCCGCCCCTTTTTCTCAGTGCCCTCTCGCCCCCGCATCGCGATCCCGAGGATCCGCCGCCCCAAACCGCCGCCCTGCCGTATTCACAAAAATTGAATGTGCCGCACCCTGATTGCCGCCCAGTCGCACTACGTGCCCCATCCCCTCGAGGGCCTGCGGTAGCGCCGGCGTTGTCCCCCGCGACTCCATCGACAACATGTTCGGCAACCACTGATGATGAAACCGCAGCGCATTGACCGCGTCCTGCGGCGTCATTTGAAAATCGATCAGATTGAGCACCACTTCCATCACCGTATTGATGATCGTTCGGCCGCCCACCGTGCCCACGATGGCCACCAGCTTGCCGTCCTTCGCCACAATGGTTGGGGTCATGCTGGACAACGGGCGTTTGCCCGGCTGCGCGATGTTGGGCGTGGTGCCCACGAGTCCCGTGCTATCCGTGAGCCCGGGCTTGCCGTTGAAGTCGCCCATCTCATTGTTCAGCAAAAATCCCGCGCCGTCTACCACGGCGCCCAGCCCGTAGCCGGCTTCCAGCGTGTACGTGACCGACACCGCGAGCCCGTCCTTGTCCACCACCGAGTAGTGCGTGGTCTGTTCGCTCTCCGGCCGCTGCGCGATATCCGATGGTGCCGACGGCGACGCCTTCGCCGGGTCGATCGTATGTCGTTGCTCGGCGGCGTATTCCTTGCTTGTGAGCCGACTCACCGGCGGCGTGGTGAAGTCGGGATCGCCCATGAACTGCGCCCGGTCGCGATACGCCCGCCGCATGCTCTCAACGAGATAGTGCACATACTGTGGCGAGTTGTGGCCGAGGCTTTTGAGGTCATAGCCCTCAAGAATGTTGAGCATCTCGATCATCGCCGTACCACCGGAACTCGGCGGCGGCATGGAGATGATCTCGTAGCCCCGATACGTGCCACGCACCGTGGTGCGTTCCGCCGGCTCGTACGCCGCCAGATCCGCTTCCGTGATCAGGCCGCCATGCCGCGCCATCTCGGCGGCGATCAACTGCGCCGTCATCCCACGGTAGAACCCGTCGCGTCCTTGGTCACGCACCCGCTCGAGCGTCTTCGCGAGGTCGCCGAGCACGAGTCGTTCACCGGCGGCGTACGGGATGCCGTTTTTGTAGTAGGCGGCCACTGACGCCGGGAAGGCGCCGAGCTTGTTGCGCGCGCCGGCCAACGAGGCCGCCAGCCCGGTCGGAATCTCGAAGCCTTCACCAGCCATCGTGGCTGCAGGTTGCACGAGCTGCTTCCACGGCGTCTTGCCGTATTTACCGTGCGCATGGGCAAAGCCGGCCACCGTGCCCGGCACGCCCACGCTCACGTGCGAATTGTGGTGCGTGCGCGCTGAATATGCGCCGGTGCTGTCCGTGAACATGGTGGCCGATGCGCGGGCCGGCGCCTTTTCGCGGAAGTCGATGGCGGTGCTCCGGCCATCGGGAAAGCGAATGACCATAAAGCCGCCGCCGCCGATGTTGCCGGCGGTGGGATAGGTCACCGCCAGCGCGAAGCCGGTGGCGACGGCGGCGTCGATCGCATTGCCGCCGGCCTTCAGCACGTCGCGGCCGGTCTGACTGGCCAAGGCGCTCGCGGAGACGACCATGCCGCCGTTGGATTCTACGGCGGCGGTGGGCCACGGGGCGGTTGCCGGTTGCGCACGCAGTGGGGCCACGAGCAACGCCGTGGCAAGCGACCCGGCCAGAGCCAGGGCGGCGGCATGGCCGGGCAGGGCGCGGGGACGGCGCCGGAGGAGCGTGGGAAGCGGCATCGGTAGGGGCGGAGGTGGGGCGGGCAGGTGTGGCGCGGGAGCTCTGGAGGAAGGTACCGCGTCGGCGCGCGGCTGGTGCCCGGTAGCTTTGGCGGATCGGTCTGACTATGTTGAGAGGCTCCCCAAAAACGGGGACCTGGGTGCGGGTCGGAACCACCGACTACGCGACGAGCCCGGAACGCCGGCGGTACTGCTGCCGGCGCGCTGTCCACACTGTCTGCATTGAGATCCGAACATGGCTGTCAAGATTCGTCTCCGCCGCGAAGGCCGGAAGAAGACCCCGATGTACCGCATTGTGATCGCTGATTCGAAGGCGCCGCGCGACGGCCGTTTCATCGAGATCATCGGACAGTACCAGCCGCAGCTCGGCGAAAACGCGATCAACCTCAAGCTCGATCGTGTGGAGCATTGGATGAACGTCGGCGCGTTGCCCACCGACACCGTGCGCTCGCTGCTCCGTCGTGCCGGTGTGCTCAAGGCCCGTCACGAAACGCGTCTGGCCGCCAAGCTCCAGTCCAACGCAGTCGCCCTCCCCGAGGCGTGATCTGGCGGACTATGTGATCATCGGGAAGGTGCGTCGCGCGCACGGTGTGCGCGGCGCCTGGGCCGTTGAGTCGCTGTCTTCGGCGTCGGACGTGATGCTCGCGTCCGGCGCCGTCGTCTATGCCGGCGACCGCAAAGGCAATCTCGACGGCGACCCCGCCGCGGCCGCGCTGCACATTGAGGACGGTCGGCCCATGAACAAGGACTGGCTCGTGCGCGTGCGGGAAGTCACTGATCGCGATGTCGCCGATTCGTGGCGTGGCCGCTACCTGCTGGCCGATACGGCCGACATGCCCGAGCCGGACGATGACGAGATGTATATCTTCTCGCTCATCGGCATGCAGGTGGAGGTCGATGGTCAAGGGCATGTGGGCCATGTGCGCGACGTGTATGAAGCGCCGCAGGGGCTGATTCTCGAGGTGGAGACGGTGAGCGGCCGTCCACTGGTGCCGTGGCGCCCCGAGATCGTGGAGCGGGTGGACGAAGCGCGCAACACGATTGTGCTCAAGCCGCTCGACGGCCTGCTCGAGACCTAGAGCCAGTTCGGTGCTGCGCATCAACGTGGTGACGATCTTCCCCGAGTTCTTCGCGGAGCCGCTCTCCCTCAGCATTCCGGCCAAAGCGGCGCTGGCGGGCAGTGTGTCGTACCACACCGTGAACCTGCGCGATTTCACGTACGATCGGCATAAAACGGTCGACGACACGCCCTGCGGTGGCGGACCTGGCATGGTAATGAAGCCAGGGCCGTTTTTCGAAGCGGTGGAGTTTTTGGGGGCCACGGCGCCGATCGTGCTGCTCTCGCCGCGCGGCCGCCGTTTCTCGCATGCTGACGCGGTGCGTTTTGCTGCAAGCACTGAACTCACGCTGCTCTGCGGCCACTACAAGGACGTCGACGAACGCGTCGCCACGCATCTGGCCACCGAAGTGCTGTCGCTCGGCGACTTCGTGCTCAGCGGTGGTGAGGCGGCAGCCCTCGCCATCATCGACGCTACGGTGCGCCTCCTACCGGGTGCCATGAGTGACATCGAGAGCGCACGCACGGATTCGTTCTACGATCGCGGCATCAGCGCGCCAAGCTATACGCGGCCGGTGGAGTATCGCGGATTGAGAGTGCCTGACGTGCTGATTGGTGGGGACCATGCGAAGGTGGCCGCCTGGCGCGACGGCGAGAGTCTGCGGCGCACGCGTGAGGCGGAAGCGCGAGATCGTGAGGTGTGGACTGCGCGCGAAGCGGAGATTGCCGCGCGCGAGGCGGTGATCGCCGAGGCCGAACGTGTACGGGCAGAGAAGGCGGCGAAGAAAGCGCGCGAGAAAGCGGCAAAAGCCCGTGTGCGCGCACGTGAGGCCGCCAGAGTCGCGGCGGCGAACGCAGCGGACCATGATGCCAGCCCTGACGATGATGAGCCGTCGCTGTGAGCGTGCGAGTGTTCATCACCGGCGGCACGTTCGACAAAGAGTACAACGAGCTGACTGGCACGCTGCACTTCGAGAAGACCCACGTGCGTGAAATGCTGGAGCGTGGGCGCTGCATGGTGGGCGTGCAGGTGAGCGTGCTGATGATGATGGACAGTCTCGACATGCAGCACGAACAGCGGGTGGCCATCGCACACGCGTGTCGCACGTGCGACGAAACGCAGATCGTCATTACGCACGGTACGGATACGATGGTGGACACGGCGCGGGTCATTGCTGATGCGGTGCCCGGCAAGACGATTGTGCTGACCGGGGCGATGATCCCCTATGCTTTTGGTAGCTCGGACGGTCTGTTCAATCTCGGGAGCGCGCTCAGTTTTGCGCAGTCGTTGCCTGCCGGCGTGTATGTGGCGATGAATGGCCACGTATTCCGGTGGGACAATGTGCGCAAGAATCGCGAGCGTGGGGTGTTTGAGGGACTGGCGTAGGGAGTATCTGCAGTGAGGCTGTTCCTCCGACCTTCACGGTGAGCCGAACCCGACTCCGGCGGCACTACGCGGCGAACAGTCCGCGCGCCGTGCTGATCGGGCCACCGTCGATCACGTGTCGATAGCCAAGGGCTGAGAGCGTGCTCGCTGCGATCGCGGAGCGGGCACCACTTGCACAGTACAGCAAAATGCGAGAGTCCTTCGTGATGCCAGCCTGAATCGGCAACGACTCGGCGATCGACTGCGCGGGGAGGCAGATCGCCCCCGGCAGATGACCAAGCCAATATTCGAGCTTGGAGCGGACGTCGACGACCAACGCCACCGATTTGTTCTTGTAGGTCGGCATATGGGGGCGGATCAGCGTACTGAGGGGATGAAGACGCTGTACACACCGCGCAGGTCGCCGGTGCGGAAGTCGAAGGCGCGGTCGCGGGGGTAGTTCTCCACCACGAACGCGGGTCGAGTGTCTTTGGCGCCGTGGCAGGAGAGGCACGACGGCTCTACGGTGATCCGGCGCAGATAGCGAACGCCTGAGGTACCATTGAGCGACGCGCGTAAAACGAGCGCATGCAGGGAGGTGTCCTGCGCGAAGCGCTGCATGTGGCGGACCGCCTCCGGATCGGCGTCGTTTGCCGGATTGCGATACTTCGTGGCCAACTGCCGGACGGTCCAGCCGTTGGCCGCGCCAATCTGCTGCAGCGTCTGGCCCACCGGTCTGCAGACGGCCGCGAACGCCTGTAGATCGGCCGGAGCACCCGACTGGAGGAACGTGCCCGCCAATCCTGAGCGGAGGGCATCAACCCGCTCGATCTCGGAGACCGCCTTTCCCAGCGCCTCGTTGGCCTGCGCGTGTACGGTGAAGGCCGAACACAACAAGGCCACGGCGCCGCCGGCGAACAGGCGGGCCGAACGAATGGTGTGAAGGGGAAACCACATGAGAGACTCCGGGCACAAGGTTGCGGACACAGGTATACAAACATCCTTATATAAGTATAAACGGAATGCGCAACGTTGGCAAGTTGCGCCACCTCCTCTCCACCACCCGTCCCGCATCCCGCCATGAGTTGTCAGGACTCGGCATCCACGACCGTTTCCCGCCGGTCGTCCACTGGCCCCTCTGCGGTTTGCCGGGCATTTTGCAGACAGTCAACACACCGGCACCCGTCTCTGCTCATTACCCGCCCCACGCCGCATGGCGTGGGCGCTCCCGACCGGCGGCTCGGTCGGCACCTCCGGCACCCTCCGCATGGCCAAGATCAAGGTTGTGAATCCCGTCGTCGAGATGGACGGCGACGAGATGACGCGCATCATCTGGCAGTTCATCAAAGACAAGCTCATCCTGCCGTATCTCGATGTCGAACTGGAATACTACGACCTCGGCATCGAGCATCGCGACGCCACCAACGATCAGGTCACCATCGACTCCGCCGAGGCCACGAAGCGGCACGGCGTGGCGGTGAAGTGTGCGACCATCACGCCCGATGAAGCGCGCGTGAAGGAGTTCGGGCTCAAAAAGATGTGGAAGAGCCCTAACGGCACCATCCGCAACATCCTCGGCGGCGTGATTTTTCGCGAGCCGATCATCATCTCCAACATTCCGCGCCTCGTGCCGGGATGGACGAAGCCCATTGTCGTGGGCCGTCATGCGCACGGCGATCAGTACAAGGCCACCGATTTCAAGGTGCCGGGTCCGGGTACCGTGACGATGACGTACACACCCACCGATGGCAGCGAGCCGATGCAGTTTGAGGTGGCCCGATTCGGCGCCGACGGCGGTGTGGCGATGGGCATGTACAACTTCAACGACTCCATACGCGACTTCGCCCGCTCAAGTCTGACGTACGGGCTACAGCGTAATTACCCAGTGTATCTGAGCACCAAGAACACGATTCTCAAGGCCTACGACGGCCAGTTCAAGGATCTGTTCGAGGAAGTGTTCAACACCGAGTTCAAGGCGGCGTTTGACGCCAAGGGCCTCACCTACGAACATCGCCTGATCGACGACATGGTCGCGTCGGCGCTCAAGTGGGAAGGCGGCTACGTGTGGGCGTGCAAGAACTACGACGGTGACGTGCAGTCAGACATCGTGGCGCAGGGTTTTGGTTCGCTCGGCCTCATGACCAGTGTCCTTTTGTCTCCCGACGGCCGGACGATGGAAGCGGAAGCGGCGCACGGCACCGTCACGCGGCATTACCGCGAGCACCAGAAGGGCAACAAGACGTCCACCAATCCGATCGCGTCGATCTTCGCGTGGACGCGTGGGCTGGCGCATCGCGGCAAGCTGGATGGCACGCCGGCGGTCACCGCGTTCGCCGATACCCTCGAGGCCGTGTGCATCGAAGCGGTGGAAGCCGGTGAGATGACGAAGGATCTCGCGATCCTGATCTCACGCGATACGCCGTATCTGCATACGGAAGCGTTTCTGGATGCGATCGATCGCCGATTGCAGGTAAAGATGGCGTAACGCGGTCTACCGCCTGCCGCACTATTTCTGTTCCCCTCGGAGGTTTTGATGCGTGTGCCTACCCGGTTCTCGCTCGGTGCGCTGGCCATAACGGCCGGGGCGCTGGGCGCACAGCGTACCCCCGTCCGCGCGGCGGCGGTTCCTGCGGTGTCGGTTGAGGCCTACGCATCGCTTCCATGGCGCAACATCGGCCCCGAGGGGAACCGCTTCAGCGCAGCGGCCGGTATTCCGGGTGATCCGCTCACGTATTACGTGGGTGCGGCGTCGGGCGGGATTTACAAGACCACTGATGGCGGTGTGCATTGGGTCGAATTGTTCGACGATCAGCCGGTGCTGTCGATTGGCGCGTTAGCCGTCGCGCGCAGTGACGCGAATGTGGTGTGGGCCGGTACCGGGGAAGCGCATATCCGGAGCCACATTTCGATTGGACAGGGGGTCTACCGGTCCACGGATGCCGGGCGCACGTGGACGATGATGGGGCTGGAAAAGACTGGCCGCATTGCGCGTGTTGCGATCCATCCGACCAACCCCGAGGTGGTGCTGGTGTGCGCGCTCGGTACAGCGTACGGCCCGCAGCAGGAGCGCGGCGTGTATCGCACCACCGACGGCGGTACGACATGGTCCCGCGTGCTGTTCGTCGACGAAAATACGGGATGCAGCGATCTCGCAATGGATCCCTCCAACCCACGCACGCTGTATGCGGGCATGTGGCAGATCGAAATACACACCTGGGGTCGCACCAGCGGTGGCCCCGGCAGCGGGCTCTTCACCTCACGCGATGGTGGCGTGACGTGGACGCGATTACGCGGGAATGGACTGCCGACCAAGCCGGTGGGGAAGGTGGCGCTGGCGATTGCGCCATCCAATCCGCAGCGCGTGTTCGCGCTGATTGAAACCGGCGACGGCATGCCCTGGAACGGTGAGGCCACCGAAAGCGGACAACTCTGGCGGAGCGAAAACGGCGGCGCGACATGGGCACTCATTACGCGCGATCGCAACGCCATGGGCCGCGCGCACTACTACTCGCGCATGGCCGTCACCCCTGACAATGAAAACGAAGCGTATTTTCTGACGGCGTCGTATCATGCGTCGATCGACGGTGGCCGAACGCTCACGCAGCTCACCGGCCCGCAGGCGCCGGGTGGTGATCACCACGACATCTGGATCGATCCCACCAACGGCAACCGACAGATCGTCGCGCACGACCAAGGGCTCTCCATCACCACCAATCGTGGTCGCAGCTGGTTCCGGCAGCGGTTGGGGAATGCGCAGATCTATCACGTGACGGTGGACAACGAAATTCCCTACAACGTGCTCGGCAACAAGCAGGACGAGCCCAGCTATCGGGGGCCGAGCAACAGCCGCGTGTTCGGCGGCCGTGGTACTGGTATCTCGCGCGGCATGTGGCACTCGGTGGGCGGCGGAGAAAGTGGATGGGCCACGCCGGATCCTGTCGATGCCAATGTGATTTGGTCCACCGCGTCCGGCTCCGGTATGGTGGGCGGCATCGTGGTCCGCTTCGAAGAAAACCGACGGCAGTTCCGTAACGTGGAAGTCTGGCCGCAACAAACGCGCGGGCCAGCCGACGGTGTGAAGTATCGTTTCGTCTGGGACGCGCCCTTGCTGATTTCTCCGCACGACCGGCATACGCTCTACACCGGCAGTCAGCACGTACACCGTACGCGCGACGACGGCCAGAGCTGGCAGGTGATCAGCCCGGACCTCACGCGCAACGACCGCAGCAAGATGCAGAGTTCCGGCGGTCTCACGCCCGACAACATCGGCGTGGAATACTCGGGCGTCGTGTACGGTATTGCCGAGTCGCCGCTGCAGCGGGGCGTGATTTGGGTGGGCACGAACGATGGGCTGGTGCAGCTCACACGGGATGATGGGGCCACATGGACCAATCTTACCGCAAACCTGCCGGGCATACCGGTGTGGGGCTCCGTGCGTTCGATTGCCGCGTCGAAGTGGGATGCCGCGACCGCGTACCTTACGGTCGATGCGCATCAGGAAAACGATCGCGATCCGCATGTGTACCGCACCACCGATTTTGGAAAAACGTGGACGAAGATCGTGGCCGGTATTCCTCGCAGCATGTTGAGCTATGCCAAGATCATCATTGAAGATCCGGTGCGGCGTGGCATGCTCTATGTGGGGACGGAGAACGCGATTTATGTAAGCTACGATGCCGGTGATCGCTGGCTGCCGTTGCAGAACAACCTGCCGCATGCGCCGGTGTCGGGCATCGTGGTGCAGCCGCACTTCAACGACCTGGTCATTTCCACGTACGGCCGTGGGTTCTGGATTTTCGACGACCTCTCGGCGCTGCAGCAGCTCACCCCCGAACTACTGAATAAGCCGGCGCACCTGTTCGCACCGCGCGCGGCCTATCGCTTCCGCCCCATCACACCGCCGAGTACCACGTACGACGATCCGACAACGGGCCAGGATCCGGAGTACGGCGCCTCGATCAACTACTCACTTGGCGCCGTCGCCAAAAACGCGCCGACCGTCGAAATATTGAACGGCACAGGGGCTGTGATTCGTACGCTGCGCGGCAGCAATCGGGTGGGAGTGAACCGGCTGCACTGGGATTTGCGTGATGAGCCGAGCGCCGAGGTGCGATTGCTTACCAGTCCGCTGTTTGCGGATCATCTGGTCACCAGTCCCGCCGGTCGGGCTGCGCCGGGCGTCACGCGCTTGTCCATCCTGATGCCGCCGGGCATGTATGCGGTGCGCCTTACCGTCGACGGATTGGCACAGACGCAGCCGTTGGAGGTGCGCAAGGATCCGAACAGTGCGGGCACCGACGCGGAGATCGTCGCGCAGGTGCAGGCGCTGCGCGGCATCAAGGGACAGCTCGACGAGGCTGCTGCGGCCGTGCGTCGTGTGGAGGAAGTGCGTCTGCAGATGCAGCAAGTACAACGACTCGCGGTCGATCCCGTGATGCTGCGCGCGGTGCAG
>Ga0105045_10002771_pt1 | contig 14864 bp, 13 predicted proteins | sample MAT02_FD_78089 | JGI IMG/M metagenome (GOLD analysis project Ga0105045, IMG submission 78089) | Freshwater microbial communities from Lake Fryxell liftoff mats and glacier meltwater in Antarctica - MAT-02 (megahit assembly) | ecosystem: Environmental > Aquatic > Freshwater > Ice > Liftoff...
AGCTTTTCGAGCTTTGGTTTGGGCGATATCCGGAGAACTACAACGGAAACACCCGATGGCGACGGAACGTTCTTCAATGTAAGTTTGGTTAATATAGGCCTTTCTTACGCCAAGGCGTTTTCAAATAGCATCTACGGTGGTTTCACCTTGAAGATTATCTCGGAAAATACAGCTGATCTAAGTGCGACCGGTGTTGCGTTCGACGCCGGAATCAAGTATGTGACGGGAGATCGCGATCAGGTAAAATTTGGAATAACGTTGAAGAATGTTGGGCCGACCATGTCGTTCTCTGGAGATGGATTGAGCTTCCAAACCAATGTTCCCACCAACGAATATCAATTTACCGCTGAACTGCGGAGTGAGAATTATGAGTTGCCTTCCTTGGTTTCTATCGGGGCGAGTTATGATTTTATCCTCGCCGAAGATCACTTCTTGACTGCACATGGTACCTTTGTTGCCAATTCTTTCACCCGCGATAATTTCCTGATTGCGGCAGAATATACCTTCAAAAAGTTAGTATTTCTGAGAGCGGGTTACCACTACGAAAGCGACATTACCAATAACGATGCCCGACGGTATGCCTATACTGGTTTTGCTGGTGGTGCAGGCTTGCAGTTTGAACTTGGAGAAAAGAAAACTCGTTTGAGCGTAGATTACGCCTACCGACCATCAAACCCCTTCAATGGCTCACATAGTATTGGAGCTCGTATCCATCTTGGAAAGGGGGAGTAAGAAATAGTACTATATTTGTACCAGAATGAGAAAGCCCTGACAAGGGTTTTCTCGTTTTTTAGTTTATACCAACCTGTATATACCCAATTTTATGGCTCAAATAAATTACTATACCGAGCAGGGTCTTAAAAAGATAAAAGAAGAGCTCCACCACCTGAAAACGGTAGAACGCCCTTCTATTTCCGGACAAATTGCCGAAGCGCGCGACAAGGGCGACCTTTCTGAAAACGCTGAATACGATGCAGCTAAAGAAGCGCAAGGACTTCTCGAAGCGCGGATCTCCAAAATGGAAGACGTACTCGCGAATGCCCGCGTGGTGGATGAATCGCAGATGGACACTTCGAAAGCCTACATTTTAACCAAGGTGACCATTAAGAATTTGGCGAATGACAAAATGCTTACTTACCAGCTTGTAGCCGAGAGCGAAGCAGATTTGAAGAGTCAGAAATTATCAATTCTGTCGCCCATTGGCAAAGGACTTTTGGGTCGCGAACGTGGCGACAAGGTCGAGATTCAAGTCCCCTCCGGTATTGCGACTTTTGAGATTATGGAAATTTCAAAATAGCCATAGATGGCCAGCATTTTTAGCCGCATTATTTCTGGTGAGATTCCAGGGCATATTGTTGCCGAAAACGACGATTTTGTCGCTTTTCTCGACATTAATCCGCTGGTAATGGGGCATGTGTTGGTCGTTCCGAAAAAGGAAATCGATTATTTATTCGATCTCCCCGAAGACCTATTGGCATCTATCATGCCCTTTGCAGCAACCATCGCTGCGAAAATTAGATTGGTGGTACCTTGCCAGCGAATAGGCATAGCAGTAATAGGTCTCGAAGTGCCCCACGCCCATATTCACTTGGTACCCCTTCAAACGGTAAGTGACATTAATTTTTCGCGCCCTAAGCTCAACCCGAGCTCTGCGGAACTAAAGGTTATGGCTGAGAAAATTCGTTCAGCGGCACTTTAACCAATTTTCTTGCTCGGATTCTTTGCGATATAAGCCTTCCAGGATGTGAATCCCACTTGAGTGGACTTGCCAAATGAAAAGCTGTGACAGACGGCAGCAGCCAATCCATCCGTTGCATCGAGGTATTCGGGCATTTCATTGAGCGAAAGCAAGGTTTGGATCATCTTGGCTACCTGTTCCTTGCTGGCTGCGCCATTGCCGGTTATCGCTTGCTTGATGCGGCGCGGTGCATATTCTGTGTAAGGTATCTCGCGGCTCAGTGCCGCCGATATTGCTACGCCTTGCGCCCGCCCCAATTTCAACATCGACTGTACGTTTTTTCCGTAGAAGGGGGCTTCGATTGCCAACTCGTCGGGGTGGTAGCTGTCGATGAGCAGAATTACCTTTTCAAATATTTTCTTAAGCTTCAATGCATGATCAGCATATTTCTCCAATTTGAGAACCCCGTGGCTCACCAAAGTCATTTTACTTCCTTGACTGGAGATTATCCCGTAGCCCATAATGGTAGTTCCTGGGTCGATCCCCAAGATGATTTTCTCCGACGACATTATGCCTTACCTTTAAGGCCAAATGTATAAAACACTTCCGAAAGCAAGCATCGCGAAATGGGCCTTCTACTGCCTTCCGATCGGAGTACTTGGTTACGTGGCGTTTGAGATTTTTAGCAGATTACGCTATCAAGAGTTTGATTGGTCAGACCGAATCGGCAGCGCCTTACCTACTTTACTCATCATCGGTATTTTGAGCTACGCAAACCTGTATTGCGAAATGCGAAAGTGGAGCACGCTGATCGGTGCACAGGGGAATAGGTCTCTCGCTTGGAAGGCAATAATGGCCGGCCTGGTGGGTGGTTTTCTTACGCCAAATCGTATCGGCGATATCGCCGGTAAAACCCTTGCCACACCGGCCGGAGTGCGGGCATCGTCGTTTGTAGCATCGGCCCTGGGTTCTCTTTTACAAGGAGCGGTTACCATTGTTTTTGGCCTTTTAGCACTTTTTCTTTATCCCTTGTCATTGCCCGATTATTCCGTTTTCGCAAATGGGCCGGGGATTACCATAGCATTAGCGGCCGCTCTGCTTGGGGCAGGTGGTTTCTTATTTTTTCGAAAACGCATTTCGTCGAAAATGGATGCTTTGATACTCGCGGCTTCGCAGGTGCGCCCCGTTACTGTTTTTCATGCTTCGCGATGGGCTGTAATGCGCTACCTTATTTTCGCAAGTCAACTCTATCTGGCTCTTGCCATGATGGGCATATCTCTTTCTTTGTTTAGTGCGTTCAGTGCTATTGCACTACTCTATTTGTTTCAGAGCTATTTTCCCTTCAGCAGTTTTGGCGATTTGGGTGTGCGGGAGATTTTTGCAATGGCTATATTTTCGCCAATGGTCGAGTTTGCTCCTTTGGCAGCAGCCGCTACGCTGGTGGTTTGGCTTATTAATATTGCCATTCCGGTAACTATTGGATCTATTCGAATGCGCCAACTCGTGCCAGCGCTGTAGCAAGTATGTACGGTTGGGTAGAAACAAGTGTGCTCATTTTAACTTCTGCCTTTGTGGGGCTCATGAGTTGGTTTATTGCCAATTTCAGAGCTTCTAAATCTTCTTTTGTTTATGCGGAAAATTCCTTTTCCATTCTTATCGCTTTCCATGGGGAATGGATCGCTTTGGAAAGGCTCTTAGGTTCCCTTAAGCAAATTTTTTATTCCAAAAAGGGCAGTGTCCATATTGCTGACGATCATTCAAGACCTAATTTGAACGAACATCAAGAATTGTTGGTGCAGAGCAAATTTGTAAACTGGATTAAACCTCCGCTTTCTATAAATGGCAAGAAGGCTGTTCAGCGTTACGCCGTAGACGGGTTAAGCTCAGAGTGGATTTTGCTGCTAGATGTCGATACCCAAGCCCCTGAATTTTTACAGAATGGATATTTACCAGAGACCGTAAGTTATGCAGAAATGGTGCTTATTCCCGTGCAACCGATTACAAGGCGGGGGTTTTGGAATGCTTTCTTCGATTTAGATTTTTTGAGTCTGCAAGCAGCAACCGTTGCGTCGGCACAAAGCGGCGAGCCCCTTTTGGCCAATGGCGCCTGCCTTCTAATAAAGCGCCAAGCTTACCAAGCTGTGGCTGCAGATCGCGACGACTGGTCTTACCCCCATGGCGACGACATGTTCCTGATGCATGCAGTCGCGAAGAAGTTTGGCAAGCCTGCTATTGCCGTTCTGCATCCTTCGCAGGGCTATGCGCAAAGCGCTTTTCCTGATTCTTTTTGGGGGCTCTACCGGCAGCGGCTTCGCTGGATTGGGAAAGTAGATCGATTGCCAAATATTGCCTTTCAATGTGCGGCATGGGTTATTCTGCTCGCCCAATTCATGTTGCTCTTTAACATATTGGCTTCCCTTTTAGGCCTTGTGAGCTTGCGGGTGGCGTTTATCGCTTCCAGCGTATGTGTCGGTTCGAGCGGATTCTTACTTTTGCGGAGTTGTCGGGCATTTAATCGACGCGATTTGATGTGGTATATTCCCCCCGCTCTGATGCTTTACCCCGTTTATCTTATTTCGTTGGCATTGGTGCAATTAAGCTATAAAGCTTTTCGGCGTTGAAAGTGGAATACGAACGCCATTCATTGTCGCCAGGCCAAATAGCTTGGAAAAAATTCAAGCATAACCGCTTGGGCATGTTCGGGCTCACGGTATTAATCTTTGCTGCTGTAATCGCAATTTTGGGTGCCAACATACGGCCCGACAGCGCCGAGCATGCCAATTCTCAGCAGATTTCTATCGCTAGAAAGAACGTTGGCTTCAAGGTGTCGGTAATACGGGTGGAACGCAATGTGTCGTCTTCCGGAAATTTTTTCTGGGACGGTTTCTTTTTTGGCGGTTTGCCCGAATCCTACGATCTATTACCTATACACAGCGTGGAGTTTTCTGGCGATTCGGTTAAAGGTTTTCTATACGGCGGAGCCGCCAACATTCGCGGCGAGCCTTTTGCTTACCATGTGGTAGATGTTTCTTATGCCGTGGAGCCTCAGAGCATCGCGCGAAAAGACGAAAAAAGCTTCACTGCTAAATCCATAGATGGCACGCCCCTGCTCCTGGATGCTAAATTGGTAAGAGCTGCGGCCCAGTCAGATCGGGTAGGGGTAAAGCGTTATTTGCTGGGTACCGATAAATTTGGCCGCGATATGCTGAGTCGGCTCATGGCGGGAACCATTATATCCCTCTCGGTCGGGCTTATTTCTGTGGCTATTTCATTGATTTTGGGAGTAAGTTTGGGGGCAGTTGCCGGCTACTACGGCGGCTGGATTGATGATCTGATCACTTGGCTGATAAACGTTATTTGGTCGATACCTACCTTGCTCTTAGTCATCGCCATTACGTTTGCCTTGGGTAAAGGCTTTACGCAAGTTTTCATAGCGGTGGGTTTAACGATGTGGGTGGAAGTAGCGAGAATAGTACGTGGACAGATGCTCTCGGCCAAACACTTGGAGTATGTAGAAGCGGCGCGTGTATTGGGCTACAACAATGCTCGGATCATCGTAAAGCATATCTTACCAAATATTCTCGGCCCCGTAATTGTTATTTCTTCGGCCAATTTCGCATCTGCCATTTTATTAGAAGCGGGCTTGAGCTTTCTTGGCATCGGGGCACAAATTCCCATGGCTTCCTGGGGGCAGATGATCAAAGAGCATTATGCCTATATCACCACCGACATGGCCTATTTGGCCATTCTGCCAGGGCTTTGTATTTTAGTATTGGTAATGGCTTTTATGCTCATTGGCAATGCCCTCCGCGATAGCTTCGACTACCGGGTACAATAAAAAAACCCCGCGAATGGTGCTCGCGGGGATTATCAAAAGGCGGCAAAAGCTTTCAGAATGGCAAATCGTCCATATCGTCGGCACCAACGCTGGCTGGTTCATTGCTTGGCAATGGTGGCAAATCATGGGTAGGTGCGGCTTGACTCACTTTCTCCAGCCGCCATGCGTCTAGCGTATTAAAGAATTTTACCTCTTTATTAGTGGGATTTTCCCACCGCCTTCCGCGAATATTGAAATTTACTTTTACTTCATCGCCGATTTGAAATGGATCGATGAGATCGCATTTATCTTGAGCTAATTGGAAGGAGATTTCTTGCGGATATTGACTCCCTTCGTCACTGATTACAAATTCGCGTTTGCGAAAAGTTTCTGTTACTTTTTGGACGTCGTTTTTAACGACAAGCTTTCCATTGATTGAAAACATAAGCTATGGTGTTAATTGTTAAAACTCAGTAAGGTAAGCCAGGCTTCACGCACGAGCCCGTTGGAGAGGTGAGCTTTGGCTTTGCGATGAAGGGCATCTTCTAAAGCCTCAGCATCGTGCTCTAAAGTTATAAATAATTCGCTCAATTCCGTAAGGCGATATTCATTTACAGCAGTTTCATCGGGCACCGAATGGATATTTGCCAATTGGCCTAAATCATTTCCCGAAAGGATATGGCTTTGACGGATATCTGTAGGAAGAAGCTCAAAGCCCATTCCTGGCATTGCCCCGGGCTTAGCCACTTCAAAGAGAGCAGAGCCATTAGCGCGTGTGTACCATTCGCCACCCATGCGGCCTATGGTGTCAATCTTCGTTTGATCGATCCGTCCATCGCTATCGAGAAGGGCATCATCAATATGAAATTGAACAACCTGGCATATTACCAGATTTCCGGCACCACCATTATTTCCCAATTCGACCACTTCATTCACCTTGCATTCAAATTGCGCCGGCGATTCCTTCACTCGAAAGGGCTTTACTGCTAATGAAGCAAGCGGTGTAAATCCTGCCTTGTCAAATTCGCTTATTCCTGCATCAAAATCCGAGCTGGCCAATGACATTTGCTGCACCATGTTATAGTTTACTATGTTAATTACCACTTCGGGATGGGCTATTACATTATCGAACGTGTGCTTGGTGGTATTGTCGCGACCCCTGCGGGCCGGCGAAAAAATCAATATCGGCGGCCGGGCACTGAATACGTTAAAAAAACTAAATGGAGCCAGGTTAGGTCGGCCCTGTGCATCAATAGTACTTGCAAAGGCGATAGGTCGGGGTCCGATTGCTCCAAGAAGCAAGCCATGAAGCTGTCCGGTGGGAAGATTATCGGGATTGAAACTTGCCATAAAATCGTTTCGACAAAGTTAGTAAAAGGTGGTAGGAGCTCTCTAAAAACGAGAGAATATTGAAATTTTGAAGTGTACGTATTCTTATTATCTTTGCCCCCACTTTAAATTTCACATGCGGATGTGGTGAAATTGGTAGACATGCCAGACTTAGGATCTGGTGCCGTGAGGTGTGTGGGTTCGAGTCCCTCCATCCGCACATAGAAGCCCCGAATAGGGGCTTTTTGAATTTTTGCTCCTTAGGCACATTCCTTGAATTAAGGTATATTTGCGCCGCAAAATAGCCTTATGGCTTTCATAATATAACAGAACAACATGCAGATTACCGAAGAGAAAATCTCTGACCAAAACGCACTCCTTACCATCGCCATAAGCCCCGAAGATTACGCTCAAAAATTTGACAGAGCGCTGAAAGGGTATCAAAAACAAGTTTCTATGCCTGGGTTTCGAACGGGTAAGGTGCCAATGGGTGTAGTGAAAAAGCGCTACGGAAAGTCGGTTCTGGTTGAAGAACTCAACAAAGTGCTCAATCAAAGTATCCAACAATACATTACCGACAAGAATCTCCAAATTTTGGGCAGCCCAATTCCTGCAAGCGACCGTCGCGAAAAGGGAGATTGGGATAATCCTTCTGATTTTGAGTTCGTTTATGAATTAGGGCTTGCTCCTGAGCTTGATGTGAACGTAAGTACCAAGGATCAATTCGATTATCACACCATCGCAGTCGATGATAATATGATCGAAGAACAGATTGGACGTATGCGCAGGCGTTATGGGAAAATCGAAAAAGTATCGGAAGTAGAAAGCAATGATATGCTTTCCGGTGACTTTGTGGAGCTTGACGCGCAAGACGAGGTGAATTCATCTGGAATTTTTACATCCAGCACGCTTACCTTGGAATCTATCGATGCCGAAGTGAGTGCCCGATTTGTTGGAAAAGCAGAAGGCGACGAAGTGATTTTCGATCCCATGAAGCTTGCTAGTTCGCACGGTGATATTGCACGTATTATGGGGGTCGAGCATGAGCAAGTCCACCATCTAAACACTAATTTCAAATTTATAATCCGCGGCATACAACGGATGCATATGGCCGATTTGGACAAGACTTTTCTGGATCGAATGCTCGGTGAAGGAACCACTGAAACCGATTTGCGCGAGAAGATCCGCACTGACCTCAACGAGAATTTTAAAAAGGATAGCGATCAACTCTTCCGCCGGGATATTTCTACCAAGATGGTTGCTAAGCACCAACCATCGCTACCCGACACATTTTTAAAGCGGTGGATTGTCCTCACGAATGAAAAACCAATAAGTCCGGAGCAAGTAGAGCAAGATTATTATGTGTACCGTAACGGTCTGCAATGGCAACTGATATTCAATAGCTTGATTAAGCAAAAAGCTATCGTGATCGAGCCGGAATCCTTAATAGAGAAGACGAAAGGCATAATGGCAGCTCAATACTCCCAATACGGCATGCCCACTCCCGATGATGACGAACTCACCGAAACAGCACGCAAAGTTTTGGGAAACCAAGAAGAAGCCCGGCGCGTGATGGATATGGTTTACGACGATAAATTGGTAGCCTTCATCCGCGAAAATGCAACTGTCAACGAGAAGTCCGTATCTTACGACGAATTTGTAAAACTGGCCTCAGAGGCCTAAACATTTCCTACCTTCCACAGTCTAATATAGCACAACGAACCAACGCATGTCAGAGCAAAACGAATTTAACAAATACGCAGTAAAACACAAGGGCATCAATAGTATGACCCTTCACAATTACATTACGAATCTCACTCCGTACATCATCGAAGAGCGCCAATTGAATGTGGCTCAAATGGATGTTTTTTCCCGATTGATGATGGACCGCATTATCTTTTTAGGAACCGGTATCGACGATCAGGTAGCAAATATTATTCAAGCCCAATTACTTTTCCTTGAGAGTGTGGACCCCAAAAAGGATATTCAGATCTATCTGAATTCACCTGGCGGTAGCGTTTATGCAGGTTTGGGTATTTATGATACCATGCAGTATATCTCGCCCGATGTTGCTACAATTTGTACCGGTATGGCCGCATCAATGGGTGCCGTATTGCTATGCGCTGGGGCGCAGGGCAAACGGACTGCACTCCGACACTCGCGCGTTATGATCCACCAACCCCTTGGTGGAGCACAAGGTCAAGCGTCCGACATTGAGATCACAGCTCGCGAGATCATTAAATTAAAAAAAGAACTTTACGACATTATTGCTGAACACTCCGGCCAGACTTACGAAAAAGTGAGCGAAGACAGCGATCGAGATTACTGGATGAAGGCCGAAGAAGCAAAAGCTTATGGAATGATCGACGAAGTGCTGGTGCGCAATCCTAAGCGCAAGTAGCTAGCAAAAGACTAAAATAATATGTCGGGAACAGATAAAAAAGAAGTGCGATGTTCCTTCTGCGGAAGGGGAAAGAGCGAAGTAAACGTGTTGATTGCGGGTATTACAGGGCATATCTGCGATAATTGCATCGCGCAAGCGCAAGGAATAATTAAGGAAGAATTATCGCAGCAAGCACACCAGAAGCTTGAGTCGAGTATTAGCCTTCAGCGGCCCGACCAAATCAAAAAATTCGTTGACGATTTTGTAATAGGGCAAGACGATGCGAAACGCGTGCTAAGTGTAGCGGTTTACAATCACTACAAACGCCTTCTCCAGAAAGTAGATAAGAACGACGACGGCGTAGAGATTGAGAAATCAAATATCATTTTAGTCGGCGAAACAGGAACCGGCAAAACCCTCCTGGCCCGAAGCATAGCGCGGATGCTTAACGTACCGTTCTGTATTGCCGATGCTACTATCCTTACCGAAGCGGGTTATGTAGGCGAAGACGTGGAAAGTATACTCTCTCGTCTTCTACAGGCCGCCGATTACGACGTCAGCCTCGCTGAACGCGGCATAGTGTTCATCGATGAAATTGACAAAATTGCCCGAAAAGGCGATAATGCTTCCATAACGCGCGATGTGAGCGGTGAAGGCGTGCAACAAGCGCTTCTCAAATTGCTCGAAGGCTCCGATGTAAATGTGCCACCACAGGGTGGCCGTAAACATCCGGAACAGAAACTTATTCAAATCAATACGCGCAATATCCTGTTCATTTGCGGTGGCGCTTTTGGAGGTATCGAAAAGATTATTCAACGTCGACTTCGAACATCAGCTATCGGCTACAGTACGGATAGCGAAACAGGTAGATACGATGCGGAGAATATGTTGCAATATATTATTCCTTCCGATCTAAAATCCTTTGGACTTATTCCCGAATTGATCGGTCGCTTTCCTGTGCTGACTTATCTCAATCCGCTCGATATTCAGACGCTGCGCCGCATTATGACCGAGCCCAAGAACGCATTGGTAAAGCAGTATGTGAAGCTACTCGAAATGGATGGAGTTAAACTTTCGTTCGACAAAAAAGTGCTCGATTTTATCGTGGAGAAAGCTATGGAGTATAAGCTCGGTGCCCGCGGCCTTCGATCCATTTGTGAAGCTATTCTTACCGACCTCATGTTTGAGCTTCCCGCTCAACCCGAAATCAAAGATTTCAATATTACCTACGATTATGCTGTCGAGAAATTCAGCAAATCCAAGCTTTCCAAACTCAAAGTTGCTTAAATAAAACCCCAATTATGAAAAACCTGATTACCCTTTTCTTTATGGCTTTTAGCCTTTGTCTTCAAGCTCAAACTTTCCCTGCACCAAGCACAAAAGCTATGGTTATGCAAACGGTTGGTGTTACAGACATCACCATCGACTACAGCAGCCCGGGTGTAAAAGGTCGGAAAATCTATGGTGATGTGGTGGCGATGAATGAAATCTGGCGCACGGGTGCTAACAGTGCTACCAAGGTTACTTTCGGTACCGACGTACAAATCGGAACTGCCACAGTTCCAGCGGGTAACTACGCTCTTTTCACAGTGCCTGGTGAGAGCAAGGTGTCTGTAATGTTCAATTCAAATTGGGATCAAGGCGGCACAGAAGATTATGATGCAAGCCTGGACGTGGCTAAAATCGAAGTTCCTTTCACAAAGTTGGCCAAGCCAATGGAGCGTCTTCAATTTACCATCGAGAACGGGTCTGCAAAAGGAGCCGATATTGTTTTTGCGTGGGCCGACCGAACTTTCAGCGTGCCTGTGAAAATTGACACCGAAAAGTTTGCAAAAGCCAACATGGAGAAAAAAGAAACAGAGTATGCAAATCGCTTCCGTGTTTACAACGATGCTGCATCATACCATCTTGAAATGGGTAATTTGGACGAAGCACAAAAAATGGCCGAGATGTCAACTTCTATCGACAAACGCTTCTGGAATGTGCATACTTTGGCTAAAGTTTATGCAGCTCAAGGCAATAAAGACATGGCAAAGAAGGTATCTTCCGAATCTATGGAACTGGCTCAAAAAGCAGAGTATCAGCCTTATGTTGATATGAACAAGAAATTGATTGAGTCGCTTTAATCCGCACTCTTTTCTGTTAATTAAAACCGCCTTCGGGCGGTTTTTTTTATGCCTTCTTCTCGCTCAAAGTGAACTCTTGAATTAGCGCAGCGGTCAACATTACCACTACACAACCGATCATATTGTAATACAAGTAGGAGAAGGCATCGGAAAGGAATAAAAAGCACAAGATAACCGTGGATTGACCAATTATAGCGGCTATAAATACGGCGTGACCGCTTACTTTTTTTAAGAAAAAGGCCGTGAGAAAAATACCGAGCACTGTGCCGTAAAAGATGCTTCCGAGAATGTTGACAGCTTCAATCAAATTCTCTACCAGGTTGGCAAATAAAGCAAAGCTCAAAGCAATTAAGCCCCAAAGTGCTGTAAGCCATTTGGAAGCCACCACATAATGGCTTTCCGATTGACCCGGCTTGATAAGCCGTTTGTAAAAGTCAATGGAAGTGGTACTGCCTAAGGCATTAAGTTCTCCAGATGTACTCGACATGGCCGCTGAGATGATTACCGCGATCAAAAGGCCTACCAAGCCCACGGGGAGAAAATCGAGCACGTACCTTATAAACACATAATCGGAGTCTTTTTGGCCGTAAGATTCATCAACCTCCCGTATTAAGATGCGTGCTTGATCTTGAAATTGCAATTCGCGCTTGTGAAGATTTTGAAATTCCGCGGTCAAGATCTCTTCTCGGCCGGAATTGCCTTGTTCAATAGCTTCGACCAATTCGGCAGCTACCACTTTTTTTGTTTGATGATTCGACGTGTAGTTTGCTTCAATTGTGTTTAGCTCTTCAGCCGATTGAGAATTTTCAATCTTCGAAAGTGCGTTGTGGTCGAACAGCACGCGGTGGTCCTGAAAAATGTAAAACACAAAAACCATCACCCCTATAAGCAGAATGAAAAATTGCATCGGGATTTTTAGAATGGCGTTAAACATCAGGCCCAGCCTACTTTCTTTTACAGAAATGGCACCCAAGTAACGCTGTACTTGCGATTGGTCCGTTCCAAAATAAGACAAGGCCAGGAAAAATCCGCCAATAATTCCCGACCAGAAAGTATAGCGTTTTTGAATATCAAAATCGAAATCGATTGCTTCGGTTTTCCCCAATTTGCCTGCTAATTGAAGTCCATCCCAAGCTTTGATCCCCACAGGTAGATTGTAGATCACATTTCCGAATGCGATAGTAATTCCCACCAGGATCACCGCCATTTGCCATTTTTGGGTGAAAGACACCGCCTTGCTACCACCGCTTACGGTGTACACGATCACCACGATACCGACCGCTAAAATCGTAACATTCAAATCCCACCCCAGCACTGCGGAAAGCACAATGGCAGGGGCATAGATGGTAATGCCGGCAGCGAGGCCTCTCTGGATTAAAAATAAACTCGCCGCCAATAGCCGACTCTTTAGGTCAAATCGACTTTCTAAATATTCGTATGCCGTGAAAACTTTAAGTTTATAATAGATGGGGATAAAAACGGCTGATACCACGATGAGTGCTAGTGGTAAGCCCAAATAATTCTGCACGAAGCCCATACCCGACTCATAAGCCTGGCCAGGTGTGCTTAGAAATGTAATGGCACTGGCTTGGGTAGCCATCACAGAAAGACCAATAGTTCCCCACTTTAATTGATTGTCGCCAAGGAAGTATCCTTCTACATTTTTACTTCGCCATGTTTTAATAATACCGAGAATCACGATAAGCAACAAAGTGCTGATCATTACACCGTAATCGACTAAACTCATGAGGTTGCTTTGGTAAATGTTAAGAACGCCATCACCAAGCAGGCTGTCCAGATAAGAACAACCAAATAGACCTTATTCCATTTGCTCTTAGACGCTGGCGCTCGCTGATTTCTTGGGCTACTCATCGCTCGCCTTGGAGTCGTGTTTGCTCATGGCCAACATATTAGCTAAAAGCCGATAAGCTCCCGGTACGCCTGCGGGTAATTGTCGGAAGAATGAAATTCCGGTATAGGCAAAATATCCATCGCCGTATGGCGCCACAATCAGGGCTCCGGTGAGTTGGTTTTCACTGCGATCCTTCCAACCTATGAGGGGGGTGAAAGCAGGATCCCAGGTCTCGGCGAAGTAGAGTCCGCGCTCCTGAACCCAGTTATCAAAATCGGCCGAGTTCAGCTTGTTGGGCTGATTAAAAACAGGATGCTTGGGATTTAAAAATTCGGCGGGAGCATCTTCCTCAGTCACTCTATCGCGCGACAGGGTAAATGGGAACGGACCAATCTCATCAGATTTGAGGCTGCGAGAAGTGTTATATTGCACAATCCAAGTGCCGCCTTGCCTCACAAATTCGCTTAGTACAGAGTTTGCGGCTGGCAAATCATCGCGGGTATTGTAGGCTCTAATCCCAGTAATAATAGCATCAAAACTTTTGAGTATTTCCGGCGATTGAAGGTCGGCGGGTTTCAAAATAGAAACCTGATAACCTGCAGCTTCGAGGGCTTGTGGCACCAGGTCGCCTGAGCCTTCTATGTACCCAATGTGTACCACGCCGCCCCTGCTCATTTCAATCGCAGAGCAGGTGAGCTCCGCCTTGTTCAAAATGATTTGTGATGGAATGTGGTCATAAACTATTTCTTGCAAGTGTTGCAAGGTGTCTATTTTTCCAGCAGTTTCCAGCAATAGCAGGGTTTGGCCATTTTCTGCGTCCAACGAGCGGCTCATCTCAATAGTTTGCGCCGAACGACCCGCCGCGGGAATTTGAATACGCAGTTTTGATGGTTGCGCTATCCAACCCTTCGGAGCGGAAACGATCAGTTCGCCATCAAAGTCAGCTCCGCGATTTGTAAGTTCTACTGTCACCTGCTTAGAATCTTCGGGGGTATTGATCAGCACAGATTGATCGAATGAAGCCGTAATCTGGGGTACCACGTATAGGGGCGCAAAAATTACCTGCTTTGCGGGATCCACATACTTGTATTGCAGGCCGAATGGTAGATCGAAGCGATAATCTTCTATTTCGATTGAGACTAAAGCTTGAACGGAAGCTGGATTTTCCGCGAACCTCAGCCATTTTGATGATTCGAAATTATAGACGGTCGTATAAGGGTTGTTGAGCCAATATGGATTGCTAAACGACGAATTAGACGGAATTGCAATGGTAAATTCCTTTTTGAATAAAATGTTTCGATTCAGGACGCTGTCTATTGAAAAAGCTTCGTTCCCGATTGTTACCTTTTCGAGATTTACATCGGTCACCTGAGGATTCACCGCTATGAGCTCGACTTTGATCGCCTGCCCCGGAGATGCGTATTGCTGATCGGTGGTAAACTGGATATTGGAACCACAGCAAGCCATTATTATTTGGTGAACGTCCTCCAATTTTTTAGAAATAGCTTCAGATGGTGCCAAGCGTCTTAACGAACTCGCAAGTTGAATGAGTGATGAAACACTGCCCGTTGGATTTTCGAATGAGAAAGCATGTAAGATCTCATCGATTTGAGATCCAATTTCAGCCATGCCCTGGTCTTTCCAATCGTTAGTCAATTCGGTGTGGAGGGCTTTTCCGA
>Ga0105045_10002772_pt1 | contig 14863 bp, 12 predicted proteins | sample MAT02_FD_78089 | JGI IMG/M metagenome (GOLD analysis project Ga0105045, IMG submission 78089) | Freshwater microbial communities from Lake Fryxell liftoff mats and glacier meltwater in Antarctica - MAT-02 (megahit assembly) | ecosystem: Environmental > Aquatic > Freshwater > Ice > Liftoff...
AAACAGCTGGTTTTCAGTCTTGCGTGCTGAGCTGGCAAACTCGAGACCGCGCGATTTCAAACAGCTTAAGTTGGTGGCATTAGACTTACGTCGACCGCTCATATGAGTGGTATTACTTCCGCAAGCGCACTTTGCTGCCGTCTGCAAGTTGCGAGAACCCGCTTGTGGCCACTTTCGCATCGGGCGGAATCTTGCCAATCACTTCAACCCAATCCGTGGAACGCATGCCCATTTCTACGGGAACCGCTGTTGCGATGTTGTTTTCAATCGTGAAGATCTTGGTGATGCCGGCGAATCGCACCACTGCTGATGGCGGAAGAGTAGGCACGTTGGTATCTGTTCGAGTTTGAATTGTGGCACGGGCAAAGCTACCGATGCGCAGTTTTCCTTCGCGGTTCGGGATTTGAATTTCGACCATGAATGTACGGCTACTCGTATCGACTGTTGGGTGAATCCGAGCGACGATACCGGGGAAGGTCGCATCGGGATAAGCTTCGACTTTTACCTCGACCTTTTGCCCCGCGCGCAACTCGCCAATGTATTTCTCGGGCAAAGTCGCTCGCAGCTTCAGTACATCGGTAATCACTAGCTTGAGTACATTTTGCACGGGCATGCTGCGGACCATATCGCCGACGGAAGCCATGCGTTGAGCCACCGTGTACCGCAATGGCCCCGCACTCGTGCCGACGAGTGCGCACCATGCAGTGGATTCCAAAGGCTCGGGAACTTTGAGTTCGCAATCTTTCAAGCGCTGCTCGGCCGTGTCCAACATCGCTTTGCGCCATCGGGCTGAGGCAAGTTTCGCCTTCGCGTTCGTGACAGCATCGCGCTTGGTCGCCTCTGCAACTTTCAATTCCGTTTCGGCTGCATCGACCTCAGATCGCGATGCGCCGCTGATGCCGTTCAACCTCGCATACTGCCGGCGTGCATTGAGTACAGAGGCATCGGCTCGTTTCACGAGTGGGACGTTTTCGACGTCGAATTCCCCTTCAGGAATGGTTTTCAAATCGAGCGTAGCGAGTTCCGCTTCGAGGGCGCGGCGGGCATCGTTCACCGCGAGAACATAATCGGTCGGGTCGGTCAGCATGAGCGTTTGACCCGGATAAACAACATCCCCGGCATCGACGAAGATCGCCCGAATGCGGCCATCCACTTTCGGTGTGAGCATGGTTTCGTCGTACCCGGAGAGTGTGCCATTGGCCGTGATGGTTCGTTGAATCGCGCGTGGTTGCACCGCCGCAATGGTGATCGGCACCGTTGCCGTTTCGGTATTTTGAATCGGCGGAGCCTGCGGTCTACAGCCCAAGACCGCCACACAAAAGCCGAAGAGTGGCACGAGCCGCTTCATGATTGTTTCCTGCCGCGATTGGGTGAAATGGGTTTCAACATGCCTTTCAGAATGATCCGTGCATAAAATCATCAATAGCCTGGGTAGTCAGGGAGGGCAAGGGCGACACGGAACGAGGCCCCCAGGCTGTTGTGTGGATTCGCTACAATTTTGGGAATGGTATTTCATTCCTACTTCACTCTGTAATTTATTGGCTGGGAGAACCGCTATGATGAACCGTCGTGAATTTCCTGCCGCACTCGGTGCGGGTCTGTTATTGGGTAGCACCATGAGCGAAGCTGCTGAACCTGCGAAACCCGTTGGCCCCGTGGAAGCGGAGTTCACGCGCGACTACGATCCACCCGGTTTCAAACCGGGTTGGAAGAAGCCGCAGTTGAACCGGCTCCTGGTGCAAGATTTCGTGATCTTCGCGCACTCCGATCTCGACATGGCCAAGAAGCTCGCGGAAAAAGAACCGATGCTCGTGAACGCCCTCATGGATTGGGGCGGCGGCGATTGGGAATCGGGCCTCGGCGGTGCCGCTCACATGGGCCGGCGCGACATTGTGGAGATGCTTCTCGCGCATGGCGCACGGCCAGACATCTTCGCGTGTACGATGCTCGGCCTGCTCGATGCCGTCAAAGCGATGCTGACCCTGCAACCGAAACTGATCGATGCTCGCGGCCCACACGGCTTCACGCTGCACTTCCACGCACAAGCCGGTGGCAAAGAATCGGAGAAGGTGCTGGACTATCTGCAAACCGTGAAGAAACTGGAACTGAAGCCATTCCCCTTCAAACCGATGCCGAAGAAAAACGGCGAATGAGTGAGTTGTCAGATGTAGGGAAGAATTCACCACAAATGCATAGCGCGGTAAACCGCCGCAACCAGCCTGGACTGTGTTTTGTAGAATAATCTAACCAACTCTTGTTAGCCCGAAGCGCCAGCGAGGGGTTCCCATTGGTTCGCTGAAACACAATCTGTCTCGTCTCCGTCTCCCACATTCCCCGGGAACCCCTCGCTGGCGCTTCGGGCTAACAAAGAAACAGACGCTTCTGAGGACAATTTCAGCACAATTCTGAACTTGGAACTTTATTCCACATACCCTTCGCGGATGCGGCCCATGACATCCGCTTGCCAAAACTGGCGATGCTCGGCATCCAGGCATGTGAGCCAGCCGCCGCGATAAGCTCCCGTATCGATGCAAATTGTTTTTTCGTAAGCCAACGGGTTGCCGCCGTTCTGCGTGGAGTGCCCGCAGATCATCGTTTTGCCGGAATCGTGTCGCACTTCACCCGTGAGGAATTCCCAGTACAACATGCGATTCGTCTGTTCTGCGAGTTCAAGACTGGGTTCGAGATTGGCATGAACGAAAATGCACTTCTCGGTTTCGTAATAAGCGAGCAGTGCCTCATTCAGAAAATCCCAATGCTCTTCGGGCACATGGTCGATGGTGCCACTTCTGCCGACGGTTTGGGCGTAGGAAGCGAGTGCTTCTCGCCCGCCGACACCGGTCCAGTTCTTCAATTCGCTTTTCGATTCGCGTGCGTTCAGCATCATGATTTCGTGGTTGCCACGCAGGAAGATGGCATCGCTATTTTGTCGAATGTGAATAAGCCGATCGAGTACGCCTCGCGTATCTGGCCCGCGGGAAACGTAATCGCCCAAGAAAATGAGGCGATCGGCTTCCGTGGGTTGCACCGCTTGGAGCAGTGCATCAAGGGCCGTAGAAGCACCGTGGATATCACCAATGGCCAGGTAACGCATGGGAACCACCTGTTCGGATGGATGAATCGAAAAACGATACTCTGCGGGACTAAGCCCGCCCAGGGTTTCACGCTGGGCTATGCGTGGTCGTCCCTTCGGGACTCAGAAAATAGTAGCTTTTCTGCGTCGCGAAGCGACGGAAGAGAGTAGCCTAGGGTGAAACCCTGGGCGGGCTATTTGAGTCATTCAATGGGAATCAAAACCAAGCACAAAGAAAATACTTTGCCGAGAATTTCATGATAGAACAGAAACTCATGCTGTCGAAATCTGCTCGCTCAGGGTTTCACCATGAACTACTGTCAGTTCACAATTTCTCTCCCCCATTGCGAGGCACCATGCGTTCCCTCTTCCTCCTGCTGTTATGTGCTGCCCCGGCATTTGCCGCGAAGCCGCCGAACATCGTCTGGATCGTCACCGAAGATATTTCGCCTAACCTCGGTTGCTACAACGACCCGGACGCGATCACACCAAACCTCGATAAATTCGCCAAGGAATCGGCACTCTTCACTCGCTGTTTCACACATGCGCCAGTATGTGCGCCGTGTCGGTCGGGCCTCATTACAGGGCAATACCCGACAACGATGGGCAGCCATCACATGCGTTCCAAGCTGATGAAAACGCCGCACCTGTTCGTGCAAGACTTGCAGAAAGCAGGTTACTTCGTCGCGTGGCCCGGCAAGACCGACTTCAACTTCGACATCCCCAAAGCCTGGGTCGATACGACCGTAAACTGGACGCAAAAGCCCGAAGTGCTGCCAAAGGATAAACCCTTCTTTGCGTACATCAACTACACCATCACGCACGAAAGCCAATCACGCGCGGGTGCAGCACAACATGCTAAGAACACCGCAAAACTCACCGCCGAACAACGCCGCGACCCCAGCAAATTAAAGTTGCCACCGTATTACCCGGATACGCCCGCAACCCGGAACGTGGTGAAACAATACCACGAAACCATCACGGCAATGGATTACATCGTCGGCGATGTGTTGAAACTACTCGATGAGCAAAACTGGAGCGAGAACACAATTGTGTTTTTCTATGGCGATCACGGGGCAGGCCTGCCTCGCAGTAAACGTTGGCCCTACGACAGTGGCACGCGCACGCCGTTGCTCATTCGTTATCCGGGTGTCATCAAGCCGGGCACGACGCGCGATGATCTTGTTTGCTTCCTCGATTTTGCACCTACGGTTTTGAGCCTCGCTGGTGCCGAGATCCCGAAGAACATGGTGGGCCGCGTGATCGTCGGCGAGAAAACGCAACCCGCACCGAAGTACGTTTTCAGTTGCCGCGACCGCATGGACGAAGCACCCGATCGCATCCGCTCGGTGCGGGGCGAACACTTCCGTTATGTGCGCAACTACGAACCGGAACGACCCTACTTTCAATGGCTGAACTACCTCGACGAAATGCCCATCATGAAGGACTGGCGTAAGCTCGCGTTTGAAGGCAAACTGAACGATACGCAAAAACTCTTCTGGAGCAAAACCAAGCCGAAGGAAGAACTCTACGATACTCAAGCGGACCCATTTGAAGTGAAGAATCTTGCGACGAATCCCGACCACGCAGCCATGTTGAAAGAGATGAGCACAGCGCTCGATAAATGGATTATGGACACGAAAGACCTCGGCGAAAAGTCCGAAGCGGATCTGATTAAAATGGGTCTCGTCCGCGATGTGCTGAATAACGAATATGCGAATCGCATCAAGATGCACCCGAAGACTTCACCCGTGCCTTGAGTTGTGTAACTCTGCATCATGTTACTCAAGCCAACTCTTGTTAGCCCGAAGCGCCAGCTATGAAGTTGCGCGTTGAGCATGAGTTTTCGGGGTTCTTTTCCGGGTGGCACTGGTTTTCAACCGGTGCTCTTGGATAATACGACGAAGAGCACCGGTTGAAAACCAGTGCCACCCGGAAGGGTGGAAACCGCTGTTTCATAGGCACTTTGTAGCAAATCATTTCCCCAGCGCAACTTCCAAGCTGGCGCTTCAGGCTAACGAAGATCTCACTCTAGTTGTCGATTCAAATTGGGTTGAATTCATGCGAACAAATCCCATCACTTTCGCATCATCGGGGTTTGCTCGTTCTGCCAGACTCCGCCGAGCGTGCCGCGTGGTACGCCATCGCGCGTGCGTAACATGCTGATGCCGAACAACGCAAGAAGCAGAACCACTGTCACGCTCGCTATCTTCGGGAATGCACTTTGAACGCTACTCGGCACATAGAGCAGCCAGAGGCAAACGCCGAGCAGCATCGCACAACTTAACGGCAAGAAATACTTCAAGCACACCATCATCACTTGGTCGATGCGCAACCGCGGCAGGCTCCAGCGCATCCACATCATCACGCCGACTAGCATCGAACACTTCGCAATGAACACGCCCGCGTTCAAGACGTTGCCGAGCCAGAAACCGAATTCTTGCGACGGCTCGAAAGGCAACACGCCACTGTGCCAACTGCCGAGGAAGAGGTGAACGGCCAGCCCGCTCACGGCGAACATGCTCGCGTATTCCGCGAGGAAGAACACCGACCACCGGAAACCGCTGTATTCCGTGAGGAAACCCGCAACGAGTTCGCTTTCGGCTTCAGCCATGTCGAACGGAGCGCGCTTGCAACTTGCTGTGGCTGTGATGAAAAAGATGATGAACGCACCGAGTACGAACGGGTCGTGGAAGATCGTCCAATTCCAGAATAGCCCGACCTGTTGTTGGCCCATCGTGTTCAAATTCAACGTGCCCAAAATGCAGATCGGCACGATGACGCACAAACTGCGCGGCGCTTCGTAACTCACAACTTGCGCCGCTTCGCGCACGCCACCGAACAGCGACCACTTGCTGCCGGATGCGTAGCCCGCCAACATTACGCCATACACTTCGCTGGCCAAGACCGCCAAGATGAAGAAGACCGCGATATTCAATTCTTGCGTTACTAGCCCATCGCCCAATGGCAGCGCGAGGAAGCCACAGAATGAAGCTGCAAATGCAAGATAGGGTGCCAGCAAGAACAGGAATTTGTCTGCACCCGCTGGCGCGGTGTCTTCTTTCGTGATGAGCTTGATGCCATCCGCGAGCGATTGCAGAAGCCCGAACGGCCCGACCCGCGTCGGCCCTAGGCGATCTTGCATCCGCGCGGAGACCTTGCGTTCCGTCCAGATGAACAAGAATGCAGCAATGCCTACAAATGCAAGTAATATGCCTGCGGCAATCGCAGCCGAAGCGAGTATTGCAAGCCAAGGCGGAAGATATTGCGCGAGAAATTCCATGACGGGAGTTTATGAAATGCATTGCGAGCGGTCGACGTGAGTCGACCGAGTATCACGCGGAAACTCGGTCGACTCGCGTCGACCGCTCATCAATTAAAGCGCTTCGTTGGGTTCCGAGATGCCGCGACCATAGCGCGCGAGTAGCATTTGCACGGCCTGAATCGTTTGCCATTCTGCGAATCCGAGTTTCACTTCAGTGCCGTCTTCGTTCGCTTCGATATTTTCGACGGCATTCGATAATCCGCGATGCAGGAAGTCGAAGATTTCCGAAAAGCGAGCCGCTTGTGCCCCACTCAGTTTCAGCGGAAGTGGCGGAATCTCTTCGTCGCGGGCGCTCCAGTCTACGGGAGTAGGAACTTCCGTGGGTTCCGTTTGCTCGTAGGCTTCCGCCTTCGCCCGACCGGCTGCTGCGGCGAGATCTTGCGCGCGAATCGTCTGGATGGCGCTATCTTGCGGTACTTGACGATTGCGGCCCGAATCGCGCCGGTTTTCGATTTCATCCATCGTGCCGAAGAGCAACATCGTGCGACCGATCGAAACTTGATCGCCTGGGCGGAGCCGACGGATTTGCACCGGCGCGCCATTCACGCGCGTGCCGTTGGTGCTTTCGAGATCGGTGAGGATGATGTCCGAATCTTCGGCTTGAATCTTGGCGTGGAACCGACTCACGCGTTCATCGTTGAGCCGAAGGAGATTGCCTTCTTCGCGGCCAATCGTGACGGGAATCGGCAAGTCGCGGTAAACGCGGCCTTTGTCCACACCCTCAAGCACAAGGAAAGTGACGGTGCGCATAGTGTCCCTTGTTGATGCAGACCTTCCCACGCTGAACGCACTCAACGGCGTTTTCTGGGGTTCAATGATAGATAGTACACGATTTCGCGCGTGTGGAAGAGGAAAGTTTTTCTGAGCGAAGTTTTCCACAGGACAATAGTTAAGCTATCTATAGCTTGCACGAAGCCAACGATAAGACGCAAGAAACAACCGGCGTACTCACGTCGCGCCGTTCGTCGGGCATTATTGAGTGGATAACACCTGATGCCTGCAGGCAGTTCCGGGCGAACGGCGCGACGTGAGTCCGCCGGTGCAATACATCCGGCTTCTCGCTACTGCATATTCAGCGAGCCGTCGGTCATCTGCCATTGCTTCGGCATCATGTTCGCCAAATCCATGCTGTGCGTGACGACCACCAACATCGTGTTTTGTTCGCGGTGAAGTTGCAGCAGTAGTTCCCCCACGACTGTGGCATTCGCTTTGTCGAGGTTCCCCGTCGGTTCATCGGCCAGCAACAACAACGGCTTCAGAATGAGCGATCGCGCGACCGCGACACGCTGCCGTTCCCCGCCGGAGAGTTCCGCGGGGCGATGTTCGAGCCGATTGCTCATGCCGACGCGCTCGAGCAAGGCACGCGCGAATGTGGCAGCTTCTGTGCGGTTGACATCCGAGTTCACGAGCGTCGGGATGAGTACGTTTTCTAACACGGTACATTGCGGCAGCAGATGATGATCTTGAAAGACGAAGCCGATGCGCCGATTGCGGAACGTCGCCAGTTCAGCATCGTTCAACGTGAATGGTGTTTCCGCTTCGAGTTTCACGCTGCCGCTCGTCGGTCGATCGAGCGCGCCGAGGATGTGCAACAGCGTGCTTTTGCCAGAACCCGATGGCCCCGTAATCGCTACAGCTTCGCCGCGTTGCAGGTTTAACGAGACATTTCGCAAGACGGAGAGCGGCCCCGAACGTGTCGGGAATTCCTTACTCAATTGCTCGACGATTAACGACATGGCTGGCCTCATGCTTCGAGTTGCGAACGCATCGCGGGGGGGATTTCCAACGATTCCATCGTGCCGTGCGTGGTCGAACGGCAATAGACCGAAGTGAGTCGGCCCGTTGCAATTTCCGTTTCGCCACGTCGGAAGTCGAAGCGATAGCTTAACGATTTCCGACCAATCTTTTCGATCATCACCTCGATTTCGATGAGATCTTCAAAGCGAACCGGCTGCTTGAAATCGCACGCGACCGAGACACGCGGAAAACCATGATGAACCCCATCCTCGTTCCAGGAAACGGTGAGGTTCCGCGAGCGCAAGAAAGCTGTCTCGGCAACTTCCATGAATCGGAAGAAGTTCGAGAAGTGCATAATGCCGGCCATGTCCGTATCGCCGAACTCAACTCGGCGCGTGGTAACGAATCGTGTCATGTCGCCTGAAGTTGTGGGGGGTTGTGGGTCGGCATCGGCTTCAAGATGCGTTCGAGCAGTGCCACGGTTTCGCGGGCCATCGCTTGCGCGGTGAAGCGTTCATGCAATGCCGTGTGGCCGTTGTTGCCGAGTTCCGCACGCCGAGGGTGATCTGCGAGCAACTCGAACAGAGCATCGGCCAAGGCGTTCGCATCATTCGGGGGAATCAGCACGCCACCGCCGGTTTGTTGAATCAGTTCGGGGAATGAACCATGATGCGGCTGCACCACCGGCACGCCATTCGCCCACGCCTCAAGAACGTACAGGCCCTTCGGTTCATGGTAGATGGTTGGCACGCTGAGTACATCAATCGACTGAAAAAAGCGAACCTTACTCGCGTGATCCGGGCTTTCGACATGATGGGCATTCGCCAATATTCCAGCATCAGCCAACTTCGCCAGTTGTGCAGTGTGGAACGCTTGGTTCTTTACGCCGAGCCAGCCGGAGTATTTCAATTGAATCGCCTCCGTACCGGGTCGGGCTTTGAGTTTGATGAACGCATCGATCATGTTGGCGAAGCCTTTCTCCGGAGCGATGCGTGCGAAGTAGCCGATGGTCGGCGGACGCTCTAGGGGAGTCATGCGTTCATGCCCCTTCGTGTTGATGCCGGGGTAAACGACATGCACTTTTTCACGTTTCAACCGCAGGTAGCCGCTCATATAATCAGCGTAAGCACCCGATGTGCTGATGTACCCTTCCGTGTGTGCATCGTGTCCGAGAATCAGTTGAATGCAGCGTTCGCGGTCGGATTCGGGCAAGGCATCCAGGAAGATGTCGTCGCCTTGGAGTGTCGTGAGTACCGGCACGCCGAGTTCCCGGCGAATCGCGGGGACCACACCCGAAAGTAGAGCATTCGTGAGCAGTACCACATCCGGCTTCGCTTCCGTTTTCAGCCATGCTACAAGCCGGGCAACTTCCTTGCGTTGATGGCCGAGCGTCCCTTGCAACATGGATGCAGTCAGGCCACCCAGTGTCGAGTAGTCGGTGTTGGATGAATACCGTGAAACATATCGCAGCAGCCAGCGGGCATTCAGCAGTCGATCGAACCAGCGCGGCGTATGGCGGAAGAGGCGAAACTTCTCTTGGAGATAGACATTTACCCCGCCCATGAAGATGTGCTTATCGCTGACATCGGCTTCATCGGTGGTAATCGGCGTGAAAGTCGGCACAAGGATTGCATCGTGGCCAAGGGCGTGCAGAGCCGCGGCGAGCGTGTTATCGCGCATGCAGCTACCGCAGTACATGCCTGCCGCACCGGCGGTAATGAACGCGATCCGCATGGGAAGCCTCTCGGGGCGATGGAAAATTGGGAGCATCTATCTGGATTATTGTAGAAACCTAGTTCTTGGCATCGTGCGGCCAAAATCGGCATCATGCGTACGAGTGCAACAGCAATCGCATCTTTCACGAAGAATTCACCTTTGTAGCATCTCAGTGCGATAGGCTTTCCCGCAAGATGATAACGAGAGTGAATGGTGGAACCGAACGATGGGAGGTTCAGTGTGAAACCAAGTGCGAAGAACATTGCCGTGAGCGATGCGATCGTGATTTCCGACATCCACTTGGGCAGCGACAATTGCCAGGCCAAGCAACTTGTGGAATTCCTCGAATCGATTCACGATGGCCTACGGCCCACCAAGCGCATCATATTAAACGGCGATGTATTCGATTCCATCGACTTTCGCCGGTTGAAGAAATCCCATTGGAAAATCTTATCGCTGATTCGCAAGTTCACCGATGAAATCGAAGTGGTCTGGGTGAATGGCAACCACGATGGCCCAGCGGAAATCGTCTCGCATTTGCTCGGCGTAACCGTGACGGATGAATACATCCTCGAAACCGGCGGCAAACGGATGCTGTTTCTGCATGGGCATCTCTTCGATAAGTTTATCTCGAAATACCCCATCACGACGTGGTTTGCCGATTCCTTTTATCGCATGTTGCAACGCATCGATCGTTCGCATTACTTCGCCAAACTCGCCAAGCGTCGCAGCAAGGTGTTCTTGCGATGTGCCGAGAAGATCGAACAAGGTGCAGTGGATTACGCGCGGAAACTCGGCTGCCAGATGGTGAGCTGCGGACACACGCACCATGCACTTGCCCATATCACGGGCGATGTTTGGTATTTCAACAGCGGCTGCTGGACGGAGCGGCCCTGCCATTTCATCACCGTGCGTGATGGCAACGCCGATGTACAAGAATTCCCAAATGCCATTGCATCTCCGGAACAGCTGCCGGAGCCAGTATTAGTGAATCTGGCTCCGGTATTGTGATGCATTAATCTGCTATCCGCTTACGCAGCCGGTTCCGATTCCAAGAGATCTTCGGGAACGATCGGTTTCGAGGCATCAATAAACAGCCACGATACCACTCCTACAAAGTAGACGATGCCATAGATCGCAAAGCAGATGATGTAGCCGGAATTCTGCACGACCTCTTCCTTCGTGCCTGGGTTTTCCGTGTGAGCTGTCAGAATCATTCCGGTTACAAAGATGCCGAGGACTGCACCGAACAAGTTCCCAAACATGTTCATCGCGCCGGAAACGGTCGCGGCATAGCGTCCGCCGATGTCTTGTGCCGTCGCCCAAGCCGGTGCCATGATGAGATCGTTGAAGAAGCCCATCATGAGAAGTGGAACCGCATACACCCAGAGATTATCGGGGTCGTACATTTTCCCGCCGATTGCGAGGAAATAGCAAACGCCCGCCCCCGCATACCCAATCATACCGTAGATGCGTCGGCCCCATTTGCGATCACCCGTGCGCCGGATGTAGCGATCGGAAAGAAATCCCCCCAAGAAACACCCCGCCATGCCCACGAGCAACGGCGCACCACTGAGCAGTGCGAGCAGTAGCTTGCCATCCCAAGTGTCGTTCCAATCGGGGAAAGCTTTCTTCATCGCGCCGGGGTGGTTGTACATCAGGAAGTACCAGCAGAAATTCGTGACGACATACATGAGGCAAAGCGCCAACAAGTTCCTGGAGCGAAGGAACTTCCTCCAGGGTAAAGCACTCGGTCGGTCTTTGATAAACCTGCGTCCTGCGTCGATGAGTTCGCGTTCGGCTTGGTTCACACCACGGTGTTCGCTCGGGCGATTCGCAAAATAGAAGTAGAAGATGACGACCCAAATTGCTGCGACTCCGGCGAAGATCCAGATGGCCTCGCGCCACGAGAGTTTCCCAAATTCCTCATCGGTCAGCAGCACCCACACGAACGGTGTCATGCCGCCCATGAAGCGTGCGCTCATCCACACGGCCGATTTAGCCGTGCCCCGGCTATCTGCGGGAAACCAGTTATACACCGACTTGGAAATATTCGGAAATGCCCCGGCCTCCCCCACTCCAAAGAGAAACTGCACCACGAGCAAGAAGCCAAACCCCAGCACGATGCCCGACCAAATCGATAGCCCCGTGAAGCCCGTGAGAAACACGAACAGGCTCCACCAAATGACCACGCGCAGCAGAGTCGAACGCGGCCCCCGCATATCACCGAGCCAGCCGGCGGGTACTTCAAACAGGGCATATGCCAGTTGAAAGGCCATGATGATGATGAAAAAGTCTTCTTTACTGTATTTGTCGCCCTCGGCTCGGTTCTTGTTCAAATCGGTCATGATCGCATCTTTGGCGCTTCCGTTCGCCGCGCGATCCATGTAGGTAATCATGGCCAAAGAGCAGAGCAGAGCGAGGATCACGTACCGAACGCGACTTGCGGGGGGATTGGGGGAGGGCATCATGAGCAAAAACTTTCCCGATCGGAGAGTGATGGAACGGCACACTTTAGCCGGAATGGCGTGGCAGAGCAACGATGGAGCGTTCCAACTTCCCGCGAACTTTCTCCACTTCCGAAAACTCTGTACTTGGATTGGACACTTGCCGACGCTTAGAATGATACGACACACTGCGCCACGATGATCGCCGCACACACCCGCCCGACATGCTCCAACATGGCGTGCCCTCTCTCGGAAGCTGCGCCCTCATCTACCACGGACGATCCAACGGCTCATAACAACCAGGAGAATAACCATGTCTGCCGGACAAATCATACTCGATAGCCTTCGTGCTGAACTCGACACTACCGACTTCAAGAAACTCAACTGGGAAGGTGTCTTCCCGGACTACCTCGAAATCATTTTGAAAGCGCCAGCTGTTACGCGCACTTCCTTTCAGCGCCTCTACGACATGATTCTCTCGCACGGCACCGAAGACATCTACGAGAACAAAGACAAGCTCACCCGCTTCAAGTTCTTCACCGAGTTCGCCACCCGCCACGGCGATGGCATCTATGGCCTCGATCGCCCGCTCATGCAACTCGTGAACACGTTCAAAAGTGCGGCACTCGGCTACGGCACGGAACGCCGCGTGATTCTGCTCCACGGCCCAGTCGGCAGCGCGAAATCGACCATCGCCCGCCTGCTGAAACGCGGCCTCGAAGAATATTGCCGCACCGATGACGGTATGCTCTACAGCTTCTCTTGGCGCAACCCCGATGGCTCCTGGTCCAAAGACCCGATGCACGGCGAACCGCTGCAACTCGTCCCCGAAGAACACCGCCCCAAGATTCTCGCGTTGCTCAACGAACAATGCGCGAAACCCCACCCGTACGAGATCCGCATCAAAGGCGACCTCTGCCCGTATAGCCGCTACGAGTACAAAACGCGACTCGCCACATACGATGGCGATTGGCTCGAGATGTTGCGCCACGAAGTGAAGATTTATCGGCTTGTTCTCAGCGAGAAAGACCGCATCGGCATCGGCACGTTCCAGCCCAAGGATGAAAAGAACCAAGATTCGACGGAACTCACCGGCGACCTGAACTACCGCAAAATCGCCGAGTACGGCAGTGATTCTGATCCTCGCGCCTTTAACTTCGACGGCGAACTCAACATAGCTAATCGCGGTATTGTCGAGTTCATCGAAGTGCTGAAGCTCGATGTCGCGTTCTTGTACGATTTGCTCGGTGCTAGCCAAGAACACAAGATCAAGCCGAAGAAATTCGCCCAGACCGACATTGATGAGGTGATTCTGGGCCACACCAACGAGCCGGAATATCGCCGCTTGCAGAACAACGAATTCATGGAAGCATTACGCGACCGCACCGTGAAGATCGACATTCCGTATGTCACTCGGCTCCGAGACGAAGTGCGTATTTACGAGAAGGATTTCAACGTCGAGCGCGTGAAAGGCAAGCACATTGCCCCGCATACCATCGAGATCGCCGCGATGTGGGCCATTCTCACGCGACTCAGCGCGCCGAAGCATGCGAGCCTCACGTTGATGCAAAAGCTCAAGCTGTACAACGGCAAAACGCTTCCCGGTTTCACTGAAGATAACGTCATTGAACTGAAGCGCGAATCGCCTACTGAAGGAATGCTGGGCATCAGCCCGCGTTACATTCAAGACAAGATTAGCAATGCCCTCGTCGCGCACCCAGACGAAGACAACATCAACCCTTTCATGGTCATCCACGAACTCGAAACGGGCCTCCGGCACCATGCCCTGATCAAAGACGATGAACAACATCGCTATTACAAGGAACTGCTCACGTTCGTGCGTGAAGAGTACGAAGACATCGTAAAGAACGAAGTGCAACGCGCCATCGCCGCCGATGAAGAAGCACTGACGCGACTCTGCGGAAACTACATCGACAACGTGAAAGCCTACACGCAACGCGAAAAGGTGCGCAATCGTTACACCGGCAACTACGAAGACCCCGATGAACGCCTGATGCGCAGTGTTGAAGAAAAGATTGATATTCCCGATGGCCGCAAAGACGACTTCCGCCGCGAGATTATGAACTACATTGGCGCGCTCGCTATTGATAACAAGAAGTTCGATTACCGCACCAACGAACGCTTGCAAAAAGCGCTCGAACTCAAGCTGTTTGAAGATCAAAAAGATACGATCAAGCTCACCAGTTTGGTCTCGAACGTGGTCGATCGTGCAACGCAAGAAAAGATCGACGTGGTGAAATCGCGTTTGATCCGCAACTACGGCTACAACGATTCGAGCGCCACAGACATCTTGAACTTTGTCGCGAGCATCTTCGCCCGCGGCCAAGTGAAGAAGTAACCTAGGCGGTCGACGTGAGTCCAATGCCACCAAATTAAGGCGTATAGCTTTGTTTTTCCGCAATAACCCTCTTTGCCTCTCCCCGCTGGGCATGGCTATGGACACAAGTTTCTCATGCAGTAGTTTGCGCTCAGCGTTCCACCGCCCCACGCGCCCGCGTGGGGCTAAACAAGACGGCCCGAAACGGGCGTAAAACCAGGAAAAAG
>Ga0105045_10002773_pt1 | contig 14861 bp, 9 predicted proteins | sample MAT02_FD_78089 | JGI IMG/M metagenome (GOLD analysis project Ga0105045, IMG submission 78089) | Freshwater microbial communities from Lake Fryxell liftoff mats and glacier meltwater in Antarctica - MAT-02 (megahit assembly) | ecosystem: Environmental > Aquatic > Freshwater > Ice > Liftoff...
CTCGCCCGACCACTCAACAACAAAATGTGCGACTCCAACGGCACTTCTCCCTGCTGCCAATAATGCCCCAACAATTTGTCGAGCGCATTGTGCCGACCCACATCTTCTCGCAAGGCCAACAACTGACCACTTATATCAAAAATCGCGCAAGCATGCAATCCGCCTGTAGCATCAAAAGTGGCCTGCGCTTCGCGCAACGTGTGGGGCAATTGGAAAATCACCTCCGCAGGTACTTCCAGTCGGGGCAGCGACGGGGAATGACATGGCTCAGCCAAGGTCTGAACCGCCTCCATCGAACTTTTCCCACACACACCACAACTCGAACTGGTGTAAAAATGCCGTTCTAGTTTTTTCAAATCCAGCCCCACTTCCGGTTGCAAAGAAACAGTAACGGCATTACCGGGCCATACTTTAGTGGAAAAAATATCCGCCGATTGCAGCACAACACCTTCGGTAAACAAAAAACCCAAGGCCAAATCGGCATCCGAACCAGGCGTGCGCATCGTGATAGAAATGGTTTTGCTCTTGCGCTGCGTGAGCGAGCCATATTCGAGCCGAATCTCAAGCGGCTCCTCTACCGCTAATAAATCAGAGGTCTCCCAATGTTGGTCGCCGTGAAATTTTTCTATTTGTATAGACTTGGTTGTCATGCGATTAAGGGGTGTTTTGGCACGCTGTGATTCCGCAGGCGTATCCACGCTTTGTACGTGGGCCGAGTGTTCGGGAAGCACGCCGTGTATCGGATTGGCCGACAAAAAACGCCGCAAAGTTTGTTGACCTTCTGTCCACCATTGCCGCAAAGGTGCTTGCGCCGATGGCTCGTAAATACCCGACAAGGGCTCTGGCCCATTCATTTCAGGTGAAAGAAAAACCGTAGCCAAGGCGGAGGATTTTCTCGCGCGGAGCAGTTGCTCCAAATCTGCTTTTTCTAAGAATGGATAATCACAGCCCAATACAAACAAAGCATCGGAATGCAGATCAAAAGCCGATAAAACTGCATTCATCGGGCCAATATCGCCGTATTGGGAGTCGTCCATAATCAGTTTATGCCCCTTGAACCAAGTTTGTTGGTCGGCTCGACACGATATATAGACCTCATTACAAAATGGCCGCAGCAAATCAGCGGTGTGTGCAAATTGTGCTTGGCCATGATGGGAAATCAGGCTTTTGGGACTGCCCATGCGTTGGCTGTGGCCGCCTGCCAATATCAGCCCGTTCATGATTCGCGGTAAATAGCGACGACAAATAGGGCGACAACGAATTCCCGAAATCGCTTCCAACCTCGATATTCTTTGCCCACGTACTGATACAAGGAGCGAGCGGTGGCCCTCAATTCGGGCAAAGTGGCCATAATTTGGGCCAAACTGCCTTTTTGCGCCTCCGATTGTCGGCTGGCCCAACGGAGAAAAAGCCAAGTAACGAGGGGCTGTAACACATAAAACCAAGCGAATAACACTGCCACGCTGCGCAGCACTGCATACAAGGCCTTGAGCACGCCAACGGTTTTGCCGCCTGTGAGCAGGAAAGTAGCCGCCACAAAAATTAATACCAAGAGGGGAAACAACCATGAGCGTTTGCGGCGCGTGGTAGGGGTTGGTTCGGCGGCTTCGGCGAGCGGAATTTGGGTATAAATGGCTCGTTTTGCATCCATCAATGCAGGCAACCGATGGATGAAATAGCCCAGCACCAGGCCCCAGATGGCGTACAAAATGACGTAACTGTACGCCAGCAATTTAGCCCCCGACACGTCACTTTCTACGCCAAAACCTTTGAGAATATCGTGGAAAAAAATATCCACCGCCTCGAAGAGCGGGGTGCCGAAAAACACCCACAACACGATGATTTTTTGAAAGGCCGATTCCACCAAGGCCAAAAAGCCAAATAAGCAGGCGGCCAAGAGCGGCGGACGCAAGTAGCACAAGATAAATGCCCCGATAATACCTTGAAAACTCACCGCTAAATAGGCCGTCGGAGTGGATTGTGGACTTACAATGGCTTTTACGAGCAAAACCAACAGGGTTGCGCGGAGAATCACCATAAGGTTTCGCTGACTGATGTAGGCGAGCAACCCAATACAAAGCACCGAAAAGCCGCCCACCAAAAAACCGGTGAAAGGCAATTTTAAGGCGTGCATCACACCGCCGAGGGCGCATTCGGCGAAGGCCCATAAGGCGGTGATGCGGAAAACAGCATCTTGTTGCGGAGCAGTGGTGGTCATAGCCCTGCGAAGGTAATGCGTTTTGTTGTGTCATTCCTACCGCCGCGTTTGGTCTTTTGACCTAACGGGGTGTATGGATACGATAGCACGAATCTATAACCGGACGGCCCCATACGGCGCGTTTTATCCCATTATTCGCATAGATTACATGATTTTAGAAGGCGATTGCTGGTTTGTTGAATGACAATTGTCACCCCAGTTTTTCTAAGATTTCATCAAAGAAATATTAGAGGCCAAACTCAACATAAACGTGTGGTTATTTTCAAGGTTTAAGCCATTGCCCCTCAGGATCAAATGATTCAAATATCCCGCTTCCAACCGTCCCAATTTGGGAATATTGTAGCCAAGGGCGATGTAGGCGCGGTTTTGGTCAAAAACATTGAATTTGACATTTTTGCCAAATGACACCATAATCTCCTCGTAAGCCGTGATATACAGCGAATTAGGCCCTATTTTTTGCCCTTTAAACGGAATAGAGACACGGTTGAGCCAGCGCATACGATTAGAATACACGGCATCTCCCGGCTGGTAAGTATCATCGGGTTGAAGCACCGGACTTTTTACAAAACGCTGCTCCAAGCGCAGGCGGTTCACCCATTCGGCTTTTCCGGTTTGGGTTCTGAGTTGTAACTGTTGCCAGTAGCGATTTTCGGGAAATTGTGCTTGAACAGGAAGTTCTCCATAGGGCCATGTCTCCACAAAACAATAGCCCGCCGACGCAAAGGCGTTGTCATTAAAGTGATAATTCAGACCCGAGCGAAGCAATAACTGCTGCCAACCATTCACAAAATCGGCGCGACGCACCTGAGCCTCCACATGCAGGCTCCATTTTTTAGCAAACTTGTGCGTGCCGAAATACATGAACCATGCATTGGTGTTATTGGCGGTATTTCGGATGCTTTGCGCCTGTACGGAGGCGGTTAAAAGGGCCATTGCGGCCATAAAAATGAGTACTTTTTTCATTATTTATTTTGTTTTTGTATCCGTTTAACGGCCCATTTTTGTGAGATGCGTCACGAATGTTTGATTTTTTTCAAGTCTCGATTCAAGGATTCCAGCAGTTCAATTTGCTGTTTTTGAATCTCAAACATTTGGTGGTATTGTTCCAAAATGCTGAGGTCAATTTTTTCGTGCAAATGCCGGATTTCTATCTCCGATTTCAAATTGACCATATAATCGTTTTCGGCTCGTTGGCGGTCTTTTTTCTCTTGTCTATTTTGCGACATCATAATCAGCGGCGCCTGAAATGCCGCTACACACGACAGCACTAAATTCAACAAAATAAACGGGAATGGGTCAAAGGCATCCTTCGGAGACATCATGCGATTGCCCACAATCCAGACCAAAACAATGGCCCCAAAAGACAGAATAAACCTCCAAGACCCAACAAAAGCCGCCACCAAATCGGACAAACGCTCCCCAATCTGGGTTGACTCTTTCCCCTCATCCTTAATTTTTTGGGTGAGCAGGGCCTCTTCTTGGAGGGTGTCTTGTACGATGTTGTTCATTTTTGTCAGATGAGTATCTTCTTGTTGGCTTAAAAAAGCGAGATACTGCTGTCGAATGGGTATTTTTTTCATGATGAGCGATAGGCTGTTTCGTGATAGGGTTTGCTGTGTGGACCTAAAAACAAACGGCAATATACCCTAAACACGGCTAAGCCATCCAAAATGAGTGTCAAGGCCAGCAAAAAAGTCAGCAAATACTGGTTTTCATGCACGTGCCCTAGTAACACATCTTCACCAATAAACGTGGGCGTAACCGGAAAGCCCGTAAGGCCCAAACAAGCCACCAAAAACAGATTAGACAAGCGCGGATGCTCGTACGAATGCCCATGAAAACAATCTAAATCTGTGTTTTCTCCATCTTTTTTCAATACATACAGGCCATAAAATCCCAGTCCGCCCGACACAAAAATGCCGCTCAAATAGAGGTGTATCTGACCAAAATCAAATTGCTCATTAAATGCTATGGCCAAGGCCACAAACAACTGACTAATCAAAATAAGCATCCAACTATTTCGCGCCGCATTGCGCTTCACCAAGGCTTTGAGTATCAATAGGAGCCCCACAAAAGCCAACGGCAAGGGCAAATACGCCAAGATATACCCCGGCACCGTATCGCGGTGATAAACAAAATACAGGCCGAGCACATACAAGGGCAGAAAAATAACCAAAGCCGTTTTGGCCGTAATAAAGCCTGGGTTTCGACCTATTTTTTTCATAGGACTCCACAACAAACGATATTGGAGCGTATCGAGATTCCACTCTTTTATGCTCAAAATATACGCCGACATGCGCAGTTTACCCCAAAAGGTGGACTTGAAATTGTGTTGCGGTGGTATAAAATTGAAAAACTGGTCGTGAATCAAATAACTCAACATGGAGGGCGAAACCAAGAGTTGGTAGGTGCGCAAAAACGCATTGCTAGCAAAGTGAAACAAAGCCAAGCCATGCCAGCCTAAGGCTACTTCTACGAACATGAGCCCAATTTGGGCAATCGAGGAGTACGCAATTTGGGTTTTTACCGACGATTGTACCCGCGCAATCATTGTAGTCACAATACTGGTAGAGACCCCAAATCCGATTACAATTATTTTAAACGCCGTATTGTCCGCCCACAATGGCCACGTACGCAACAACAGAAACACGCCGATGTGCACCGACAAAGAGCCGTAAAAAATGGCACTGCTGGTGGTCGGCCCTTCCACGGCTCTGGGCAACCAGGAGGAAAACGGCAGTTGAGCCGATTTCACCAAAGCCACCACTAAAAATATAAGCGGAATGCCCATTTGATACACCGGGTTTTCGATAATGGGCCGTCCGCTAGCGAGCATATCCTGCAATTCAGCAAACGTAATACTCCGACCAAAATAATGGTGGCACACCCAAATTCCGAGCAATAAAAACACATCGGCCACTCGATACAAAGAGAACACTTTGTAGGCATTTTTGACAGGCAAATAGCGATCTTAATAGAACGCTATCAGGAAAAATGAACTCACGCCGATGATTTCCCAGCCAATAAAAATGGTCTCTAAATTGCCCGCAAAAAGGATAAAACACAGTCCTGTATAGAAAAATAAGATGTTGTTGAAAAACCGTTTGAAGCCTTTTTCGCGGTGAATGTAAAAGCGGCTAAAAATGAGCACTAAAAAAGTCAAAATGACCGTCATACTGCCATAAACCACCGTTTTTCCGTCAAAAAAGAAGCCTATCGAAAAATGCGAATCGCTGCTGGCGTACAATTCCGGCCCTTGTAAATGCCAAGATTCACAACCCTTTTGAAACCACAATACTACAAACCAGCCCAACAATAAGGCATGGAGCGCAATGGTGGTAATGGCCAACTGCTCTTTACCAATTTGAAAAACATGGATAAACTCTTTGGGGTGCGCCAATTTGATGCCCACCGTAATCAGCATAGCCGCCAGTGCCGTATTGGGAATCAACTCGATGAGGTGACTGGCGAATGCCACAAACACCAAAATGAATAATCCGTGGAACAGTTGGCCCAGCGTGTTTTAGCGCCGTTGCTCACTTTGCTGGAGCTACATGCCACCTCCGAAATCATGGGCAACCCGCCCAAAAAGCCCACCAGCGTATTGCCGACGCCGATGGCAATCAGATCTTTGTTTGCATCCGATTTGCGGCGAAAGGGGTCGAGCATGTCAATCGCTTTCACGGTGAGTAAGGATTCCAGAGTGCCTACGAGCGCAAACATGATGACATATTTGATAAAAAGGCCCGTTTGAGCAATACCGGAAAAATCGGCATTCATTCGCACACTTTCTAGCAAGTTGCCAATGTGTACCAAGGCGTAGGCCGGTTCGGTATGTTGGAAATCCATGGTTAACTCCGCAGGAATGGCCAGCAGCAATACCACCAACGGGGCGGGTATTTTGCGCGATATTGCGGTACTTTGTGTGCCCCAAGCAAGCATTACCCACAAACTAATCACCCCAATAAGGGTGGCTTTGGGGTCGAGATGGAGGATGAAGTTCGGGATGTTGGCCAGTAGTTCTAGCGGCCCTTTTCCTTTGGCGAGCGCCGGATCTACGTCTAAGAGTACGGGTATTTGCTTTGCAATAATAATGAGGCCGATGGCCGCTAACATGCCATTAATGGCCGAAAGCGGGAAAAAATCAGCCATTTTGCCTAGTTTGAATACGCCAAACAGGATTTGAATGATGCCGGCGACTACGATGGCACCGAGTGCTAAGTGCCAGCCTTGTTCGCCGCCTCAAAAATCCGTAATAGCACCCGCTACGATGACAATCAAGCCCGCTGCTGGGCCTTTGATGGTAAGGCGAGATCCTGCGAAAAAGGCCACCACCAAACCGCCGATGATGGCGGTTACCAAGCCCATTAGGGGGGGAAATTCGGAGGCTTTTGCAATGCCTAGGCTCAGGGGGAGCGCTAATAAGAAAACTATAAAACCGGAAATGGCATCTGTTGTGCCGTGTTCGCGCAAGTCAGCCAGTCCGTCGGCTGGCAGCTGCGTTTTTTGTTGAGCGTCCATAGAAAAGGTACGTGGTTGAAAACCAGAAATGAGAGGAGGCCTTTTTCAATTGAAAAGAGGCAAGTCAGAAATGTACAATAGGGAGGTAAGGGGTACCATTGCTTGATACCCCGTTCATAAGCGCGCTGATACGCGACCTTTTCTTAGCAATCTGCTTTGAAGGAGCCTTGCAGAATGAAAAATGGAGGGATGGTACGCTGCCAAAAGATTTGGGCGCTGCGTGCCTGGGTGGATAAGCAAACGGGTTGGTACAAATCGAGCAAAAATTGCTGTTTTGAACCAAGGCTTTCAAAAAATAAAGTGGGTAAGGAAGGGGCCTCATTGCCGGAATCTCCACCGTCGAGCGGGAGGCTTTTGAACAGACCAAAGCCGTCGAGGGCGTCTTGGTCATCGGCTTCTTCTGCTGAAATACTGTTCTGGGTTTCTAGTTCAAAAGGGCTGGCTTGGCCTTGAGTATGAACATCCACAGCGCGTAGCAACAACGCCTGACTTATCAACAATAACCAAAAGGAGACCCAAAAGCGCTTCATAGAATAGAAAATCGCAGCATTAAGCTGCAAAGGTGGTAAGTCGTTGAATAATCAATCAAGTTTTTTTTGGATTTAGGTAGGCGGGGGAATGCTCCTTTTTCCGAATCAGAATATTTATTTGTAAATTTACTAATAAAAAATTTGTAACTATCCAGCCGACCCTAAAAGGACAAAAAAAGATTTGAGTCATTGACGGTCAATATGTTCATAACCCCCGACTTTAGTCGGGGGCTGGTGACCATCCATCCTATTGGGTTTTAACCCAAGATTGGGATTCATTTTGGGGTTAAAACCCCGACCCTCTATTCATTCTCATCCCCCGACTAAAGTCGGGGGTTTCGCAACTCGTTGATTGTCAAGAAGAATATTCATTTTAAGTTTTTGGGGGAGCGGCTGTATAGTTACAAAAAATTTATATTTTTAGTTCTTATCTTAAACAAAATAATATACATAAAATTGAAATAGCAAACCTTTTGCAAATAGAGTTTTGGGTCGTGGATTCAGGGTGCTTGGTTTCACATTCCGGAGAGTAGGTTACCTCAAAAGGTACAAAAGGGCACATGAGAGTTGTGCGTTGCACTACTTTGTAGGGCGAGGTTGCCGCAAAAGACACATAGGACATATAGGACACATAGGGGTGGGGGCTTCGCACATTTTTGCAGGGCGGAATACCACGAAAGTAATAATAGGCTTCTGACTCAATTGCGCAGATATGAACTGGGCGAAACACCAAAACGCTCTTTAAAACAGGTCGAAAAATACTTCGCATTCGCAAAGCCTGTGCGTCCGGCGATGTCGAAAACACTGCCTTCTTGGGCTACTAGCATTTCTTGTGCGCGGTCTAGACGATGGTTGCGCACATATTCTGAAATAGATAGCCCAGTGATGGCCGTAATTTTTCGGTGCAGTTGGGAGCGCGATACAAACATCGCCCGCGCATACGTCTCTGCGTCCATCGTGTCATTATCGAGATTCAACTCAATGACCGCCTGCAACTGTACCAAAAATGTGTGCTCTGGCCCTGGTGCGGCCGAACTCAAGTCAGTTGACTGGGCACGTTGTGCGGGAGATTGACTGAAATATGCTTGCAAACGCTGTCGGGAAGCCAACAAGTTTTCGATGTGCGCCACCACTTCGTCGGCCCGAAATGGTTTGGTCAGATAGGCATCAGCCCCTCGTTGCAAGCCCTTCACCTTGGATTCTAGGGCCGATTTGGCCGTGAGCAAAATGATGGGAATATGGGAGGTTTCGGGGCTATTTTTTAAGGTTTCTACTACTTCGTAGCCATTTTTTTGGGGCATTACGAGGTCGCTAATAATTAAATCGGGAATGAGTTCGAGGGCCATTTCGATGCCTTCTGCGCCGTTACTCGCCTCCGAAATGCGGTAAAGCGCGGGCAAGGAGGCGCGCAGAAAATGCCTCAGTTGGTCATCGTCTTCGATGAGCAGCAAGAGGGGGGCGGTGCTGTGGTGGGTGTCTTGGGTGGGCGGGTACGTAATTTGCAGCGGAATCGCCTCTGAAGGCAGTGCTGGAGTGGACGTTGAGGGCGCTGTAATGGGCACCGACTGACAGGGAAGGGTGACGCTAAACGTGCTCCCCGAAGCCAACACACTCTGTACCGAAATATGTCCGCCTAAACGCTCCAACCATTCTTTGCATAAAGCCAGCCCGATACCGGAGCCGCCGCGCAGGTGTTCGGCTTGGTAAAAACGGTCGAAAATGAGTGGTAATTCCGTGGCTGGAATGCCGGTTCCAGTATCAGAAACCATTAAATGGAGGGTCGTTTGCGCTCCATCCAGATTTTTTTCCTCCCGAAGCACCACCTGCACTTTTCCGCCTTTATCGGTGAATTTCAAGGCATTTGACAACAAATTTGACAACAATTGCTCCCACATGTTGGCATTAAAATAGACCCAAAGCGCTTGTTCAGGCACCTGCAGCGTACATTCGATGCCTTGTTGCTCCATCAGTGGTTCAAAGCGCGCCACCACCGAGCGCAAGAGGTGGCCCGGGTCGCCTGGCACTAATTCAATCGGCATTTGGCCGGCCTCCAGTTTGGACAGATCGAGCAAATGATTCACAAACTGCAATAAGCGCTGGCCGCTGGTTTCAATTAACTGCAATCGGTAGCGCACGGAAGCCTCTTTGGCTTCACTCAGGAGTTGGCGGGCGGGTTCGAGCAGTAGGGTGAGCGGAGTCCGAAACTCATGGGTTACGCTGTTGAAAAAGTTTGTTTTTAGGGTGTCGAGGGCGGCCAAACGCTGGGCTTCTTGTTGTTCAAAAATTAATTTATTGGCCAAGCGGACTTTCCCCATTTGAAAGCGATAAAAGCCCCATATCAGCCACCCCAAGATACTCGCAAACACCCCATACGCCCAAAAGCTGCGCCACCAAGGAGGCAGAATGATGATTTCCAATTGGGTGGCAGTACCTTCCCAAACCCCTCTGCTGCCGCCACTCAACAACTCAAAGGTATAACGACCGGGTGCCAAATGAACATACGTGGCGGTGTGTGCGGTGGTAGGTTCGACCCAGTCTTTATCCGCCCCCAGCAGCCGGTAGCGAAACTGGTTCATTTGCGGGCTGGCAAAATCCATGGCGGCGAATTCGAAACTCAGTTGGTTTTGGGTATGATCCAGTGTAATAGAAGTTGTTTCTTGCAAATTTGTGCTCAATATTCCATTGCGTGTGCTGGCGATTTCGTTGTTTATTCTCAATCGGGTAAGATACCCAGGCGGACTTTTTTGACTGGTTTGAATGCGGTCGGGATAAAAAGCCGTAATGCCATTCACGCCCCCAAAATACAGTTGCCCATCGGCTCCTTTGGTAAAACTGAGGGTATTGAACTCATTGCCTTGCAAGCCATCTACGGCAAAATAATGTTGAAAAACGCCTCTTTTAAGGTCGAATCTCGACAATCCGCGATTGGTACTCAGCCAAAGCCCGGCTTTTCCATCGTCTAAGATGCCATACACCACATTATTGGGCAAACCATTTGCGGTGGTAAAATGCTCGCATTGGCCCGTTCTTTTATCCATTTTAGACAGTCCGCCGCCCTTGGTACCCATCCACAAATAGTGCGTTGGCTCTAAGGGGTCGTCTAAGAGGCAGAGCACATAATTGCAAATCATACCGGAGGGTTTGTCCGGATTGTTTTTGAACAACGAGAACGCATAGCCACTCGATTGGGGCTTTCCCTGTACCAATCCGTGTGGCGTTCCGACCCAAATTACGTCTGTTTTATCCACCCAAACGGCCATAGCAAGCTCCTGGAAACCGGTGGTTTGACCAAAATCATGCTCCGAAAATTGCTCCGTAACCGGGTCGAATCGCAGGAATTTGCTTTGATCGCCCAGAATCAAAAAAGTCCCGTCTTTTTGCCGATTCAAGGTGCTGTACATACCGATGGTTATTGGTACATCATACTGTACTTCCCGCTGATGACGGCTATTTAAGCGATAGAGTACCCCTCGCCCTCGGTCACCTTGTCGTTTTTCAGCGAGTATCCAGTATTTCAAATCGGGGGTTTGAATGAGGTCTTGCTCTATCCAATTCCGGTCGTTCAGGATACTGGTATTGCCTAATTCATTCTCTGTTTTATTCAGGGGATAAAATGCGCCTTGCGGCTGCCAAACCCACACTTGCCCTCGACGGTCTTCTAAGATTTTTCGGGGACTTTTTCCGGGGATATGGTGTTGAAATTGATGATTTCCGGGATTGTATTTATAGACGCCATAGCCGTTGGTGCCAATCCACATCAGTCCGGTGAGGTCGCGGCATACCACGGTTGAGCCGATGGCATTGTCTTCTGGAAAGCGGTAAAACAGTTGAAACTGCGCTAGATTAGAATCTTCGGCTTGGGGGTTTGATAGGATATAAATTTGCTTTCTGGTACTGATGAATAGTTTACCTGAAGCGTCGAACTCCATATTGGTCATGGGGAATGACGAGGTTTCGGGTAGCAAGAATTTGTCAAGTTGACCCTTTCGGTAACGCAACAAATACCCTGCTTGCCCAATCCACATATCTCCGTTGGGGGCTTGTTGTAAGGAAGATATGGCGTAAACGCCGTTTTGGGGGGGTGTTGTCGTCCAAACCTTCGTAATCTGATGGGTTTTAAGGTCGTAGTAGCCCACAGATAAATAAGTACAGACCCATAATTTACCGTCAGAGGTGCCTAAAATATCAACAATATGATTGAGGGGTGACGGGACGGACGAACTGGGCCCATCCCATTCAAGGGTATCTACGGTAATAAATTCATCGAGAATGGGGCTGTTTTGCGGGAGTTGAGGCGGAATTACAAACCGATTGAGGCCTTTGTTGGATCCCGCCCAGATACTGCCGTCGCTGGTTTCGGTCAGGCAAGTGATGTGCTGGTTGAACCCTTTTCGTATGTGGTGAAATTTTACCGTTTTGGGATCTAGCACACTGATGCCATTGTTCATGGTTCCGCTCCAAATCCGGCCCCATTGGTCTTCATAAAGCGATTCTACTTCATTATCGGCAATGGAGTACGGGTCCAAGGGGTCATTGAGGTACGTTTGGAAGGTGTAGCCATCATATCGGTTCAGCCCATCGCGGGTGGCGAGCCAAATGAAGCCCTTTTGATCCTGCAGTATGTCGTAAACCATCCCCTGCGACAAGCCATCGGAAGCCCCCAGCAATTCCATTTGCTGTTTTTGCGCTTGCACCTGCGTGCTAAGAAGGGTTAGGAAAATCCCGAGATAAAAGGTGATTTTTAGCGGCACTAAGGATTAGTTTCAGGCAACACTACCAAACATTATGCCTAAATCCACTATTTTGCAACATCTTCAAACCTTTTTGCAACAATACAGCACCCTTTTCTTGTCACGATACCTCCACCTTTGGGGTAGTTATTGAGGGGAAAAGTTTTCTCGGTGGCTATACAGAAGAATCTACCACGGTAGGAAGATCAAGACAAGTCGTTTCTGGGGCATGCGCTTCGGAGGCGACTTTCTTGTTTCAGGGCCTTCCTTTTCCAGAAACAGGTGTTTTCCCCTGATTTTCAATTCAGGGGGTTTTACGCTTACAATTCAGAATGTCATCAGGGTAACTTTGCACCATATTTTTACATTCGATTCAGATACAAATGATCCGTCTTCTCCTACTGCTTGCCTTCGCGGCTTGTTTTTCTACCGCTCAAGCCCAATACCTCGAAACCTTCTCCGTTGCCAATAAAGGCTATAAGACCAATTTCATAGATGACTTGGCGGGCGTGAACTGGTCTTTATCCAATTGGGTGGTGGATGACATTCCCAATAACATATTCGGGCGTGATGCCAGCGATTACTTTAATACCACGGCGGGTGGTGTACTAGAGGGCATTGACTTTGACCAAGAAGTATGCTGGATAAGCCCACTCATCAACATCAGCAATCCAGGCACTGTGTCTTTTTCGCTTGACCTCACTTGGGCGGGTTTTGATACGGATATCGCCTCGAACGCTTGCACGCGCTACCCTGCTGTTGCCACATTGGATTATATTCGGGTAGAATATAGTGTGGATAATGGCCCTTTTACCTTAATGCCCAACCAAGTTGGAGGAGCTACCTGCGCTACGGTCGGGTACACTGCCGGCCCGCCATTTGGGCCATTCAACGGTAATGCCACGGTTTCTAAAAACAATATTATGGGCAGCACCTTGCAAATTCGGGTGTGTATCGGCATGAATGCCAATGCCGAAATCGTGACCATAGATAATGTAAGCGTGCCAGAAGCGGGGGTAAACATCGGTTGTGCCGCCCCTGTACTGAGTGCCGCCGTAGTGCCGGTGGGTTGTGCTGGCCCCAACACGGGCTCCATTGACCTCACAGTTTCTGCCGGCACGCCTGGTTACACCTACGATTGGAGCAACGATGGCCCAGAAAATCCCGATAATGACCCTCAGGACTTAAGCAACCTCGCTACAGGCACTTACACCGTGACCGTGACAGATGCCGCCAGTTGTTCGGCGACTATCAGCGCAACGGTCGGGAACTCAGCCCCCATCACCCTTTCTACTGCTGTGCTAGATGCAACTTGTACGGGTACAATGGATGGCGAAATTGACCTCATGGTGAGCGGTGGTTTTCCAGGATTTACCTACGATTGGAGCAACGACGGGCCTGAAAACCCAGACAACGATGCACAAGATTTGGTGGACGTGGGCGTAGGCACTTATACCGTGACCGTCACCGATGCCGCCGCTTGTACCAAAACCATCAGCACTACCATTAATACCCAGCCTTCTGGGGCCTATTTAGAACAGTTTAATACGCCGAATAAGGGCTATTTAGAAAATGGCGTGGATGATTTTTCGATTGTAAACTGGACACTCAGTGGTTGGTCGGGGGCCAACCGAGATAATGCGGATTATTTCAAAACATCGGGTGGCGTACTATCTGCCGTAGATTTGGATGAGGAAATTTGCTGGGAAAGCCCCCTAATTGACCTCGATGGCGGCGATATGTTTTCGGTGGAATTGGGCTGGACGGGTTTTGACAATGAAGATTATCTCACGGTGAGTTATAGCATTGACGGGGGCGGGTACACCGCGATTCCCAACGCGATAGGCGGCGGAGTAGGCACCATCCAATATAATTCTCCCGGCAATGATGGCTCCACCACCATTACCAAAAATGGCTTGTCGGGCGGTACCATTCAAATTCAAATCTGCGGCAACACCAACGCCAATGCAGAGATTTTTACCATTGATAATGTGAGTGTTCCAGGTAGCACAGGGCCGTATTGCCCCGGGCCGGAGCCTTCCATCGCAGCCACCAATGTGACTTGTAATGGCAATAACAACGGCATACTCGACCTGAGCGTGGTGAATGGCCTAGCACCTTACACCTATATATGGAGTTATAACAACGCCACTACGCAGGATTTGTCCAGCCTGCCGCCCGGCACTTATACGGTAACGGTAACTGACAATAATATGCTGACCGCCACCGCCTCGGCTATGATAACCGAACCGCCTGTACTGGTCCTTTCTGCCAGCTCGATAAATCCGAGCGGTTGTGTGGCCAACGATGGCTCCATTGACCTAAGTGTAAGCGGCGGAAACGGCGGCCACACCTATGATTGGAGCAACGACGGGCCAGAAATGCCCGACAACGACCCACAAGATTTGATTAATATTCCCGTAGGGACTTATACCGTGACGGTGACGGATAGCAAAGGCTGCACGGCCACGCTGACGAAAACCCTCACGTTTTTGGATGTTATTCCACCCATGATTACGTGTCCGGGCAACCAAAATATTGCGGCGAATGCCAGCTGCGCCGGAACGGTCGGTACTTGGGCGGCGGCTTCCGTGAGTGATAATTGCAACGCCAATCCAATGGTGACGCAAAACCCCATTCCGAGTACTGCCCTAAATGGACACAACGATGTAGAAACCGTGACACTTACCGCCGACGATGGTAATGGGAATACCGCTACTTGTTCCTTTACCGTCACGTTAAAAGACCAAACCCCACCCAGCATTGGCTGTCCCGCCAACGCAACCATCAATGCGAATGCCAACTGTGAGGGGAACCTTGATAGTTATTCGCCGGCCTCCGTCAGCGATCATTGTACTGCCA
>Ga0105045_10002774_pt1 | contig 14859 bp, 15 predicted proteins | sample MAT02_FD_78089 | JGI IMG/M metagenome (GOLD analysis project Ga0105045, IMG submission 78089) | Freshwater microbial communities from Lake Fryxell liftoff mats and glacier meltwater in Antarctica - MAT-02 (megahit assembly) | ecosystem: Environmental > Aquatic > Freshwater > Ice > Liftoff...
CCGGCGCACCCTGGACAGACGGTGCTTGATCTTGGATGCGGGTCAGGGGCCGCGGCGTTGTGTGTCGGCCTGCGGGTGCCGGGGGTGAGGCTTTCAGGGCTGGAGCTTCAGGCTGACTACGCCAACCTTGCCCGCCAAAACGCTGACCGCAATGGCATCCCGGTCGAGGTCCATGACGGCGACCTTGCCCAGATGCCGAAGCTCCTTCGTCAGGACTTTGACCATGTGATCGCCAATCCGCCCTACTCTGCCCCGGGAGGCAGCCCGTCACCCATTCCCGGCCGGGCGCGGGCGATGCAGGTTGACACGCCGCTGGCCGACTGGGTGACCGCTGCCGGCCGCAGGCTTCGCCCAGGTGGCTGGCTGACGCTGATCTGTGGCGCCGACGGGTTGCCACAGGCGTTGACCGCGATGGGCACGCGGCTTGGCTCTGCCGCTGTCCTGCCGCTTGCCGCGCGGGAAGGCCGCCCCGCGTTGCGGGTCATCTTTCAGGCGCGAAAGGGGGGGGGTGCTGCGTTTCGTCTGCTGGCCCCGCTGATCATCCATACCGGATCCGCCCATGACGGCGACCGCGAAAGCTATACGCCGGAAGTGAACATGATCCTGCGCGACGGCGCCGACCTTCTGGCGCATTTCCGCTGAATTCTTCGCATCATTCAGTCACACCCCTGTAACAAGTGATGACACGACTCGGCTTTCGTGGTGCACTACAACCTGTAGGCAACCAAGGAGGACGACCATGACGATTGCATCGCATCTGGTAGAACTGCGCAGGAAGCACGAAAGCCTGTCCGAAATGGTGGAACAGGCCCAGCGCAGCCCCGCTTCGGATGCCTTGAAGATTGCCGACCTCAAGAAACAAAAGCTGCGACTCAAGGAGGAAATCTCCCGCCTGAGCCAGCACTAGGGACTTTTGGCGCTGGCCCGCGCGGCCAGCGCCGCACCCGCTGCAATAAGCACCGCAGCAAGGGCAATTGCCCAGCTTGGTTGTGTGATGCCTGCGGCGACCAGTGCCAGTGTTGACAGCAGCGGCGCAGCATAGGACGCGACGCCCAAAAGCTGGATGTCGCCCCGCTTCATCCCGATATCCCAGGTGAAGAACGCGGCCCCCACCGGCCCGAACCCAAGTGCCAGCACCGAAGCCCAGCCAAGGGCACCGACCGGCCAGACGGTTTCTTCCAGCGCCAGATGCGCCAGAGCTGACAGCACCGCCGTGGCAAGACAGAACACCGTGACGCTTTCGGTCGGCACCTCGCCCAGCCGCCGCGATAGCACGGAATAGCCCGCCCAGGTCAGCGCGCAGAGAAAAGCGAGCGTCAGGCCCAAGGCTGACCCCTCACCCCCGCCACGCCCCAGCACAATCACCGCTGCGCCCGCAAATGCGATCAGCGCGCCGATCACATGCGGCGCGCGCAGGCGTTCCCCCGGCAAGAGGCCAGAAAACAGGACGATGAACAACGGCCATAGATAGGCGATCAAGCCGGTCTCGGCGCTGGGCGACAGGCGGAAAGCGGTGAAGTACAGTAAGTGGAAGCCGAAAAGTCCAAGCGTACCAAACGCATAGACTTTCCAGCCCACCCCCCTTAGCACCCTGAATCCGCGACGCGCGGTCCAGATCAGCCCGATCACCCCACCGATCGTGAAGCACAGCGCGTTCAGCAGCAAGGGTGGCACCGGGGCGCTTCCGATGGTGAACAGCGCCAGCAGGGACCACAGCAAGACGGCCGTGAATCCGATGGCGGTAGCCTTTCCTTGTGTCATCACACTTTTTCCAACACGCCGGTTGCAGGCTCTTCCTGCCCCAGCCGGCCCGCGCCGTCCAGAGGTTCAGATTGTCTGCGCGGCCATGGCTTGCAGCGGCACATGCGCCCCCGTTTGGACCCGGCGGCCACTGGTGGCGTCGTACAGGTGCAGCCGGTCCAGGTCCAGCCGAACGCCGACAACTGTTCCCGACCGCAGATCAGGCCGACCGTCGGTCAGGACCGACACGGGAATATCCTCAAGCATCAGGTTGCACAGGCGGGCAGGGCCAAGTTCTTCGACCACATCGACCCGGGCGTCGAAGGTGCCGGTGCCGGGCAGCACAAGCTCGGCATGTTCGGGCCGGACCCCGACCTGCACAAGCGCCGCATCGCCCAGCTCAGAGGTCAGCGCAACCGGGACAAATGCCCCGCTTTCCAACAGCACGCCGCGGCGGTTGGACCTGTAAGTGCCGGGCAACATGTTCATGGCCGGGCTGCCGATGAACCCCGCCACATAAAGCGACGCGGGGTGGTCATAGATCTCGGCCGGGGTGCCGATCTGTTCGATCGTGCCCTTGTTCATGACGACGAGCCGGTCTGCCAGCGTCATGCCTTCGTGCTGATCATGGGTGACAAAGACGCTTGTCGCCTTGATCTGGTTGTGAATCCTCCTGATCTCATGGCGCATCTGCACGCGCAGCTTGGCGTCAAGGTTTGACAGCGGCTCGTCAAACAGGAACACCTTCGGCTCGCGGATGATGGCGCGGGCCATGGCCACGCGCTGACGCTGGCCGCCCGAAAGCTGGCCGGGTCTGCGGTCCAGAAAGTCTCCCAGCCCGACCGAGGACGCGGTGGCCGCCACCCGGGCCAGCCGTTCCGCCTTGGGCACTCGCGCGACCTTCAGCGCATAGCCGATGTTCTCGGCCACGGTCATGTGCGGATAAAGCGCGTAGTTCTGGAACACCATTGCGCAGCCCCTCTCACGCGGTTCCAGCCCGTTGACGACAGTGCCTGCAATCTCGATCTCGCCAGTGCTGATGTCCTCCAGCCCTGCGATCATCCGCAGAAGCGAAGATTTTCCACAGCCCGAGGGGCCAAGGATCACCACGAATTCTCCGTTGTGGATGTGCAGATCGATACCTTGCATGATCGTGGTCTTGCCATAGGTCTTGCCGGCATTGCGGATGATGATCTCGGCCATGGGATGCCCTATTTGTCGGGGTTGATCAGGCCGCGCACGAACCAGCGCTGCATGAGGATGACGATCGCGATGGGCGGCAGCATCACAACCAGCGTCGCTGCCATGGCCAGGTGCCAGGTCGGTGTGCCGCCGCCGGTGGTCAACTGGTCTGGCACAAGGTCGGAAAGCTGGACCACGACCATGCCGTAACTCGCCCGGTCGGTGATCACGAGGAGGGGCCAGAGATACTGGTTCCAGGCATAGACGAACATGATCGTCGCCAGTGCGGCGATGTTGGTTTTCGACAGCGGGATGAGGACATCCCACAGAAACCGCAGGGGGCCCGCGCCGTCCATCCGTGCGGCCTCGACCAGTTCGTCCGGGATGGTCAAGAAGAACTGGCGGTAAAGGAAGGTGCCGGTGGCGGTGGCGACCAGGGGCAGGATCAGGCCGGTGTAGGAGTTGAGGAGGTTCCACTCCAGCGCGACCTCAACCCCCGAAAGTGCGGTGATCAGCCAACTGATGCCTGTCCAGTCCATGATCGTCTGGAAAGGTGTCAGCGCGTTGGCAGCAACGGCATAGGTTGGGACGATCCGCACCTCCAACGGCAGCATCAGGGTAATGAAGATCATCCAGAAGATCAGTACCCGGCCGCGAAAGTTGAAGAACACCAGCGCGAAGGCGGTGATGCAGGCCAAGGTGATCTTGCCCACCACAACGCCTATTGCCACAATCAGCGTGTTCACGAACTTCGGTCCGAAGTCCGATTGCGCCCAGGCCTGTTGCAGATTGACCCACAGCTGATCGCCCGGCCAAAGCTCGACCGGGGCAGAGTTCACGGCTTGCAAGGTCTGCGTCGCGGCCACGAAGGCCAGCCATATCGGGACCAGGATTATGACTAGCCCGAAGATCAGGATGACATGGGTCGCAAGGTTCAGGATGGGCGTGCGTTCGATCATGGGTGTTTCCTCAGGTGTAATGCACGCGCCGCTCGATATAGCGGAACTGCACGAAGGTCAGCGCCATGACGAGAAGCATCAGGATGATGGATTGAGCGGCGGCACCGGAGTAGTCGAACCCCCGGAACCCGTCGGCATAGATCTTGTAGACCATCAGGTCGGTCGCCCGGAACGGCCCGCCGCCGGTCAGCGTGTCAACGATGCCGAAGCTGTCGGTGAAGCTGTCGGTGATGTTGATGACCAGAAGGAAAAAGAACGTCGGCGTCAGCAGCGGCAGTTGCAGGTCGATCATCCGCCGTAACGGGCGGGCGCCGTCCATTGCGGCAGCCTCGGTCAGGCTTCTGGGGATGGATTGCAGGGCGGCAAGGAAGAAGATAAAGCTGTAGGCCACCTGCTTCCACGCGCCCGCAACCACGATTGCGGTGACGGCCTGCCAGGGGTATTTCGACAGGTCCCACCAGCCGGGGGCGATGCTGTTGATGTAGCTGAAGATGCCGGCACCAGGGTTGAAGACGAACTGAAACGCCAGCCCCACGGCGGGGGCGGCCACGGCATAGGGCCAGATGATCGCCACGCGGTAGGCCTTGTAGCCCACCAACTGCCGATCAACGAAGATCGCCAACGTCAGGGCCATGGTCATCGCCAGCACGGTTGTCGCCAGGGCATAGATTACTGAAACGCGGACCGAACCCCAGTAGTACGGGTCTGAAAGCACCTTGCGGAAGTTGTCGAACCCCACCCAGGTATTGCCGCCGCCCCAGGGCTGCTCCAGCGTGAAGGCCCAATACAGCGCCTGCGCTGAAGGCCAGTAGAAGAAGACGAAGATGATCAAAAGCTGCGGCGCCAGCAGGGCGGCAGCGATCCAGCTGAACTTGAAGTAGGCGCGGCGCATGTGGTCCCCCGGCAAAGAAAGCGGGGCGCGGCCGGGAAGGCCGCGCCCCTTGGGTCAAGCGTCAGGGGAAGGATTTGCCGGCATAGGTCTGGGCAAAGCGGGCCAGATGGTCATTGCCGCGCGCAACGGCTGTATCCAGCGCCTCTTGCATGGTCTTTTGCCCGGCCAGGGCAGCCTCGACCTCGGCCATCCATTCGGCGCGAATCTGAATCATGCCGCCGAGACGAATGCCGCGGGTCAGTTCGGTCGGCTCGCTCCAGGTCAGCGACTTCATCGCGATGTCGCGGTTGATGAAGGGTTCCTTGGCGTAAAAGCCTTCGGCCTTCAGCGCCTCATAGGTCGACTTCGTGACCGGAATGTAGCCGGAGTTTTCCAGCAGGAACTGCTGTTCTTCCTTGGTGGCAAGGAAGGCAAGATAGTTCGCCGCGCCCTTGTACTCCTCATCCGTCTTGCCGGACAGCACCCAAAGCGAGGCGCCGCCAACAACCGTGTTCTTCCGCTCCACACCTTCATAGGTCGGGATGATCTGTACATCCCAACCGAAAGATGGCGTCAGCTTGTGGATGGTATTGTGGTCGGCGATTGACGAGAAGAAGACCGAACATTCGCCCTCGACAAAGCTGTCGCGCGTGGTCTTGCCGGCGGCTTGGGTGCGCAGCATCGCATAGCCTTCCGTCATCCAGCGCTGGACGTCTTCCATATAGCGGACATGCAGGGTGGTGTTGAACAGCAGTTCCGTGTCCAGCCCGTCATAGCCGTTATTGTTCGACGCGACCGGTACGTTGTGCGCCATGGAGAACTGCTCCAGGTCGATCCAGGACGACGGTGCATAGGCCAGTCCGCAGGCCTGACTCGAGTCTTTCAGCGCCACAAACGCCGCTTCCATACCTTCCCAGGTGATCGGCGCTTCGGTGATCCCGGCTTTGGCGAAGTGGTCCTTGTTGAAGTAGTAGACCGGGGTCGAGGAGTTCCACGGCATCGAGAAGAACTCGCCCGATTTGGACGAATAATAGTTGGCGATGCCGGGGAAATAGTCGGTCCAGTCCACCGTCACGCCGGTATCGGCCATCAGCTGCGTCACCGGGTAGAACTCGCCCGACAGCATCAGGTCGGCGGTGCCGGCGTCAAAGGATTGCAGCAGCGTCGGGTGCTTGCCTGCGCGAAAGGCGGCGATGGTGTTCTGCACGGCCTTGTCATAGCCATCCTGACCCACGCAGACCGCCTCGTACATGTCTTGCGAGGCATTGAAGCGGGTGCAGGTCTCGGCCACGACAGCGCCAAGGTCGCCGGTCAGGCCATACCAGTATTCGAACTTGATCTTCTCGGCCGAACCGGTGCCGGCCGAAGCCAGAAGCACTGCGGTGGCAGTCGCAAACTTGGTGTTCATCTTCCCTGTCTCCGTCATGAGGGGTGTCGCCACCCGGAGGGCGGGACATGACGGGGTCAGTGACAGGCAATGGTGACGAAAGATCAACGTAGGCGAGAAAGTTTTGTAACGTAACCAATGGCTTGAATTAAATACCTTAACCCCGCAAGCAAAGACTTGCGGGGGACGGGAGTACGATCTGTTGCGCACGAAGGCACAACCCGAAAGCGGTGCTTTGACCTCTACGGGCAAGGACCAGCGGGAAGCCAATCCCTAGCTTGGCTATTGGGCCAGACCCAGCCCCGCCAGATACCGGGCCGAGGGGATGACGCCGGTCTGATCGCGCAACTCCAGAATCAGGCGCGGGTTCGCCCCGGTTTCGGCGATGGCGGCAAAGACCGATGGCCACAGGATCGTGCCATGCCCGATCTGCCAATGCCGGTCTGCATACCCATCGGCGTCCTGCAGATGCACATGGCCCAGGCGCGCGCCCGCCGCACGGATGAAGAAATCGACCGGCGGCGCCCCGGTCGACCCATGCGCATAGTGCGCGTGACCGGTATCGACCGACAACGCCAGCGCCTGCCAACCCAGCGCCTCACAAAGGGCGGCTCGGTCGGCGGGGTCAATGTCCTCGATGTTTTCCAGCATCAGGGTCACGCCCATATTTGCGGCCCGGGTCAGCACCGGGGCCAGCGTGTCACGCGCTGCCTCAACCATCCGCGTGGTGTCCTTGGGGTACAGCCCGCGATGATTGTAGCCCCAAGTCGTGAAGGGCGAATGGATCACCACATGCGTGCCCTTGACCGCGGCGCAGACATCCAGCGCCTGCTGAAGCCTGCTGGTCACGATCTTGCGCACTTCGGGGTCATATGAGGCGATGGTGAAACCCCAGAACGGCCCGTGGATACCAAGGCGGCCCTCGAGCCCGTCCAGCAGCGCTGCTGTTTCGGCGGCAAGCCCTGACCAATCGCCATCCAGAACCTCGGCATCGACAAAGGCCTGCAATTCAAGATCGCGCGGGGCTTCCAGAAGCCAGTCGCGATGTGTGGCAAGCGAGGAATGGGTAAGGGCGGCGCCAAGAACAGGAAGGTTGGGCATATGCAGGGTCCATTATTCAAAGTTGCGCCGGAACCGTAGCGCCGCGCCGTAATGGCTGTGTGAGGCCTGTACGACGATCCTGTGACAGCCCCGCGGCAAACAAAAAGGGCAGGCCACTGGCCCGCCCCTTCTCCCGTTGCCAGCGCGGATCAGACGAAGAACTGCCCGCCATTGGCTGAAATCGTTGACCCGGTGATGAAGCCCGCATCATCGCTGGCAAGGAAAGCCACGATTCGCGCAATCTCTTCCGGTTCACCAAGACGGCCGACGGGGATTTGCGGGATGATGCGTTCGGCCAGCACCTTCTCGTCAATCGCGCGCACCATTTCGGTGCCGATGTAGCCCGGGCAGATTGCGTTCACCGTGATCCCGGCCCGAGCACCTTCCTGCGCCAGCGCCTTGGTGAAGCCCAGATCGCCCGACTTCGCCGCCGAGTAATTCGCCTGCCCCGCCTGCCCCTTTTGCCCGTTGATCGAAGAAATGTTGATCACCCGCCCGAACTTCCGGTCCCGCATCCCGCCCCACACCGGGTGGGTCATGTTGAACAGCCCGGTCAGGTTGGTGTCGATCACCTCTTTCCACTGGCCGGGGGTCATCTTGTGGAACATCGAGTCGCGGGTGATGCCGGCGTTGTTCACCAGCACATCCACCGGACCAACGTCAGCCTCGACCTGCGCAATTCCGGCTGTGCAGGCATCGTAATCGGCGACCGACCATTTGTAGGTCGGGATCCCGGTTTCCGCCGTGAAGGTCTGCGCTGCCACGTCATTTCCGGCATAGTTCGCCGCAACCTTGTATCCCGCTGCCTTCAACGCCACCGAGATCGCCGCGCCGATGCCCCGTGACCCTCCCGTCACCAGTGCTACCCTGCCCATACTGCCCTCCTCCGGCATACATTTGTATTCCTTGAAATCCTGTTACCGAAATGCGGTCGGGCGCGCAAGATTATTGCGCGCCCGAAGTGGGCTTCCGAGGTGAAAAACCTCAGGCGCGCTCAAGACACATGGCAACGCCCATGCCGCCGCCGATGCACAGGGTCGCCAGACCCTTCTTCGAGTCACGACGTCCCATTTCATGGATCAGCGTGTTCAGGATCCGCGCGCCCGAGGCGCCGATCGGGTGGCCAATCGCAATCGCGCCGCCGTTGACGTTTACAATAGCCGGGTCCCAGCCCATATCCTTGTTCACGGCACAGGCCTGCGCCGCGAAAGCCTCGTTCGCCTCGACCAGATCAAGGACTCCAACCTTCCAGCCCGCCTTGGTCAGGGCCTTGCGGCTGGCGTGTATCGGGCCGACGCCCATGATCGACGGGTCAAGCCCCGCCGTCGCATAGGATGCGATCCGGGCCAGAATCTTCAGCCCGCGCTTGCCGGCGTCTTCCTCTGTCATCAAGAGCACCGCCGCCGCACCATCGTTCAGCCCGCTTGCATTGGCCGCCGTGACCGAGCCGTCCTTGACGAAGGCCGGACGCAGTTTCTGCATGCTTTCCAGCGTGGCACCATGGCGGATGTATTCGTCCTGATCGACGACGACATCGCCCTTCCGGCCTTTCACCGTGAAAGCGACAATCTCATCCTTGAACTTGCCCGCCTTCTGCGCGGCTTCGGCTTTGTGCTGGCTGGCCAAGGCAAATTCGTCCTGCATGTCGCGGCTGATCTGCCACTGGTTGGCGACGTTTTCCGCCGTCTGGCCCATGTGATAGCCGTTGAACGCGTCCCAAAGGCCGTCCTTGATCATGCTGTCGATGAAGTTGAGGTCACCCATCTTCTGACCGGCGCGCAGGTGTGCCACATGCGGCGACAGAGACATGCTTTCCTGACCGCCCGCGATCAGAATCTTCGCGTCACCCAACTGCACATGCTGCGCGCCCAACGCCACCGCCCGCAGGCCCGAGCCGCAGACCTGGTTCAGCGACCAGGCGCTGGCTTCTTTCGGCAGTCCCGCCTTGATATGCGCTTGACGCGCCGGGTTCTGGCCCTGCCCGGCGGTAAGCACCTGGCCAAGAATCGTCTCTTCGACTTCGGCCTTGTCGATTCCGGCACGGGCTACCACGGCCTCGATCACCGCGGCACCCAGGTCATGCGCCGGAGTGCTGGCGAAAACGCCGTTGAAACTGCCGACGGCCGTGCGGCCCGCCGCGACGATTACGACATTGGTCATCTGGATAATCTCCCGTTACGCCCATGCGTTTATGCTGCGGCACGAAGCGTTCGTGCCGAGTCGCCCATGCCCTAAACGGCCACGGCGTCAAGCGCAAGAATGTTGGCGCAACCATCGGATTGCCATGCAGATCGGTGGTCAAGCCGCGCCCTATCGACCTGGTGCCATGGCCCTGGCCGGGGTGATTACCCCCTTTCCGGGTCACTAATGCCAAGGTTGGGCCGCCCGTGCCGGAACGCACGGAAATCCGGGGTCACCGTCGGCGCACCAAACAGATAGCCCTGCATGCAGCCCACCCCTGCGTCGCGCAACCAGGTGGCCTCCCCCTCGGTCTCCACTTCTTCGGCGACGACGTACATCCCCATCTCTTGCGCCAAAGAGATTGCCGCCCGTGCCAGCACCTGCTGGTCGGGCAGACGGTCAACCTCTCGCACCAGAAGGCCGTCGATCTTGGCGATCTCGAACCGCAATTCGCGAAGAAGGCGCAGAGAGGTCAATCCGGCACCAAAATCATCCAGAGCAAAGACGATCCCGTGTTCGCGCATTTCGGCCATGAAGGGTTTTAGGACATCAGACACCTGCAAGGCCGAAGCTTCATTGATTTCAAGGATCAGGTTGTAGCCCAGTCGTGGCACCTCGCGCAGGGCCTTGCGCAGAACAGTGGCCCAGGGACGGTATCCGACCGACCGCGCCGACATGTTGACAGAAACCCGAATCTGCGGATTCCGCTGCAAGGCCATCAGGCCCATTTGCAGGGCGGCACAGTCGATCTGTCGCCCCAGTTCGTGCTGTTCCACCGCGCCCATGAATTCTCGTGCGGGAATCACCAGATCACGCCGGTTCAGCAAGCGGATATACCCCTCGAAAAAGCCGATGATCGACGGGTCGGTCGCATAGACCACCGGTTGAAACGCCAGACGCATCCGCCGTTCCTTCAGCGCCGAGGCGACCAGTGCCAGCGTTTCCCTCTCCTGCGCGGAAATGGCGGCATCAAGCGGGCTGACAAGCGCAGGGTCCCGGTCAAACTTTGACGTCTTGCCGTCTTTCATGAAACTCATGCCCGGGCCCCCGCAGGTGGTTTTCTGATGACAACCTATGCGCTCATGAGTAAACGCGGCACTAAGTTTCGCATTTTGTTCTAATTTTAAGTAGCAGACAGGACTATCCAAGCCATGGAAAACATTGAAAACACCTATCGGTGCCCATGGTGCGGGACGGATCCGATTTATGTTGAATACCATGATCACGAATGGGGTCGCCCGGAACGCAACCCGCGCGCGCTGTTCGAACTGCTGATTCTGGAAGGCTTTCAGGCGGGCCTGTCCTGGATCACCATCCTGCGCAAACGCGACGCGTTCCGCAGCGCCTTTCAGGGCTTCGATCCGGACATCGTTGCCAGTTGGGGCGAGGACGAGGTGACACGCCTTTTGACGAATCCGGCGATCGTGCGCCACCGGGGAAAGATCGAAGGCGCGATCCGTGGCGCGCAGGCCTTTCTGCGGATCGAGGCGGCGCAGGGCTTTTCGCCGTTCCTGTGGGCCTTTGTCGGCGGGGCGCCGATTCAGCGGCGCGCCGCCCGCATGTCAGACGTCCCCGGTCAAACCCCGCAGTCGCTGGCAATGTCCAAGGCGCTGAAGGCCGAGGGGTTCAGCTTTGTCGGCCCCACCATCACCTACGCCTTCATGCAAGCGGCGGGCATGATAAATGACCACCTGACCAGTTGCCCGCGCCATGCCGAGGTTGCGGCGTTGGGCCGATGACCCCCTTGGCCTTTGCACGACCAATTGCCATATAGGGTGCAAACCACCGCCATGAGGATTGCCATGCTGAGTCTGGGTGAGAAACCGCAACCCGAAGCCGAACTGATCAAGGACGCGACCGAAGCCACGTTTATGGCCGACGTGATTGAGGCCAGCCAGACGATTCCCGTCGTCGTCGATTTCTGGGCCACCTGGTGCGGCCCCTGCAAGACCCTTGGGCCAATGCTGGAAGCGGCGGTCAAGGCTGCCGGCGGCAAGGTCCGCATGGTAAAGGTCGATGTCGACAAGAACCAGCGCATCGCCGCCCAGCTGCGGATCCAGTCGATGCCCACCGTCTATGCCTTCTGGCAGGGCCAACCGGTCGATGGATTTCAGGGCGCGGTTCCAGCCTCTGAAATCAAGGCCTTTATTGACCGGGTTTCGGCCTTGGCCGGGGACGGCGGCCTTGCGGATGCGCTGAAGGCTGCCGACGACATGTTGACCGAAGGTGCCACCGTCGACGCGGCCGAGACTTTCGCAGCCATTCTGGAAGAAGAACCGGAAAACTCAGCGGCCTATGGTGGTCTTGTCCGCGCGCAAGTTGCCCTTGGCAACCTTGATCAAGCCGAGGCTTTCCTGACCGCCGCCCCCGCCCCCATCGCCAAAACGAAAGACCTTGACGCCGCCCGCGCCCAGCTTGAGCTTGCCCGGCAAGCTGTCAATGCCGGGCCCGAGGCTGAACTGCGTGCCGCCGTCGAAGCCAACCCCACCGATTATCAGGCCCGCTTTGACCTGGCCGCTGCACTGCTGGCCGCCGACAACGCGGCCGAGGCGGTGGACCAGTTGCTTGACCTGTTCCGCCGTGACCGCGAGTGGAACGACGGCGCCGCCAAGTCCCAGCTTTTCACGATCTTCGATGCGCTGAAGCCGCAGGACCCCATCGTTTTGTCCGGTCGTCGCCGACTGTCGTCGATGATATTTGCCTGACAGCCACTCCGGCCTACGTCCCCACTTATGATGATGAAATCGGCTGACCTTCCGGATATCGTTCCGGTCTTTCCACTGCCTGGGGCGCTTATGCTCCCCCGGGCGCGCCTTCCGCTGCATCTCTTCGAGCCGCGCTACCTGGCAATGGTTGAAGACTGCATGAAGACCAAGCATCGGCTGATCGGCATGATCCAGCCACGCGAAACCCCTGCCGCGGGCAACCGCCCGGCCGAAAAGCGCCTGCAGGCCATTGGTTGCGCGGGCCGTCTGACCGGGTTCTCCGAGACCGAGGACGGGCGCTACATGATCACCCTGTCCGGCGCTTCGCGCTTTCGAGTCAAGGAAGAGGTCCAGGGCTTCACCCCTTACCGCCGCTGTCTGGTGGATTGGGCACCCTTTTCCCGCGATCTGGGTCTGACCGAAGACGATCCCGCCTTCCGCCGGATCGAGTTCATGGACCTCTTGGGTCGTTATTTCACCCATATGGACCTGTCGACGGATTGGGACAGCCTGAAAGAGGCGGAACCGGAGCTTTTGATCAACTCGCTGTCGATGCTGTGCCCGTTCTCGCCCGAAGACAAGCAGGCGCTGCTGGAGGCCCCCACTCTGGACACCCGGCGCGAAACCCTGGTCACGTTGATCGAGTTTGCCCTTCGCGGCGGCGCCGATGAAGAGATTATGCAATGACCGATGCAGCCCCCATTGCAGCGCCCATCGACCGCCGCATGCTGGAGGCGCTGGTTTGCCCGGTCACCCATGCCATCCTGACCTATGATGCCGAGCGACATGAGCTGATCTCGAGGGCTGCCCATCTTGCCTTCCCGATCCGCAACGGGATTCCGGTGATGCTGATCAGCGAGGCGCGGGAGATCGAGTAAACCCCGACGCCACCGCGACACCGATCCGGCGATATCGAAGGGGTTCTTGGTCTGTCCGATCTCAGCGACCGGCTCGATTTTCCCGCCACCCGAAGATCTTGCTGCACAGCCCTTCCTTGCAAATGGCTGTGCGGCGGTCGTGCATTGCGCCTGACACCTGCCATTGCCTGCCTTACGGGCGCCAGCCACCCCCAGAATACGGTTTCACCCTGCGAAATCATCGCTTATGCCACTGTAATCGGATGGGAGACGGGAATGAGCCTCAACAGTTTCGGACATCTGTTTCGCGTCACCACATGGGGCGAAAGCCATGGACCAGCCATCGGCTGCACTGTGGATGGCTGCCCGCCGGGCGTAGCCCTGTCCGAGGCGGATCTGCAACCCTGGCTGGACCGGCGCAAACCCGGGCAAAACAAGTTCACCACTCAGCGCAAGGAACCTGATGAGGTGCGCATCCTGTCGGGTGTGTATGAAGGCAAAACCACCGGCACGCCGATCCAGCTGATGATCGAAAACACCGACCAGCGGTCGAAAGACTATGGCGACATCGCGCAAAGCTTTCGCCCCGGGCATGCCGACATCACCTATCACCAGAAATACGGCATCCGCGATCCGCGCGGCGGCGGTCGGTCGTCGGCGCGGGAAACGGCCAGCCGGGTGGCGGCCGGGGGCGTGGCCCGCACGGTGCTGGGGGCACTGGTGCCGGGTCTGAAGATCACCGGCTACATGGTGCGGATGGGGGTCAAGGGCATGGACCGCAGCCGGTTTGACGCCGCGGAGATTGAACGCAACCCGTTCTGGGTGCCCGATGCAGTCGCCGCTTTGGAATGGGCCGAGTATCTGGACGCGCTGCGGCTGGATCATAACTCGGTCGGCGCGGTGATCGAGGTTCTTGCCGAAGGCGTTCCCCCCGGCCTTGGCGCTCCGCTTTACGGCAAGCTGGACGCAGACCTTGCGTCGGCGATGATGTCGATCAACGCGGTTAAAGGCGTGGAGATTGGCGAGGGCATGGCCTCGGCCACCCTGACCGGGGTCGAGAATGCAGACGAGATGCGCATGGGGCCGAATGGGCCGGAATACCTGTCCAACCGCGCAGGCGGCATCCTTGGCGGGATTTCAACCGGGCAACCGGTAGTCTGCCGGTTCGCGGTCAAGCCAACGTCGAGCATCCTGACGCCGCGCCAGACGGTCACCCAGGATGGCCGCGAGGTGGACCTTGTCACCAAGGGCCGCCACGACCCTTGCGTCGGCATCCGCGCCGTGCCGGTGGGCGAGGCGATGATGGCCTGCGTCCTGCTGGATCACCTGCTGCTGGACCGGGGCCAGACCGGCGGCGTGCGCGGGAAGATCGGCCAGTTCTAATAGCCGCCCGGTGTCTGCGTGCCAGCCTTGCCGTCTGTCAGCTTGCGAAAGCTTGCAACGGCATCGGCGGCCCCCACCGACAGAAACCGCGTGTCACCGCCGACCGTGGTCATCCGGAAACCCCAGCTGATCGCACGGGCTGCATAATCCGCCGTTGCGCAATGAAGCGCAGCAATGATCCCGCGGCGCTGACATGCGGCGGCGATGGTGTGGAGGGCGGCGATAATCTCGGGTTCTTCCCTGTCCAGCCCCGGCGACAGCCGTCCGTGGCTGAGCGACAACGACAGATCGGCGGGACCGACGTAGATGCCGTTTAGACCGGGGGTGGCGACAATATCCTCAAGGTTGGCGAAGCCTTCGGCCGTTTCGATCATGGCGAAAGCCAGAACGATGGCATTTGCCGTGGCGCCATAGTCCTGCCCCAGCGCGAAACTTGCCCGCGTCGGGCCAAAGCTGCGCGTCCCCAGCGGTGGATATCGCATGTAGCTGATGA
>Ga0105045_10002775_pt1 | contig 14859 bp, 7 predicted proteins | sample MAT02_FD_78089 | JGI IMG/M metagenome (GOLD analysis project Ga0105045, IMG submission 78089) | Freshwater microbial communities from Lake Fryxell liftoff mats and glacier meltwater in Antarctica - MAT-02 (megahit assembly) | ecosystem: Environmental > Aquatic > Freshwater > Ice > Liftoff...
CGCAACTGCGCAAAGTCGCTTGGTCGCACCGCGAAGCGATGCAGCGTCTAGTCAACGATGCCGAGGATTTTGTCACACCGGCAACCATTCCGTTTTTGCGTGATTGCTTGGATCACACCGGCCAAGTGCTCGATGTTGCCGAAACGTTTCGTGATGTCGCCGGCGACCTTCGCGATCTGTACTTCACGACGATCGCGCAGCGAACCAACGAGGTGATGAAACTGCTGACGATCATCTCGACGATCTTCATGCCGCTGACGCTGATCGCGGGCATCTACGGAATGAATTTCAACTACGAGGCAAGTCGCCTTAACATGCCCGAAACGCAGTGGCAGTTTGGATATCCGTCCGTGCTCGTTTTGATGCTCGGTATCACGGTTGCAATGCTGGGATACTTTTACCGCAAAGGATGGCTGTTCCCAGAATCGTGACATGGCTATTGGTGGGCGGTTAGCGGTGCGGAATGTGTCAACGACAATGAGACAACCAATTGCTGCAATTAAGGAAGCGCGGCAGTGTGGTCGGGAACCAGCCCTCGAACCCCCGGGATTTTTTCATGCCGACCCAACATTTCTTACGCGATTGGTGGGCCTGCGTCGAGGACTCCTTGACCCACCCTACGTTACAAGTGATCACCGAAACGGGAAGTTGTTTCGGGACGACTTTTTAGTCTCTAAAGAATAACCGGTTCGCGTCTATTCAAAATATCCACTCATGCGGAAGGTTTATCGGCGATGATTCGGTTGATCGCATTGAGCATTGCGAGGATGGTGGATTCGACGCTATCGGTGCTTGCGCCGACGCCTCGGTAACTGCGACCTTTGTGCATGACCTCGATGTTGACTTCACCGATGGCGTCACGTCCCAGCGTGGCGCTTCGCACTTGAAATTCTTTGCACACCAATTCGACACCGGTAATTTTTTCGACGGCCCAAAATGCGGCATCGATGGGACCATCCCCCTGTTCGACGATTTCCGTTTTTTCGGCATCGCCTCGTTTGAGTGTCAAGCGAACGTGAGGCGTCTTGTTGCGAGCACTGGTCACCTCGTAATCGACAAGGGTCCATTCGCGGATCGCGCCGCCGCCGCTGATTTCTTGTTGGACGAGGGCGACGATGTCCCCGTCATAAACTTCTTTCTTTTTGTCCGCCAACGTTTTGAATTGCTCAAACACAAGTTGCAATTGTTCACCCGACAACGTGAACCCGAGTGTTCGGGCGCGGTCGGCGAGCGCCGCACGTCCGCTGTGTTTGCCCAAGACGAGATCCGTTTTCACGAATCCAACGTCTTCGGGCAGCATGATTTCGTAGGTCGTTCGCTCCTTCAACATGCCGTCCTGGTGGATCCCGGATTCATGTGCAAAAGCATTTCGCCCCACGATCGCCTTGTTTCGCTGGACCATCAAACCCGTCGTCTTGGTCAAAAGACGACTGGTCGGGACCAATCGCCGGGTGTCGATTCGAGTGGTACACGCGTAGTAATCCTGACGTGTCTTTAATCCCATCACGATCTCTTCCAACGCGGCGTTTCCGGCGCGCTCGCCGATCCCGTTGATGGTGCACTCGACCTGGCCGGCACCGGCATGAATGGCGGCAAGGCTGTTTGCGACGGCGAGCCCAAGGTCATCGTGGCAGTGGGTGCTGATGGTAACGCGGTCGATATTGGGGACGCGATTTCGAAGCATGGTGATGCGATCGAAGACTTCCGTCGGCGTTGCATAACCGACGGTATCAGGAATATTGATGGTCGTTGCACCGGCATCGATCACCGCCTCGACGACGCGGCAGAGGAAATCGTGTTCGGTCCGGCAGGCGTCTTCGGGAGAAAATTCGATGTCGTCGCAATACGCCGCACCGCGACGAACCCCCGCGACGGCGCGTTCGACAATTTCATCGGTCGACATCCGCAATTTAAATTCGCGATGAATCGCGCTGGTGGCCAGGAAGATATGGATGCGGGCCTGCGGTGCGTGTTTCAACGCTTCCCATGCTCGGTCGATGTCCTTGTCCGCGCAACGCGCGAGTCCACAAATGGTCAGGCCGCGGACCGATTGAGCGATTTGTCGTACGGCTTCGAAGTCGCCGGGTGAAGCGATGGGAAAGCCCGCTTCGATCACGTCGACGCCTAATTCTGCGAGCGCCTGGGCGAGCTCCAGTTTCTCATTCAAATTCATGCTGCCGCCGGGCGATTGCTCGCCATCACGCAGCGTCGTGTCAAAGATTTTGATTGTTCGTGGAGATAAAGTCATGAGTTTGGTTCAGGTTCGAGCGGACGGGAGGGCGATTCGTGATCGCCTTACGAGCATTGGACAACGCCGGGGTAAAAAGGTTCTCACCATTGATTTGCAGCACGTCTGGGTGCTGTTTTAGTGGGTTTTTCAAAACCTCGCGACCGGCCCGTTCGTTTTAGATGTCGGCAGATTACTGACATCCGAGCCGCTTGCGTCGAGTGGACCGTTTCGCGTTCGCATCAGAAAATCAAAAATGGGCGAAGCCATCAGTGTCGTAAAAATGGCCATGATCACCAGCGTTGCAAACAAGCGGTCAGTGATGATTCCCCGCTGCAGCCCGATGTTGATGATGATCAATTCCATTAACCCTCGTGCATTCATCAACGTTCCGATGCCGAGCGCATCACGCGTTCCCAGTCCCGCGAATTTGGCGGCTGCCGTGCAGGCAACGCCTTTGCCGACGACGGCCGTGGCAAATATCAAAAAGCTGATGAACCAGAGAAAGCTTGTGTTAAGCAGCGTGATTTGTGTGTTCAATCCCGAGTAGGTGAAAAATAGCGGTAACAAAAGCGTGACCGCGAGCGGTTGAATCTTCGCGCACAACTCGTTCGCAATTTTACCGCGTGGAATTGCGATGCCGACGACAAAGGATCCGAAGACGGCATGAAGCTGGATCAAATCAGAAAACCACGCGCCCAGTGCCAAGCAGGCGAGCGCGACCGCGAGTCCAATTTCGGAAAGCGTTTCGTCCTTCTCAAGAAACAATGCTTGGCAGCGAAACAGCAGCGGTTTGACGATCAACAAACACGCGGCAAGAAACCCCGCGCCGCCAAGGATTGCGTACACCGCGTGCGACATGTCGCCATCAAACGTGGCCAGCACGAATGCCAACAGGCACCACGCCGTCACGTCATCAATCGCACCGGCACCGATGGCGACGGTCCCCATCAAAGTATTGTTGAGTCCCTTGGTTTGGATGATCCTTGCCAACATCGGAAACGCGGTGATGCACATCGACGCACCGAGAAAAAGCATCGATTCATTCAGCGACGTTTTCGCCCCGAATAAATCCGTATGCTTGTAAAGGTACGCTGCCAGCCCCGCACCTAATAAGAACGGCGCGACCATCCCGGCAACCGATACGGCGATCGACGTCTTCAGGTGGATTTTGATGATGTCCCATCGAAACTCCATCCCGATGATAAACATATAGATCGCGAGTCCCAGTTGCGACGCCGGGTACAGATACGACTGGCTGTCGCGTTGGGTTTGCGTGGGATCCCAGGGGAAAATCGCCTGCTGCCACAGCGGGAAAAAGTAACCGAACAATGACGGTCCCAGCATGACACCAGCGATCATTTCCGCGACGACTTGGGGTTGGCCAAATTTGGCCGCGACGAAGCCGACCAATTTGCAAATGAAAAGGATGACCGCAATCTGCAAAAAGAACTGGATCGCTAACTCAGAATTGGTCATTCACGCAGGCAAGATAAGACGTACGAATTTCCCGACGATGGGGGCAGAAACTTTTTTCCGCACGATCCTCAGTTTTGGGCAACGGTGTGAACGACGAGCAGGTTGTGAGCTTTTTCCATCACGCCGCTTCCGGTCACAAAAACAACCATATCGCCGTTGGTTAAGTGTCCATTCTCGCATCCCCATTTACAAATGTCATCAAATAATTTTGCGGTATCGTCTAGTTGTTCGACCTGCATCGGCTTGATCCCCCACAGGAGATTCATGCGGCGAAGTGTGGCGGGGTTATCGCTTGCTCCGATGGTGGGAATTCGGCTGCGGCTTTTGCTTTTTACCCAAGCGGTCCCTCCGCTGTGGGTCGCGATGACGATCATCTTTGCTTTGATTGCTTCGGCGATGGAGGTTGCCGCAGCGGTGACCGCCGACGTGATCGGGTGGACGCGTTTTGTTTTTCCGCGCTCGTCGCCTTGGGTAACCAGCAATTTTTGTTCGGTGTGCAGCATGATCCGGTTCATGGTCGCGACTGCGTCAACGGGATAGTCGCCGATCGCGGTTTCTCCGCTGAGCATGCACGCATCGGTGCCATCGAGGATCGCGTTGGCAACGTCGCTGGCTTCGGCGCGGGTCGGACGTCGGCTGTGGTGCATCGATTCGAGCATCTGGGTCGCGACAATGACCGGCTTCATTTTTTCGCGACAAACCCGAATGATCATTTTCTGGGCGACGGGGGTTTCGGCAATATCGATTTCCACGCCGAGATCGCCCCGCGCGACCATGACAGCATCCGCCGCATCGACGATCGAGTCGATTTGTTCTAGCGCTTCGGGCTTTTCAATTTTTGCAATCACCAGCGCCGCGGAATCGTAGCTGACCAAAAGATTTTTGAGCGAGTGAACGTCTTCGGCGGATCGCACAAAACTGAGACTGATAAAATCGAGGCCGTTCTTCGCACCCCAAATCGCGTTGTCGACATCCTCGGGACGCATCGACGCGACGCTCAGTTTTACGCCCGGCAAATTGATCCCCTGGCGACTGCGAACCTCGCCGGCTGACGTCACCCGGCAGATTGCTCGGTTTTCTGACTTCGATTCACAGGCCAGCGAGACGGTGCCGTCGGCCAGCATGACACGGTCACCGACATCCAACTCGTCGATCAATCGCTTGTACGAACTGGTGAATTCGTTCGGCAAACTCGACTCGTTCCCGCGGATAAAATCGACGCGAGCACCGTATTCGCACATGAACGGATCGGTGGGCAATTGCCCCAAGCGAAGCTTTGGGCCTGATAGGTCCAAGAGGACGCCGGCCGCAAACCCGGTTTTTTCGGATGCCGCGCGAATATTCGCCAACGAGTTCTCGTGTTGTGCACGGTCGCCGTGAGCGGTGTTAATCCTAAAAATATCAACGCCCGCGTTGATCAGCTCCGACAATTTTTCGACCGAATCGCAAGCGGGTCCGACGGTTGCGACAATTTTCGTGCAGGCTTCGTCGAGCGATAGGCGCGCCATAAAATCCCGATGCTGAATGAGTGAGGTTGCAATCGTGCGGTGAAACGACACGGAAGTTTAGACAAATCCGTCTTTGCCGCGAGTACTCTCTCCGTGGGCACTCGCTGCCGTTTGGCGGTGTCGCACCGATGGGTCGCGAGCAGTCATCAGGCATCTCGCCGTGCCCGGGGGCTGCTGATTGCCTTGGCATGACCATAATGAGTGTTATCTTTCCCGGCGCGGAAGGGTGGTCGAGGCAGCGGTTTGCCGCGGCGCCGCAAACATCCGTCATTTATTACAAAGCAAATTTTTTGGCCCACTCCGGAAACATCCCTGTCGTCGTCGTGATGGGCGGATCGTCCGGATTAGGGCTCGCAATCGTTCGACGTTTTCTTGATGCCGGGTATTTCGTGATTGCGACGGGACGCGACCCTTCCAAATTTCCGGCTGCGGTAACGCCGGTGATTGACGGCGTTGATGGCCTCGCGCGGCTCAGTTGGCGAATGTGCGATGCCACCAACGCCGAATCCTTGGCCGAGTTTTACGCGATCGTCAAAACGGACTATGGACGCTTAAATGTGTTGATTAATTGCGTTGGCAGAAGCGACCGTGGAACGGTCGAATCTCTGGACTGTGACCGTTTGGTCGCATCATTGGAAGCAAATGTGGTGACTGCTCTGCAAAGCTCGCAGGCGGCGTTTCCGCTGCTGTGTCAAAGCCGCGGAGTAGTTGTGAACATCGGTTCATTGGCGGGGAAGGTCGGTACGCGTTATCTGGGTGCCTACTGTGCTTCGAAACATGCCCTTGCCGGTCTGACCCAACAAATGCGTTTGGAGTGGAAGGACGTCGGGGTTCATGTCGCACTGGTCAGCCCGGGGCCGATTCGGCGGGCCGATGCGGGCGAGCGATATCGCGATTTAAAGCAGCTCGACGGAGTTCCGGAAACCGCGATGCGTCCCGGCGGCGGCACGTCGATCAAGGGTCTCGAACCTGAAAAGGTCGCCGATGCGGTCTACCTTGCTGTTTTGCGAAGGTCTCCCGACGTGATTCTTCCCCGGTGGCTGAGGCTGGTGTTCACGCTAGGCCAAGCGTTGCCCCGGCTGGGTGATTGGTTACTTTCGAAGGAGACGAGGTCGTAATTATCGATTTCTTCATTATTCTGTGTTTAATCGATATAAGCCCAAGGCGCATCAACTTCGCCAAGGCCGGTCGTTTAAACTCGCGATAAATCCGTCCCCCCCTCAATTTCGATTGAAACGGAGACACCTGTTAACAGAATGGATCGCTCAAGGCAGGTGGGTTGTTCACTGGTAACACTTGGTCCAACCTCATTGTCTCTATTCACCAAACGTCTTTAAGTGATCGATGGCGACTGATTTGAGCTACCTATTGATGACCGGCGCAAGCGGCCTGATCGGCTCGCAATTGCTGGCTAGGTTGCTGCGAAGCCATCAACCCGTGTGCGTTCTTCTTCGCAGCAAGAACGAGCGAGCTGCACGCGATCGTATGGATTCAATTTTAGAACCCTTTGAGAATCGTTGGGGCCAGCGGTTGTCACGCCCGGCAATCGTCTGTGGCGACCTTCGTGAACCCAACGCCGGGCTTTCCGACTCGGACCAGGCATTCGTCGCGGGCCGCTGTGATTCGGCATTGCATTTGGCGGCGTCGCTCAGCTTTCGTCCCGCGTCATCAACGCCTGACAACGAGCCCTACCGGACCAACTTAGAAGGAACAAAGCGTTTGTTGGATCTTTGTCATCGCACCGGCGTCGATGTCTTTCATTACGTTTCGACCGCATACGTCTGTGGCACCTGGACCGAAACGTTTCGTGAATGCGATCTGGATTTGGGACAATCGTTTTCGAACGATTATGAACGCAGCAAACTACTGACCGAACAATGGCTTCGTGAAGAGTCGCAACTGCGATCGTTAACCATCTATCGACCGTCAATCGTCATCGACACGACCGGTGACTCGCCGCTGTCGACCGATCGCACGATGTATGTGGCGTATTCGATGTTCAAGATGATCAACGAAAAGTTTGGTTCATTGTTCCAGGGAAATTGGTTTGAATTCCTTGGGTGTTCGGCCGAGGATCGCAAGAATCTTGTCGATGCCGATTGGGTTGCGAACGTGATCGGCGGCATTGTCCAGTCGCCCACGCTTCACGGCAGAACCTACAATATCACGTCGGCATCCGGCACCTCGGTCGAAGACGTCGAGACCGCATTCAAGTCATCTAAAAAAGGCGCGTCGCCGGTGCGCACTCGTCCCGAACGGGTCTCCATCGGCAAGCGCTTGGTCCAGCGATCCAAGCAGGTCATTACGCGGCAAACGCGATCGATCGCCGAAACGATGGCGGGACCGTATCTGGAAACCTTCGCTCCCTATTTTCGTAATGATCCCATTTTCGATCGGACCAATTTGTCAGTGGCATTGAAGACGCTGGGATTGGTGGATCAACGCCCCATCGGTGTTGCCGAGATCACCGAATTCACCCGGGTTCAGCCCATCGATGCGACCACTCCGGTCAAGCGTTCGCACGGCTTGTTAGCGCTGCGGATGCAAGCGGAATGGATCGCGTTTGACAACTTGGTCACATCGTTTGACAACGACGTTCGTGATGCCGACCAATCCGATGACTGGGGCCTGATGTTGATCGGTTCTGGCGGCGGCGACTGGCGAATTCGCTTGGATCCATTTGCGATTTGTGTCGGTGGCCAGGGTTGTGCTCGCTCGCTATACACCGATACGCGAATATGGCTCGGTCTGATGTCCGCAAAATTGACGCTGGACAACGCGATTGTGTCGCAGCAGATGACCTACGAATACGACTTTGACAAGCATCATATGCCACAGGAACATCACTTGGCTGAGATTCGTCGATTGATCGAAGGGTGCCAATCTCGGATCCGTTGGTCTGGGGAGGTCTCACGATGATAACGAATCGTTACGCCGGGGACGAACCGGTGGTCGTGGTTGCAAACAATGTGCGTTTGCCAGGCGCCGAAGGCGGCATCGCCGCGTTTGAAGACATGCTGTACAGCGGTCGAGATTGTATCCACGCCGTTCCCGAATCCCGTTTCGACCGGTCGCTTTATTTCGATTCCAACCGCGGCATTCCTGGCAAGACGTACACAACGCTGGGCGGTTGCGTGAACCCCGATTCGCTCGATCCGCGGATCGCCGTGGAAATCGAAGCGATCGGAAAATTCGATCTTGTTCATCAACATTTTGCGGATGTCGCAGCGACCGCTTGGCGATCCCTGGGCGACGAAGCGACAGCGACGCTCGCTACCCGGTGCGGTGTCTTCGTCGGACATTCCGGTGGGACGGACCAGGGGGGCGATATGGTCATGGCGACCCTTGCCCAATCCGTCGCGGCCCATTTGCAATCGACGAAAGGTTGGGGCCAATTGTCCGCTGAGGCGCAGCGGTCGATCCAGACCGAATTGGTGGATGCGATTCGCGAACGACGACCCCGATCGGACCATGGTCGCTTACGGTTTCACGCGTACAGCGCCGCTTCGTTGGTTGCACAATTACTTCAGATTGCCGGTCCGCGAGCGGTCATTGATGCCGCGTGTGCATCATCGTTGATCGCGTTGCATCAAGCCATGATGGCGATTCGCATGGGTGATATCGAAGCGGCGATTGTTGGGGGCGCGACCTACAATAGCGTCGATAACTTAATTCTGTTTTCGCAATCGCAAGCCTGCACCGACGAGACGTGTCAACCATTTGATTCCAATGCGAGCGGACTGGTCAGCAGCGAGGGTTACGTCGCGGTCGTGATCACGCGGCAATCGATCGCCGAAAGCATGAATTTGCCGATTCTGGGGATTATCAACGAAGTCGGTGTCGCCACGGATGGTCGCGGAAAGAGTCTCTGGGCACCACGGACCGAAGGCCAACAATTGGCCATCGTGCGTGCCTATCCTGGTCAGACGCCGCTGAGTGTCGATTACCAGGAGGCACACGCGACGAGCACCCAGCTCGGCGACGCGACGGAGTTGCATTCGCTCGCGTCAGTCATGAAACAAAATGAGGGTTCCGACGCCAATCGTTTATTGATCGGCAGCGTCAAGAGCAACGTCGGACATACACTCGAAGCCGCAGGGTTGGTCGGGCTCGTCAAGGTTTTGATTTCCCTTCGCCGGTCTCTAATCCCAGCCTCGATTCACGTCGACCAGCCGACCGAATACTTCGCCTGGTCAGAACACGCGATCGATATCGTGACCGAGCCTAAACGGTGGGTGCGAAAGTCGAACACGTCGCGTCGCGCTGCCGTCAATGCGTTCGGGATTGGTGGGATCAACGCGCACGCGACCATCGAAGACGCACCGGCGAGGGTGTCAAATCGAGAGCGTGTCGGTCATTCGCCATCGCAGCGATCCGGTTCGCGACCACGCGTTCCGCTCGCGATCGTCGGACGTGGGGTCGTTTTGGCGGGTGCAAGTAATGTCGAAGCGTTCGCTGCGTTGCTGCGGAGCTCCGAGTCGCATCTGCGTGCTTCGCCACCGGAGCGATGGATCCATAACACCGGTGTGACGGTGTCACAAAAGCCGACCGTTTTCACGACGCCGACCAATGTGGGTGGGTATATCGTCGACTATCAATTTGATGGTCGGCCCTATCGGATTCCGCCAAAGCAGATCGAGCGCGCTAACCCGATCCAGTTGATGCTCCTTGACGCCGTCGACCAGGCACGAAAAGAGTGGTTTGCCGCCGTCCCAAATGAACCGGATCGTGAACGCATCGGGGTCGTGATCGGGTCTGTTTTTGGGGGCGATTTTTCGAACCAATTGCAAATCGGACTTCGTATCCCCGAGCTGCTGCGACACGTCGATGCATTGATGCAAAATCGCGGAATTGATGATCGAACGCGGAAGACATTGCTGGATCAGTATCGCGAGGAATTACTCCTGCGGTATCCTGCGTTGTTGGATGAAACGGGCAGTTTCACCGCCAGCACCCTGGCGTCGCGGATTGCCAAGACGTTTGATTGGATGGGCGGTGCGTGTGCCGTCGATGCGGACGATGCGTCAGGTGCCTACGCGTTGTGGGTCGCAGCGAATTGGTTGCGGTCCGGACAATTGGATGCTGTCGTTTGTGGCGTTGCGCAGCGTTCGATGGATCTTGTTGCGTATGAGCAATTTGACCTGCGCGGTCGATTGGTTCGAAGCGGTCGGCCCAGTGATGTGCCACGGGACGGATCCCAGGTCCTGCCGGGCGAGGGTGTCGCGGCAGTGGTCATCAGGCGGCTTGATGATGCGATCCAGCATGGTGAAAAAATCTACGGCATCATTGACGATGTCGTTTGTGATTCAGATCGCCATGACGGCGATCGCCGGTCAATGCCGCGGCCAACATCGCTGGACCATGACATCATCTGTCGATCCGGCTATTTGATCGGTGCTCATTGTTTAGTTCGCGTGATCGCGGAAACGACGGCCTGGGAAGACGGTGTAAAATCGTCCGAAACCATTGCCGCATCATCCGAAGATCATGTCCACTACGAAATTTTTGTTCGTTCTCGCGAAGTTGCTGTGTCTCCAATGAACCCTATTGTCGCACCCATCTCCCCCGTCGAGTCGTCAACGACGATCGACCGCAATGACACGACGAATTCCCCAATGGCTGTCCTGCGAATCGAATCAAACACCAAGACCGAATTTGAGGCTTTACTGGAAGCCGCGCTGGAATCACCAACGGCCTTTTGCGACTCAATCGCATTTCGCCAGGAGTCGAACTTTCGGGCCGCCGTGCTGGGGCACACCGAGCCAGATTTCAATGCGGGCATTCAAGAAATACTGAAGGCTTGTCGCAGCGGCGTGTCGGTGAAGGCGTTTCCGAAACTGCGCGCGATGATGGTCGATCGAACCGTGATCGGCGACCGCATTGGTTGGGTATTTCCTGGCCAGGGGTCCCAGTACGCTGCGATTCCCTCCATGATCGAGGACGACGAACGTGCCGCGGCATTCATGCAATCCTTTGACAATGAACTGACACGCCAATCGATCGCGCCCATTACGGATCGTTTGCACGATCCCGATCAACAATTGGGAAAAAATATCTGGTTCACGCAGGCCTGGGTACTCGGTGTCACATCCGCCATCGCGGATGGACTGCGACGTGCCGGACATTCACCTGATGTCGTGCTCGGGCACAGCTTTGGCGAATGGGGTGCCGCATTGCACGCCGGCGTATTGACGCTGTCGCAAGCGATTTCGTTGGCCAAGGTGCGCAGCGAATCGGTGTCCATGACCAGGCAAAACGGGGGACGTCTGTTGTCCGTTCGCGCCCAACCGAGCGAGCTGCGTACGGTATTGATCAATCGCGAAATTCCCTGCGAGATCACGCACTACAACTCGACCGATCAAACCGTCATCGCCGGTGACGAGGCTTCGATCCGACTCGCGAAAACGGTACTCGGTGAGCACTCCATTGCATCCGCAATCATCGCGGTGCCGGCGGCATTTCATACTTCGTCCATGAACGATGCACAGCGTCTGCTGGCAACGGCGATGAATCGCGAAATGTTGCTGCCTCCCTATCACACGTTCCTTTCGGCGACGACAGCGACGTTCCTCGCGGAGCCTCGTGAGATTGCGGATGTTCTTGTTAATCAATTGACCCGGCCCGTTCTTTATCAACCCGCGGCAAATCGTTTGATCGATGCAGGTTGTGGGTTATTGCTGGAGGTCGGTCCCAACGACGTGTTGACACGGTTAAACGAATCGATCGCTGCGGGGCGAGCGCTCTGTTTTGCAATCGACCACCGGCACGGCACGCATCGCGAACGCATGCAATGGCTCGATGTTGCGATCGATTGTATCGGTAAGCAAACAATCGATCGCAAAACAGGCGTGACCAAGGTTGGTCCCGCTGCCGACGCGAATAGGTCGTCTGTCGACATTTCAACGCCAAGCGAACCGCAGGTTGTTGATGTCGAAGTTTTTGACGTGACTAGCCGCGGGCGTCGAGGTGCCGCGGCAAAATACGTGAAGACGGGTGAGTCAGCGGTGGTTTCGGCTGCACGAAACCTGCTGGCAATTTTGCCGAACGTCAATGAGTTGAGCCGAGATTTGGTCGTGGCGAAGGCGACGCCAGCAGTGCCGACGACGATCACGGACGAAACCGAGTTGGCCGATTCCATTGAAGCCTTCATGATCGATTTCGTCATCGACCAAACCGGTTATGCGCCCGACGTCGTCGACCTTGATGCGGACCTGGAAAGCGAACTTGCGATCGATAGTATCAAGAAGGCACAATTGCTCGGCGAGCTGCAGGAGCAATATGATTTGCATGCCGTCGAGTTTGGGCGATTAACCTTAGCGGACTTCGGTAACCTTCGATCGATCCGTGATTTTGTCGTGAATCATCTTGCAAGCCAGGACGACGACGCTGGCGAAACCGCATCGGAGCTGACGGTGATCAACGGCGGTCCGTCGCAGCATGTCGAAGGCGACGCCGATTACGTCAACGGTTTTGAGTACGGCTCAAAAAAAAAAAGCAGCTCCGCGGTGAGCTCCGGTCGACTGTGGATCGATTGACGCCGGGTGTCAGCGGTCACACTGCCGGGTTGGCGATCCTTGATGAAGAATGGTCGAGCGATACATTTTCCACGCCCGCGTGGTGGGATGGGGTTGCCGATGGAGCGGGAATTCTTCGATCGTTCTTGCTAAAGAATCATCGCGCAGAGGAGATTCGGTGGCCCGCATCGATCGACCCCGATGTGCCTTCCGAAGGGACGTGTCGGTTTGTTCTGTCGACGGCGCACCGGCCAAGCCTCGCAAATTTGCAGACGCGTCCCAATTGGCTGGGGTCAGCCATCGTCGTTGGCGATAACGCGTACGCGGACGCGATCCAAACCCGTTTGGTCGCCGAAGGTGTTCGGGTTTACCATTTTCGATCGCCTGGGATCGCTGACGTTGATGGATTGCTGGACAACGTTTGGTCGCTCGACGAGACGCCGCATTTGTTCCTGACCACGCCGCATGACGCCGAGGCAATGACGGCGCTCGACGCGAACCAGTGGACCATTCGCCGCGAAGCAGCGGTGTCGGTTCCGTTTCGGATTTGTCAGCGATGGATGCATCGAATGATTGATCGTGGTTCCATGGATGGGGCAAGCTTCATCGCCCTTTCCTGCGCCGGAAACTCGTTTGGTCTTGAACCTGAAGCGGTGCTGTCACCGGAATCAGGTGCCGTCGCGGGTCTTACCAAAGCGATGATGATCGAGGCTTGGATGGGTGGGCACCGGGCGACGACGATGCGTGTGCTGCAACCCGCTTTGGGTGTTCCACCGACATCGTGGATGAACGACATGATGAGCGAGATCGCAGTGGGATCGCATGACCAAGAGGTTCTGCTTGGCAATGGCCGGCGAGATTCCGTTCGTGCTTTTTATTCACCGATCGGAGTGAACACGACCGCAAAATCGCAAGTGACGCGGGGTGGTGTTTGGTTGGTATCTGGCGGTGCACGTGGCATCACGGCATTGGTTGCCTTGACGATGGCGGAGAAGTACGACCTTAAATTGGTTTTGCTCGGTACCGCACCGGTGCCCGCGATCGATGACGCGACACGCGAGCTTGGAATCGCCAACCGCAGCGGGTTGCGTCGCGAGTGCATGAAGCGGGCTCAGGCTGACAAAAGAAATCCGCTGGAAGCCTGGCGCAACATGGAGAAAGCGATCGAGATCGATGCGACATTGGCCGAGGCAAAACGTCGAAACGTGACAGTGATGTACCGTTGTGTCGATGTCTCCGATGTCGTTGCCGTCAACGGCGTCGTTGCCAAGGTAAAAGAACAATGGGGTCAAATTCGCGGTGTGTTGCATGGCGCGGGTTCAGGCCAAGATGCGAGGTTTGACCGCAAGCGGGCCGACAAGGTTGACCAGTGCATCGGTTCCAAGGTTGACGGATGTATCGCGATTTATCATGCGACCCGTGACGATCCGCTTGAATGGTTCATCGGATTTGGCAGCATCAGCGGACGGTTCGGGGCCAATGGCCATACCGATTACTCGCTTGCCAATGCGATGCTGGCTCAATGCGTTACCCGCATTCGCATGGAACGTCCGGAGGTTCGCGCCGTCACCTTCGATTGGCACGCTTGGGGTGATATTGGCATGGCCGCAAAGCCGGAAGCCAAGTTGGCGTTGGAGATGATCGGTATGAATTTTATGCCGGCGAGCGAAGGCCTCGCTCATTTTCTACGCGAGTTGGAACACGGTGGTAACGATGCCGAAGTGTTGATTACGGATCGGAGCTATGTGCGCAAATTTTATCCCGACGTCGCCCTGGAAGAGCAAGATCGGTGCTGGACGCCCATGCTCCGCAAGACACCGAAGATGAAAAACGACGGCGAGCAATCAGCGGCGCATGTCATGACACTCGATCCTATTGGCGATCGATTTCTTGCCGAACATCGTGTCGGCGGTAAACCCACGTTGCCGATGGTGATGGCGATCGAGATCATGTGCGAAGCCGCAAAGACACACCGCGACGCGAAAGTCGTGGTTCGATGTGAAAACGTTGTCGTTCATCAAGCGATCAAGTTTTTTACGCCGGACCCCATGGCGATCGAGATCGTGACCATCGGTGACGAACCGCGCGAGTCATCCAATCGTTGGGCCATCAAGGCGGATGTTCGTCGCCA
>Ga0105045_10002776_pt1 | contig 14854 bp, 13 predicted proteins | sample MAT02_FD_78089 | JGI IMG/M metagenome (GOLD analysis project Ga0105045, IMG submission 78089) | Freshwater microbial communities from Lake Fryxell liftoff mats and glacier meltwater in Antarctica - MAT-02 (megahit assembly) | ecosystem: Environmental > Aquatic > Freshwater > Ice > Liftoff...
ATGGTCATATTCGATAGAAATTGTTCGTACAAAACCCGTTGATGAGCCCGCTGTTGATCTACAATTAGCATTCCTGACTTTATGGGATTGACAATGTATTTTTTGTGAATTTGATAGGTTTTATTAACCACTTTTTGAATGTCAACATCATCAAATAGCGAAGAAGTTACCGTCTCGGTTTCCAATTCCATTCCCGCATTTTCAGGAAAATCATCCACGGCGGTATTCAATCCTACATACAAACTTTCCCAACTTGGGCTTTGCTTTGTTGGTATTCTAAAATTAGTAGTAGAAGGAGCATATTCCTTTTGTTGGCTGGAAAACGGGTTGAAATTTCCATCCACTTGAATCGTCGGAAATTCACTTTCTTTATTTTTATATTCGTAAGGCGTATCTAAATTCGCATCGCGATCAAAATCCAAAACGGGTGCAACATTAAATTGCCCCAAACTGTGCTTTATCGACGAACGCAAAATGGCGTACAAAGCGTGTTCATCGTCAAATTTAATTTCCGTTTTGGTTGGATGAATATTGATGTCAATAGAATGTGGTGGCACATCGAGGTACAAAAAATAACTCGGCTGGCAACCGTCCTTCAACAATCCATCATAAGCGGCAGTTACGGCGTGGTGTAAATAACCACTTTTGATAAAACGGTTATTGACAAAGAAAAACTGTTCTCCCCTACTCTTCTTTGCAAATTCAGGCTTACTTACAAAACCTTTTATCGTTACAATTTCAGTCGTTTCTTCGACAGGAACCAACTTTTCATTGGTTTTTCCTGAAAAAATATTCACAATACGCTGTCGAGAATTGCTTGGCGGCAAATTAAACAACTCACTTCCGTTGTGGTAAAAAGTAAAATAAATGTTTGGGTGTGCCAATGCCACGCGTTGAAATTCATCCACAATGTGCCGGTGTTCCACAATATCTGATTTCAGGAAATTGCGTCTCGCTGGAATATTGAAAAATAAATTTTTGATGGCAAATGAAGTGCCTTTCGGCAAAACCGATAATTCTTGCGAAACCAGTTTACTACCTTCGATAATGATGTGATGACCCAATTCCTCTTGGTCTTGCTTGGTTTTCATTTCCACGTGAGCGATTGCAGCAATAGACGCCAAAGCTTCGCCCCGAAAACCTTTGGTATGGATTGAAAACAAATCTTCTGCCCGCCTAATTTTTGAAGTTGCGTGCCGTTCAAAACACAATCGTGCATCGGTAACACTCATTCCAAAGCCATTGTCGATGACTTGCACCAAGGATTTTCCAGCATCTTTGATAATCAGTTTAATGTCGGTTGCTTTGGCATCTACGGCATTTTCCAACAATTCTTTTACCACGGAAGCGGGCCTTTGCACCACTTCTCCAGCGGCAATTTGGTTGGCAACATGATCAGGAAGTAATTGGATGACACTCGACATTCAGAAAAATTTTTGGAATTTATTTTTGTAATAAAGCGGTACAAATTTAACGATTTTATCTTGGTTTGTCTCCCTTATAAAATCATAATTAAATTTGAAAAACCTGCAACGGTAAAGCTACAGGTTTTAATTATATTGATTGAAAAACAAATGTTACAATTTCTCAATTTCTTTTACAGTTTCTTCCAATAAAAACTGGTGTTCTTCGACCATTTTACTGTTGTGAAATTGGTAACTAAAACTCGATTGGTACCGTAAAAAAGCCATTTTGATTGCTGCAATTGCCGCTTCCGTACCTTTATTGCCATGAATACCGCCACTTCTGTCGATTGATTGTTGTTCATTGTTATCTGTCAAAACACAGAAAATAACGGGTACATCGGATAAGACATTCAAGTCTTTTATTCCTTGTGTAACGCCTTCGCAAACGAAATCAAAGTGTTGGGTTTCGCCTTTGATGACGCTTCCAATCACAATAACCACATCGGGTTTTTGTGTTTCAATCATTTTTTTTGCACCGTAAACAAGTTCAAAACTTCCTGGAACATTCCAACGAATGATTTTTTCTTGCAAAGCACCACAATCCAAAAGTGCGGTTATTGCACCAGAAAAAAGTCCTTCAGTAATGTGGTGGTTCCATTCGGAAACAAGAATCCCAAACCGAAAATCTTTCGCGCTTGGGATTTTGTTTTTGTCGTATTCCGATAAATCTTTATTTGCAGTAGCCATTTTTTTTGTATTTTAATTTCAGTCTAAAAGTAGTTAGAATTTCTGAAATTTAAAAACAAATTATTGAGCCAATCCAATTAAAGTATCAATTCCTTGTGCTTCGGCTGTTGCCTCGTATTTTTCTTTGATTATCATAAACAATTTCAACGCTTCTTCTTTATTTCCTAAAGCCAAAGCTATTTTTCCCGCTTTCAACGTAAAACGCGGCGTTGTAAAATCATTCTCATCAGAAGAAAGTGCTTTCTGGTAAAAATCTAAAGCCTCTTTCATTTGGTTTTTCTGCGAATGTGCATCTCCAATTCCACCAAGTGCCAAGGCTTTCAACATCACATCATCAGAACTAAATTTATCTAAAAAGGCAATTGCTTCATCATATTTTCCAGTGTTCAAATACGCCATTCCCGCATAATAATTGGCTAAATTTCCAGCGTCTGTTCCAGAAAATTCATCGGCAATTTTCACAAAACCATATTTTCCCTCTGAACCATTTAAGGCCAAAGTGTATAAGGAATCCGGTGTGGTTCCATTTGCAGCCAAATCAAAATTCTTTTGAGCCACATACATTTCTTTAGTTGCTTCTAATTCTTTAGGCTCCGCCACAAATTTTAAGTACAAAGTGTAGGCAATTGCTGCAATAGCGATGGCACCCACAATTCCTAAAATTAATTTCTGATTTCTAGCTACAAAATCTTCGGTACGTGAAGCGGATTCGTCCAACGAGTTAAAAACTTCCGCCGTGGTACTGTCTTTTGGGTCAACAGGCACATTGTCAATAAATTCATCATCAGTTTTATCGTCCTTTGGTTTAGGTGCTTTGTATCCTCTTTTATTATACGTTGCCATTCAGTTTTAATTTAGTGAGGTGCAAAAATAAAATTTTTATTGATATTTGAAAGGAGTTTGTGTTACTATTTTATATTATTTTACAACCAGTCAAAAAAATCGTTAGTTTTTTTGTTACTTTACAGCATATTTCTTCCTAAAAGTAGGCTTTTTAAAATGCATCTAAAAAAATTATCCCTCTTCAATTATAAAAATTTTTCGGAAATTGATTTCGATTTTGACCCTAAAATCAACTGTTTTGTGGGAAAAAACGGAATTGGCAAGACCAATGTGCTCGATGCCATTTACCATTTGGCCTTGGGCAAGAGCTATTTTAATCCGTTAGCGGTTCAAAATATTCGTCACGGCGAAGAATTCTTTGTGGTGGACGGCGAATTTTCAAAACAAGACCGCACCGAGCAAATTTTATGCAGTCTGAAAAAAGGTCAAAAGAAAATTTTGAAACGAAACGGGAAAATGTACGAGAAATTTTCAGATCATATCGGTTTTATTCCGCTGGTCATTATTTCGCCAGCCGATCAGGATTTGATTATTGAAGGAAGCGAAACTCGAAGAAAATTTATCGATAGTGTGATTTCACAATTGGATGCGTCCTACTTGCAACAACTAATTCAATACCAGAAAATCATCAGTCAGCGAAATGCTTTACTGAAATATTTTGCTTTAAATCATACTTTCGAACAAGACACTTTATCGATTTACAATGAACAATTAAATCATTTAGGTCAAACGATTTTTGAGAAAAGAAAAGCATTTATTGAAACGTTCATTCCGATTTTCAATAAGCATCATCATACCATTACAGGTTCGGCAGAACAAGTGCGGTTGGTTTATGAAAGTAGTTTGCACCAAACCAATTTACTGCAACTTTTACAGGAAAATATCAGTAAAGACAGGGCTTTGCAATATACAAGTGTTGGCATTCACAAAGATGATTTGCTTTTTGAAATTGACGAATATCCAATAAAGAAATTTGGTTCACAAGGCCAACAAAAATCGTTTTTGATTGCGTTGAAATTAGCACAATTTGAATTTGTTAAAAAAGAAAGTGGTGAAAATCCGATTTTGCTTTTTGATGATATTTTTGACAAATTAGACGAAAGTCGAGTAGAAAAAATTATTAAAATGATTGATGATGAACAGTTTGGACAACTATTTATTTCAGACACGCACCCCGAAAGAACCGAAAACATTATAAAATCTGCCAACCAGAGTTATCGAATATTTAACCTATAAATCAAGGAAAATTATTATTTTTACACCTTAAAAAAAAACCTCTTATGAATTATTTAAAAATAATAGTGGCTGTATTGAGTTTGACTATATTTTCATGTCAAGGTCAAGAAGCAGCTAAAGTAGAAGAGTTGGACGCGAAAACGTTTAGCGAAAAATTATATGCCGACAACCAACCGCAACTTTTAGATGTGCGCACTCCAGAAGAATTTGACAAACAACACATTGATAATGCAAAAAACATCAATTGGAATGGCGAAGGTTTTGAAGAAAAAGTGGCGGAATTTGACAAATCAAAACCAGTTTATGTATATTGTTTAAGTGGCGGAAGAAGCGGTAGTGCCGCCAACAAACTTGCCGAAATGGGCTACACCAAAATCTATGCATTAGACGGTGGCATAATGAAATGGAATGCAGCAGGACTTTCAAAACCAAGTATAGAACGAATTGGTATGACACAAGCAGATTTTAATAAATTATTGGTTTCCGACAAGAAAGTATTGATTAATTTTTATGCAGAATGGTGTGCACCTTGCAAGAAAATGGCGCCGTTTATTGCAAAAATGACTACCGAAATGGATGATAAGGTAACCATCATTCGCATTGATGCCGATGCAAACAAGTCGTTGATGGAAGAACTAAAAATTGACGGTTTGCCTACCTTATTATTGTACGAAAATAAAGAACTGCAATGGAAAAACGCAGGATTCATTAGCGAAGCAGATTTGACTCAAAAACTATAATATGCTTTCAAAAGACTCCCTACAATTCATCGATGATCTGACAGAAAACAACAACCGAGATTGGTTTTTGGACAATAAAAAAAGATACGACAAATTTAAAACCGATTACCAAAGTCTGGTTGCTGATTTTTTAGCCGAAATAAAACCTTTGGATTCCTCCTTGGAATTATTGGAAGTTAAGAACTGTACCTTCAGGATTAATCGCGACATTCGTTTTTCAAAAGACAAAACGCCGTATAAAAACCATTTGGGCGTTTGGATGTCCTCTGGTGTAAAAGGAGCCAACCGAGCGGGATACTACATTCATATCGGAAAGAATGAAAGTTTTCTTGCGGCAGGTTGTTATTCGCCAGAAGCGGAAGAATTGAAAAAAATTCGCAAGGAAATTGCTTTTTTCTACGAGGATTTGGAAGAAATTGTCAATGAAAAATCATTCCAGCAACTTTTCGGCGGTTTAGATCAAACCAATAGTTTGAAAAATGCTCCAAAAAATTATGAAAAAGACCATGCCGCTATCGAATTTCTCAAATTGAAAAGTTTTGTGGCTACACAAAAATTTGATTATAAAGACGCAACCAAAAGTAATTTTGTTAAAGATACAGTTGCCAAATTGATTGTTCTGAAACCACTGAATGATTTTATCAATCGGGCTTTGACTACAGAAGAATAATTTGCAACTATTTCAACTTGAAAATACTTTAAATATTATAAATTTGACTCTTACAGTTTACCTTTCTTCCTTATGAAAATTCTTGAAAATTTTTCTTTAAAAAATCTCAACACATTCGGCATTGAGGCCAAAGCAAAAGAGTTCATTGCAGTTCATTCAGTAGCTGAATTGCGGCAAGTTCTCCAACAAAATGAGGCCAAAAAGAAATTTATTTTAGGCGGCGGAAGCAATATGTTGTTAACGCAAGACATTGAAGCGTTGGTTATTCACGTGGATTTGAAAGGAAAAAAAGTGGTCAAAGAAACGCAAGACCACGTTTGGGTGGAAAGTCAAGCGGGTGAAAACTGGCATGAGTTTGTTTTGTTCACGCTGGAACACGATTTTGGTGGATTGGAAAATATGTCGCTTATTCCAGGAAACGTAGGCACCACACCTGTTCAAAATATTGGTGCTTATGGAACGGAAATTAAGGATACTTTTGATTCTTGCGAGGCGATGAACATTGCCACACACAAAATGAAAACATTTTCACCTTCCGAGTGTAATTTTGGCTATCGGGAAAGCATTTTCAAACAAGAAGTAAAAAACCAATACATTATCACTTCGGTTGTTTTTAAATTAACCAAGAAAAATCATGTAATCAAAACATCTTATGGAGATATTATTGCTGAATTGGCAAAACAAAACATCACGAATCCAACCTTAAAAGAGGTCAGTAATGCCGTAATTGCCATCCGAAAAAGCAAACTTCCCGACCCAAAAGAACTGGGAAACAGCGGCAGTTTCTTCAAAAATCCTATTGTGTTGAAAACTGATTTTGAGCCCATTCATGTTAAATTTCCAGAAATGAAGTTTTACGAAATTTCAGAAACCGAAGTGAAAGTTCCGGCAGGTTGGCTTATTGAACAAGCCGGTTTTAAAGGAAAACGTTTTGGAGACGCTGGAATTCATAAAAACCAAGCGCTCGTTTTAGTGAATTATGGAAACGCAACGGGACAAGAAATTTTGGCTGTTTCAAAAGATATTCAAAAGACGGTTTTTGAAAAATTTGGCATTCCTATTGAAGCGGAAGTGAACGTAATCTGATGATTTAATGCCGTTTGGATTTCATATTTCTGATTTAAAAATAGATTCAAAAAGCATTTCAGCCAGTACACAAAATGTTTGACAAAAGCCTCCCTGAAGTTAGAAATTTTAACTATTTTTGCACCCGATTTTAACTAGTGGAAATAACATGGTATTAACTGTACTTTTTTGGATTTTTGTAGCGGTCGTTGCAATTCAATTTCTGTATTACATCGTGGTTTTTGGGAAATTTTCTTTTGTGAAAGCAAAGAAAAACAACCCAAAAAAAATTCCAGTTTCTGTGATTGTCTGTGCCAAAAATGAAGCAGAAAATGTCAGTAGATTCATTCCCTTACTGGCACAACAGAATTATCCCGATTTTGAAATTATCTTAATTGACGATGCTTCAAACGATACAACTTTAGATTTATTTGAAGCTTTTGAGAAACAATACTCCAATGTTCGCTTGGTAAAAGTCGCAAACAACGAAGCTTTTTGGGGAAATAAAAAATTTGCTTTAACACTTGGAATCAAAGCGGCTACCAAAGAATATTTACTCTTTACCGACGCTGATTGCTATCCAACCTCAAGCAGCTGGATTGCAGAAATGAGTTCACATTTTACCTTGCACAAAACGATTGTTCTGGGTTATGGCGCTTATGAGAAAATCCCGAATTCTTTTCTCAACAAAATTATTCGTTTTGAAACTTTATTGACTGCCGTTCAATACTTTTCTTGGGCGAGAATTGGGCAGCCTTATATGGGAATCGGTCGCAATATGGCCTATAAAAAGGAAGAGTTTTTCAACGTAAACGGCTTTATTGATCACATTAAGATTCGTTCTGGCGATGATGATTTGTTTATCAATCAAGCGGCAACTCGAAAAAACACAACCGTTTGTTACTCGCCCGAAAGTTTTACCTATTCAGAGCCAAAAACCACATTTAGCGACTGGTTTACCCAAAAAAGACGCCACGTGTCAACGGCAAACTATTACAAATCATTTGACAAAATGCAGTTAGGACTTTTCTTTCTGACGCAATTGCTGACGCTTACATTGCCAATAATTTTACTAGCGTTTCAATTTCAATGGATTATTGTGGTTAGTTTGGTCGCTTTTAGGTATTTATTTGCTTGGATTTCCCTCGGTTTTGGTGCTGGAAAATTAAATGAAAAAGATGTGATGTTTTGGTTTCCAATTATCGAAATTGTGCTTATCTTCACACAATTAAACATTTTCATAACCAATCTTTTCTCCAAACCCGTACATTGGAAATAAAAACCAAAATAGAGCGTGCACAAAACGGCGACCAAGTTGCCTTCACTTTTTTGTTGAATCATTTTTGGAATGAAGTTTACGGTTTTATGCTCAAACGTACCGAAAACGAAACTGATGCAGAGGACATTACCATCGAAACGTTCGCAAAAGCCTTTGATAAAATTAGCACGTACAATCCAGAATTTCAGTTCAATACGTGGCTTATTGCGATTGCCAAAAATGCACACATCGACTTACTTCGGAAAAAAAAATCGTCTTTATTTGTAGAAATTACCGACGAAGAAGACTACCAAGCCTATAATGTAGCAGATTCTTCCCCATCTGCAGAAGATGAATTGATTACCGAACAAAACTTGTCGCAATTACTGCGCTACATCAAGGAGTTGAAACCGCATTATCAGGAAGTCATTCATCTTCGCTATTTTCAAGAACTGACCTATCAAGAAATCTCTGACAAAATTCAAGAACCCTTGAGCAATGTCAAGATCAAACTACTTCGTGCAAAAAAACTTTTAGCCGAAATTATTAAAGATCATCATTAAATTTTTTTTGGAGCGTATGGCTCGGGCTTTTTCAGCAATCCTTATTCCTGCCATCCTTCCAAATCTCCCGATGAAAAATCGGGAGGATTTTCCCTCCTGTCAGGGCTATTAAATTATTCGTATTGTTTTACGACGTTACACAATAAATAAAATAATTTATGCGTTAAAAGTTTAAACAATCTATTTAGTCATGAAACACATTTACTTTAACCCTAATTTATTTACATCATGGCAAATCAAAGTATTTACAGCGAACGATGGATTGATCTCGTTTTTGAACACCGTAACAAAGAGTATGGTGCTTATCAACTGCGACACGAAAATCCAAAAACAACACTCAAAGCATTAGGAATTGGTTTTATGCTGACAACATTTCTCGTTTCTATCCCAATGTTTTTGAATAAGTCTGCACCAGGAACGGCAGAAGTGGCTGAATTTTTACCCATTCATACGATACCAATATCTTCTTTAATTTTTCCACCCGAAAAAAAACCAGATTTGGAAACGGCTGCACCTTTGACTCAAAAGAAGAATGACAAACCAAAACCAGAAATCAACAAATCAAATTTAATTGACCCAAAAATTACGGAAACTCAAAATGCAACAGCAGAAATTGCACCCAACGCTGAAGCCCATGAAACATACATCGAACCAATAGAAGGAGCACTTTCTGGAATAGAAAACAGCGGAGTAAAAGGCGGAACAGGAACCACCACAGTGGCAAATGCGACTGGAACAAATGGAGCGGATAATGGAACGCACGTAGCAGCGGTTTTAGACAAACAACCAGCATTTCCAGGCGGAATGAATAAATTTTACGCGTATGTGGCACAAAATTTCAAAACGCCTGAAACCCAATTATCCAATACAATAAAGGTGTATGTGTCATTTGTAATTGAAAAAGATGGCACAATGACTGATATCAAAGTTCCAAGAAATCCTGGATTTGGACTAGATAAAGAGGCGATTAGAGTTTTAAAAAGCTTAAAAACAAAGTGGTCGCCAGGAATTTTAAATGGCCTACCCGTTAGAACTTCTTACAATTTACCCATTGTTGTACAGCAACAATAGTAGAACCTATAATTCAAAATTGAAACCGTAAGAGCTCACTTTCTTGCGGTTTCAATTTTTGAAAAAAAGAGTATTTTGTTTTGTTTAAGTATGTTTTAAAATCTATATCCGTATCTTTGTGGCTTCAAAAAATGTACCCATGGAAACCGTTTTAGAATCAAATATACTTCCAACTGCAAAACCAAAATGGCTAAAGGTAAAACTGCCAATTGGTAAAAAATATACTGAACTTCGAGGTTTGGTGGATAAATACCAGCTCAACACCATCTGTACCTCGGGAAGTTGCCCAAATATGGGCGAATGTTGGGGCGAGGGAACTGCAACTTTCATGATTTTGGGTAATATTTGTACCCGTTCATGTGGATTTTGCGGCGTAAAAACGGGCAGACCTGAAACCGTAGATTGGGATGAACCTGAAAAAGTGGCACGTTCCATTAAAATCATGAACATCAAACATGCGGTAGTAACGAGTGTGGATCGCGATGACTTAAAAGATGGTGGTTCCATTATTTGGATTGAAACCGTTAAAGCCATTCGTAGAATGAATCCAACCACAACATTAGAAACACTTATTGGTGATTTTCAGGGAATTGAAAGAAATATTGACCGGATTGTCGAAGCAAATCCAGAAGTCGTTTCGCACAATATGGAAACCGTTCGACGATTGACAAGAGAAGTTCGGATTCAAGCGAAATACGACCGAAGTTTGGAAGTATTGCGGTATTTAAAAGAAAAAGGAATTAGACGCACTAAATCTGGAATTATGTTAGGTTTGGGCGAATTGGAAGAAGAAGTAATTCAAACTTTGCACGATTTGCGCGACGCTAATGTAGATGTAGTAACTATTGGACAATATTTGCAACCTAGTAAAAAACACCTTCCTGTGAAAGAGTACATCACTCCCGACCAATTTGCCAAATATGAAAAAATTGGTTTAGCGTTAGGCTTTCGTCATGTGGAAAGTGGAGCGTTAGTTCGATCATCATACAAAGCAGCAAAGCACATATTGTAAATTTTACAGCGGAATATCACTTTTAAATGAGCAAAAAAACACGAATTGCCATCAACGGTTTTGGTCGAATTGGTAGAAATTTATTTAGACTTTTACTGAATCATCCAACAATTGAAGTGGCGGCAATCAACGATATCGCCGATAATCGAACGATGGCGCATCTGATAAAATACGACAGTATTCACGGGGTTTTGCCTTACGAATGCAGTTTTGATGAAAACGCCATTATTGTGGACGGCATTTCGTACTTGTTTTTTAACGAAAAAAAAATTCAAAATTTATCTTGGAAACAACATTCCATTGATATTGTCGTTGAATGTACGGGCAAATTCAAAACGTTTGACGAACTCAACGCGCACATTTTGGCTGGTGCAAAAAAAGTAATTCTGTCCGCTCCTTCTGAAGATGATTCCATAAAAACGGTAGTTTTAGGAGTAAATGATTCCATTTTAGACGGAACTGAAAAAATCATTTCCAATGCAAGCTGCACGACAAATAACTCGGCACCAATGCTCAAAGTAATTGATGAATTGTGCGGTATTGAGCAAGCGTATATTACAACTGTCCATTCTTACACAACCGACCAAAGTTTGCACGACCAACCTCATAAAGATTTACGAAGAGCTCGTGGTGCAAGTCAATCGATTGTTCCAACTACCACTGGAGCGGCAAAAGCATTGACAAAAATTTTTCCTGAATTTGAGGGGAAAATTGGCGGAAGTGGCATTCGAGTTCCTGTTCCAGATGGTTCATTGACAGACATCACTTGTTATGTCAAAAAAGAAGTAACCATCGAAGAAATCAATAAGCGTTTTAAAGAAGTGGCACAAAATGAACTCAAGGGAATTTTGGCTTACACTGAAGATCCAATTGTTTCTGTAGATATTATTGGCAATAGAAACTCTTGTGTTTTTGATGCACAACTGACTTCTGTCTTGGCAAAAATGGTTAAAATTGTCGGTTGGTATGACAATGAAATTGGCTATTCCTCCAGAATTATTGATTTGATTGATCGGATTTCGACTGAAAAAAAATAATTATTTTCAATTAAGAAACAAAAAAAGGACTTCAATTGAAGTCCTTTTTTTGTTAAAATTACACGTTACAAGTTTTTCAAATACTTCTCTAAAAACTGGTCTTGTTCCCAAAGCAAGTGCAAAATGTTTTCTTTGGCAGCATATCCGTGGCTTTCTTTTGGCAAAATTACCATTCTCACGGGAGCTCCCAACCCTTTCAAAGCTTGAAAATAACGTTCGGTTTGTAAGGTAAATGTTCCGGGATTATTGTCGGCTTCTCCGTGAACCAGCAACATTGGTGTTTTCATTTTTCCCGCATTCATAAAAGGCGACATTGTGTTGTAAACTTCAGGAACTTCCCAATAATTACGTTGTTCGCTTTGAAAACCAAACGGCGTTAATGTTCTATTGTAAGCACCACTTCGGGCAATTCCACAAGCAAATAAGTTGGAATGTGAAAGCAAATTTGCCGTCATAAATGCACCGTAAGAATGTCCGCCGACGGCCACTTTCTTTGGATTGATGTAACCCAATTTGTCCACAGCATTGATTGCCGCTGATGCATTATCCACTAATTGTGCGATAAAAGTATCGTTAGGTTCGATAGTTCCTTCGCCAATAATGGGAAACGAAGCATCATCCAGAACCGCATAACCTCGCGTTACCCAATACACAAACGAACCATAATAAGGCATTGTAAATTCGTTAGAGTTTTGGCTGCTTTGCCCTGCACTGTTTTTGTCTTTAAATTCTTCTGGATACGCCCAAATAAGTAAGGGCAATTTTTCTTTTTTAGACTTGTCGTAATTTGCTGGCAAATACAAGGTTCCAGAAAGTGCAACGCCGTCTTTTCGCTGGTATTTAATCACTTCTTTATGAATGTTTTTGATACTTTCAAATGGATTTTTGAAATCTGTAATCGCAGTTAAACTGTTTTTCTTCTTAATATTTCTGAAATAGTAGTTCGGATATTCTGTTTTAGATTGAATTTGAACCAAAACATCTCCTTTTTTGAAATCTTCAATCGAGAAAATATTTTCTACTTTGTCCTTATAATTGGACTGATACATCCGTGTCGATTTAAAAGTTTTACAATCAAAATTATCAATAAATGGAAACTGTCCTTCTTTTGTAAAACCCTTTCCAATCAGAAAAGCTTTGTTGTTTTCAATAGCTAAAACATATCTTCCATACTCATTTTTGACCGTTTCAAAATTTCCGGGGTCGGAATAAATATCTTGAGAGTTGCGATCCCAAATCAATTTTGGCGCTTCAGCCAAAGCTGATGGATTTATCATATAGGTTTTCTCATTTCGCGTATCGTACCACGAGTCAAATAAAATGGCGGTTGTAGCATTTCCCCAAGTAATGCCGCCGTAACGTTGCACGGTTTTTACAAACGACTTTGGCGCTTGATTAAAAGGTGCGTCCCAAGTAAAAACTTCGTCTCTAAAGGCTACTTCGTTTGCAGGATTTCCTTCATCCAATGCTTCAGCATAATATAAAGTAGCGGCAGCGTCGGCTCGCCAACTCATACTTCTCTTCCCTTTTTTTACTGCCATAAAGCCTTTTGGCATAATTTCATTCAATGGCGATTCGTTCACTAATTTTACCAATTTTCCGTTGGCATCATAAATAGAAGTTTTGTTTGGAAAACGACTCAACGGAACGATATAAGAAAATGGTTTTTCAATTGTAGATACCATTAAATAATTGCCGTCGGGCGAAAAAGATTCTCCTGCATACAAATTGGCTTCCATAAATAAGGTTGCAGCTCCATTCAAATCGACTTTGTACAATTCTGATGTTACCAAGGTTTCAAAATTGGTTTCATCTGTTTTATTTTTCAATAAATCTTGATACGTTCTGTTTTGAGAAACCGAACCGTCTGCAGTAGAAACAATTGGACCAGATGGCAAATCTTTTTTTACATCAATCAAAGCTGGACGATTTTTGGGTAACATTCGAACTAGAATATGTTGATTATCCTTGAACCAGCTGAATGGATTTCCCATATTGCTGTTGACTTTTGCTTCTGTCATGCGTTTTGCTTGAGCGGTTGCCACATCAATAACCCATAATTCTACACTCGAATTGGTAGTATTTGAAAACGAAATTTTCTTTTCGTTTGGCGACCAAGAAATGTTGGTAATCTTTGCATTTTCAGGCAAACCTTTCACTTGCATTTCAGCCGTTCCTTTGATTTTTCTGATTTTCAAGTTGCTGATGTAAGTTGTTGTACTCGAAATATTAGTCACTGGATTGATACGCAAACCACCTAAACGCATTTCCTCTTGACTTAAATCGTCCAGCGTTTTGTAGGTATTTCGATATGAAAGCAACATAAATTCCTTTTTGGTATCCATCGAAACAGAAGGAGCACGCTCAAAATCAGCAAGGTCTAGGATTTCCTTAGGCGGTTTTTGATACGATAGATTTTCTTGGGCATTCGCAAAACCGAACGCCATAAATAATAATAGGTAGAGGATGTTTTTCATACTTTTTTGGTTAAATTGTTTCAGGCGACTAATATACTAAAGTTGGGTGTAAATTTTGTAAAACAAGTATTTTAGAGGGAAAATTTTAGGAAATTTGAATTTAGTTGATTCATTTGTGTTTTGGTAGATTCATTATATACTGTTAATTTTTTGTTTTTATGAATCAATAAATTCATATTTACATTTTTTTATAGGGAGATGTTGTTACAACATAAATTATATTTCTTACCCCCACGAAAAGTGACTTCTTAAAATGATGAATCAATTCTTTCATGATTTCAGGAACACATTTGTAGTTATTGCCATAAAAGCAAAAGGTCGCAAAGCATTTGGTTGCTTTAATTTATTAGAAAACTTAATAATTGCGTTCGTGTCTTCGTAGCAAATTAATCGCTGAGACACACAATTTTTTTTACAACTTTTGATTTTAATCGCATTATATTGTTACCTTTAAATATTAAATAAAAATATGACCAAACTATTTCTATTTCTAATCACAATCAGCTCGCTATCTTGCCAAAGTCAAACTACTAAATCAGAATCTCCAGCTGAAAAAAAGGCAAGACAAGACGCCATTATTCAAGAGCATGTGTATGATTGTGCAGACAAAATCAACTACACAATTATGATGCAGGAATACCAAGATTGTCTGGACGTTGCAATTGAAAAAGACAGCACCATTGCCTATTTGTGGCAGCAAAAAGCAATGCCGTATTTCAAAGCACGAAA
>Ga0105045_10002777_pt1 | contig 14854 bp, 13 predicted proteins | sample MAT02_FD_78089 | JGI IMG/M metagenome (GOLD analysis project Ga0105045, IMG submission 78089) | Freshwater microbial communities from Lake Fryxell liftoff mats and glacier meltwater in Antarctica - MAT-02 (megahit assembly) | ecosystem: Environmental > Aquatic > Freshwater > Ice > Liftoff...
ACCCAGAGCATAAACCCCCCACCCAAAGATCGAACGCTTCCACCGTATTGGCAATGCTTTAAGACAGATGCGTCGCTCCAGCCGACTTTTGTGCCCTCAGTTCCGCCCACCTACCCCTCCCCAGGCACAATCGCATGGATTGCCGAGAAATTCGACGGCACATCATGAAATATCGACAACTTGCAAAAGCCACCCGCCCCCATAAAGGAGAGGTTGTCGGTCGAGCAGAGCCAGAACGGCTGTGTGGACTGCCAGAAAAATTTGCCAGCCCCTCAACGTTATCCGCGTCCATTGGTCGTTTGATTTTTTTAGCCCCTCCGTGAGAAGCGATATTCAAGTAGTGAGGTGCCCTCACTTCTGCTTCGCCACCCACGTTTTCCAAGCGGCATCGAGCGTATCCGGCTTCAATTCCAAGACTTCCAACGCTTTCTCGATGCCGGGGAGGTTGCCCTGTTCATCGGGTTTCTGAGCGGCGATGAACTGATCGAACTTACCCGGTTCCATCCCGAAGAGGAAGAACTCCACGAGGCTAATCGTGAGAGTTTCCGAATCTTTGGTGCCCATCCCGGTCCACGCATCGGAGGCTTTGAAGGTGGGTAGCTTCGCTTTAACGAAGAGGAGCTTCAATTTGTTGCGGTGCGCCGCGAATTTCGCCGTGTTCCCTTCCGCACGCAACAGCATGGCCTTGCCGAAGCCGGTGCGAATCCAGTTGGGCAGATCGAACGTACCGGGGTTCACGCCCGCCTTGTGGCTCAACATCGCTTCCGCCACGGTTTCGCCCAAATCCGCAATGATTTCCGCATCGGTTTGTTTCGCGCCCGCATCGGTGCCGAGTATTATGAAAGGCTCGGTACCGCGAACGCGGAGGAAGGTTTTCGAGAATTTATCGCCGCTTTCGGGCAACAACATTCGTTTCATCACGGTGAAATCGCGGCGTTCGGGCAAGTGATACACGATGAGTTTCCCCGGCCAAAGGCGCTCCTTCTCGTCGAATTTGAGAACTTTTTGCGCCGCGTCGAACGCTTTCTGGGCACCCGTTACAACGGCCTTTGCTCGAGTTTCGGGGAGCGAAGTGAACAGCATGATCTCCGGCGATTCCACTGAGACGATCTTGGCGAGTTCCGCTTTCTTCAGGATTTCTTGGGCGAGCGACTTCTGGGTTTTGGCTTGCGCTTCCTTGGTAATTTGGGCGAATGCCGGTTGAAATCCGCAGGATGCGATAAGGCAGATTGCGATGCGAATGTTCACGAGTCGTTCCTCGAATTGGAGCAATTTCTTGGTAACATCTGCCCCTGCCTCCATAGTAGAATACCGGGATAGATCCGCGAAGGGAAATCGAATGCTCCGTTGTATTTTCGCTGCGATGTTTGCGAGTTCGTTGGCCGCGGCCGCCGACCCGAAAGCCGCGCCGAACCGGCTGGCCAAAGAGAGCAGCCCCTACTTGCTGCAACATGCCCGGAACCCCGTCGATTGGTACCCGTGGGGGCCGGAAGCATTGGCCAAGGCGAAGAAAGAAGGGAAGATCATCTTCCTCAGCATCGGATACTCGGCGTGCCATTGGTGCCACGTGATGGAACGCGAGACGTTCGAGAACGCCGAGATTGCGAAGATGATGAACGAACATTTCGTTTGCATCAAGGTGGATCGCGAGGAACGCCCCGATATCGACGATGTGTATCTGACCGCGCTTCAAGTGAGCGGGTCGAACGGCGGTTGGCCACTCAGCATGTTCCTCACGCCCGAAGCGAAGCCGATCTTCGGCGGCACCTACTTCCCCCCGGCGGATAAGAAAATCTCGGAGGAAGACACGATCCCCGGCTTCAAATCGATCATCGAACGGGTGAATGTGCTGCACAAAGATAAGAAGAAAGAACTCTACGCTCAGGCCGATACTATCGCCGAACGCACGGTCCTGCAACTCGACCGTAACGCCAAAGCGATCGCCGTGGGCAAGCTCGATAAAGAAGTGATCGACGACGCGATTGCCGTGTTCCAATTCGACCCGATCCACGGGGGAACCGGTTCCAAGGAACGCGACTTCAATGGGACGAAGTTCCCGCGCGTCGCCGCGCTCGAAATGCTCTGGCGGCAATCTCTGAAGAAAGAGAACGCGGAACTGAAGAAGAACGTCGATCTCACGCTGGAAAAGATGGCCCTCGGCGGCATCTACGATCACCTCGGCGGCGGCTTCCACCGCTACAGCACCGAACGCACTTGGACGGTGCCGCACTTCGAAAAGATGCTCTACGACCAGGCCCAACTCGTCGAGCTCTACGCCGAAGCTTACCAGAAGGATCCCAAGCCGGAATATAAGCGGGTCATCGAGGAAACACTGGCATTCGTAGCCCGCGAGATGACTGCCCCGGAAGGGTACTTCTACTCCGCACTCGACGCAGACAGCGATGGCCACGAAGGCACGTTTTATGTTTGGAGCGAAAAGGAATTGGGCGAGATACTGGGCAACTCGCCGGAGGCGAAAGCGTTCCGCAAGGCGTATGCGTTGGAGAAACCGAACTTCGAGGATAAGAGTTTCATCCTGCGGTTGGATCGCCCGTTGACCGACGAGGAGAAGAAGACTTTTGCCCCATTCAAAGCGGAGCTCTTCGACGTGCGGGCGAAACGGAACCGGCCGTTCCTGGATACTAAGCTCATCACTGCCTGGAACGGGCAGATGATCGGGGCGTATGCGGCGGCCGGCGCCGTATTGAAGGATAAGAAATACACCGATGCCGCCGCGAAAGCGGCCGAGTTCGTGTTGAAGACCATGCGGGAGAAAGATGGCCGGTTGCAGAGAATCTACTCCGCTCCACCCGGTGAAAAGGCGAGTGCAAAAGGCATTGCATTCCTCGACGATTACGCATTCCTCATCGACGGACTGCTTTCGCTTCAGACCGATGCCAAAGATGATCGTTGGTTGAAGGAAGCCGAAGCGCTCCAAGCTATCCAAGATAAATATTATCTCGACGACAAACGGGGTGGATATTTCAACGCCGCGCACGATGCCGAAAAGCTCTTCGCACGCAGCAAAGATTCCTACGACGGGGCACAGCCGAGTGGTAACGGCATCGCTACCCGCAACCTGTTTTACCTATGGCGCTACTCGAAGAAAGCTGAATATCGCAACCGGTGCGAACAGTGCCTGCGTGCCAACCACGCTACCCTCCGCAGCAATCCTTCGAGCGTGCCGGTGCTGGTGAATGTTCTCGATCTCGTGCTTCAGAATGGCGGGCTGAAAGACGAAACTTCGACCGGGAATGAGCAACCGAAGAAGCCCCTCGAATCGGCGGACGTGGTGAAGGTCGCATTCAAACGCGGAGTGGATTCCTTCCAAATCGACATCGACATCGCGAAAGGCTGGCACATCTACGCCAACCCGGTAGAGAACAAGGAACTGCTCGAATCCGCGACGCAGATCGAAGTTCTTATCGATGGCAAAGTGGTAGCAATGCCTGCGTTCGAATACCCCAAGGGCGAATCTAAGAAAGAGAAAACGGGCGATTACCGAATCTACGAAGGGAAAATCCAGATCGTCGTCAAGTTGCGCGAAGCGGACACGAAGGACGCCAAAGTGATTGCTGCACTTGTGAAAGTAATCGCCTGCGACGATAAAAACTGCTTGAAACCCTCCACCATCAAGGTCGAAGCGAAGTGAGACGCAAGGACACGACCGCCGAGGCCGCACTTTCCCCCGCTGCGATTACGGGATCTGAAACGCTGGACAACACGTTGGCCATCACGCGGGAGCACATACCCGCTGTTCGTGCTATTGAAGCCGATTCCAACGACTGCCTTTGCTACCGGTGTGCGGCCCGCGTTCCTTCCCCGCACGTGGCGCTACCGAAACCGGCCGATCTCTCGCACGGGCGATTGAAAATTGATGATGCGAGCGTGGAAGTCATTGAGGGGGCATTTGGCCGCCGTATCATTTTGAAATCCCCCAACGGCCGCAGGCAGGTTCAACCGTTCCGAATGCGGTTGCGGGCGAAAATGGGCATCGCATTCTCGGCATGGCTCACGGTTACCGCGCTCTCATTTTTCGCATGGCCGGGAATGTGGTTGCTGGGGTGGGTGATCGTCGGCCTCGTATGCAGTGCCTTTCTGTGGAACCGATGGGCCACTGCACTGCGGCCCTCCGCCGATTGCTCGGCCATCGACACCGCATGGCGGGAACTCGTTCCCAAGATTCAACATTCCAAACCGTTGATCGCGCTCTGCCGGGCGAGTATCGGTTGCGGAAGTATGCAACATCGAACCAAAACGCTGCGGCGATTGATCGAACGCACCTTGGAAGAATGTGAAATCGGCACCGGCGATTCGCAACTGTTGGCAACCGCAAGAATCTTGCGTGCGTTCGACAGTAACAAAGAGAAAACGTGCGGGATCGCCGGGGTGTTCGAGCCGTTTTTCGCGGGGGAACTCCCCGCCGCGTACGCCGAGGCCGCCGCACAAACCGTGATAGAATCGTCGGCGATGCCCCCCGGCGATCTGAAACGGTTGCGGATACTGTTGTTGGCCGCCGCATTTGAATCCGGTTTCGGGCCGCTGGATATTCCCCGGTTGCTGAAACCGCTCCGCTTCTTGCGCGCTCTGATGGCTCCCGCGGAAGTCGAACCGCTGTGCGAGCTATATTCCCTTTGGCAGGGTGTACCGAAAGATGCGGGCGCGAATACGGGCACGGCTACCGGCTTGTTCGAACTCGCGGCCAACGCACCCGCACTCACCAAAAAAGTCTTGGCCCGCTGGCCCGATGCCCTTCTGCGGATTCAACTCCCTGAATCACTGCAGAAAGGGATCGGCGAGGTCGTACTTACTTCCCGCGGGTTGTTCCTCGACAATTTGCTCATCGAGGCGAACGATCCGTCGATTGAAATCGAACGTTCGCCGACCGGTTCCGGATGGTACATCGCGGTCGGGCATCAGAAGGTTTCGGTGGATCGCAAGCCGCCGATGAAAATCGCCAATGTTCTCGCCGCGTGGCTCGAGTACCGCAGCGTGAATCTCGCGGCTTCGCAACGGGATACTTTGTGCAATCCCGAGAAATTGCAACAGTTCACGGTTCAATCTCTCGCCGAGTGCCCGCAATGCGGCACGGCGAACGTGGTGATCGCGGGCGGAGTGGGGGAACGGCTGCCATGAAATCCGAACTTCCCGAAATGGTCTGGCTCCTCCGCCACGCCGAGACGACGGCTCCCCACGTGTTCAATGGTTTTGAATCGGATGTTCCGTTGAGTGCATTGGGCGAAGCACAATCCGAAGCGGTGGCCGAGTGGTTCCTGCCGCACCGTCCTACGGCGGTGGTTTCCTCGGCAATGCAGCGTGCGATTCAAACGGCCAAACCGATTGCAGAACGTTGCAAAAGTCTCGCCACCGTCGAACGCGATTTGCACGAACGGAAGATCGGGGCGATGGCCGGGCAAGCTTTTTCGCTCACCCACGGCCCGTGGCCCGATACGGTGAAAGCCTGGTCGAATGGTAACGCCTCGTTCACCACCCCCGGAGCCGAGAGCTTCGACGATTTGACGGCCCGGATCCTGCCCGCGTGGAACCGGGTTCTCGCGGGGCACCCCGGCGAGCGAGTGGTGATCGTGGCTCACGGTATCGTGGTGAAAGTGTTACTCTTGAATCTCCTCGAAGGGGGCGATCCGCGCGCGTGGGGAAAGATCGGCAGCATACGCAATGTGGCCGTGACCGGCTTGGAGCCATCGCGTGGCGGTTGGCACGCCGATCCTATTCTTCACCTACCCGAAACCGTCGAACGCCTCACCGAGGATTTCCCATCTTTGTCAATCCCGCGCTCCGAGGGTTGATCTACCCTGGAAAAGTGAAGTCTTCTTCACAAAAATCGCGTTCCGATGAAGGGCGGCCGCTTGCTTAACCGATACCAATTCTCATCGAACACGCATTTCGGGGATAGAATTCCATGGTAGTACACGACGTGATGCCCCCAGCCTCGGAAACGGATTCGCTCCGGATGCAACTGATGCAAGCCCAACGCTTGAGCAGTGTCGGCGAACTCGCCTCCAGCGTCGCGCACGAGTTCAACAACATCCTCGCCACGATCATCAATTACGCCAAGATCGGCCAACGCGGAGCGGTCGGTTCGCAAGTTCAAGCCTTCGAGAAAATCTTGCGGGGGAGCCAGCGCGCCGCCGGGATCGTCCACGGCATGTTGGGCTTCGCCCGCAACAACGCCGTCGTTCGGCAAGAAACCGACGTGGTTAGGCTCGTGGAGGAAGTGCTGCTCATCACGGAAAAAGACCTTAGCAAACACCGGGTTCACTTGGAGAAGCGTTTCCACGGCCGCCCCACTGCGGTGCTGGTGCCGGGGCAGATCGAACAAATCCTCGTCAACCTCGTGATCAACGCCCGGCAGGCCATGCCCAACGGCGGACGGCTCCGGATCGAAGTCGGCGAGAACGCCGAAGGGGATACCATCGAGGTGAAGATCGCCGATTCGGGCAACGGCATCGCCCCGGAACACCTCCGCCAAATCTTCGAGCCGTTCTTCACCACCAAGACGCCGGACGACCAAGGCCGCGGGGGCACCGGCTTGGGTTTGAGCGTCTGCCGGCAGATTATCGAACAACACCAAGGCCGCATCCGCGTGGAAAGCGTGGTCGGGAAGGGGAGTACCTTCACGGTGAAACTGCCTAAGCGGTTGAGCGATGAATTGGATTGATTCGGGATCGTTTTGCGACGAGTTTCCAGCGTCTCAATTTCCCCCACATATTGAAATGCGATGGGTGGGTACCAAAAGACGAACTCGGAGGTTATGAGTCGGCGTCGACAAATTGAACTTGATCAGCCGCGATCGTTTCGTTGAACATTTCCAATAGTAATCTCGGGCGAAATGCCAGTTCCTTTTCAGCTTTCTTTTCCAATTTTGCACTTTTCGGGAACCGAGGCTCCAATGGGGTAGAGAACTCGGATTCATAACCACTTTTTTTTAAAATTCTTAGGGAATTCCGCTACGCAAGAATTGGAACAGCTGTGCGCACAAGTCACGGGTATGAGCCGAGGCACATGGAAATTTGCCAGAAATCCAGCCCAGAAATCGGCAAAAAAATACTTGCTTCGGCATTCGAATTGCAAAACCCCCACCGCCACAACATTCACCAAAACTTCCATTCCGAGGATTTCATCATGGCTCTCGATTCATTGCACAAGTTGTACGTCGACGAACTCAAAGATCTATACAGCGCTGAGAATCAACTCACGAAAGCCCTGCCCAAAATGGCGAAGAAGGCTTCCGCACAAGAGTTGAAGAACGCTTTCACCGAACACCTCGGAGTCACCCGCAACCAGATCTCGCGTCTCGAAACGATCTTCGAGAAACTCGGGGTCAGCCCGAAAGGCAAAAAGTGCAAGGCGATGGAAGGTCTGGTCGAGGAAGGATCGGAAATCATCGGGGAAGATGGTGATCCCTCGGTGATCGATGCCGCGTTGATTGGTGCCGCCCAACGCGTCGAGCATTACGAAATGGCGGGCTATGGCGTCGTGCGAACCTTTGCGAAGCTCCTCGGTTACGAGGAGGCTGCAACCCTTTTGCAAGAGACCCTCGATGAAGAAGGTGAAGCCAATAAAGCGCTGACCGATCTCGCCGAAACTGTGATCAATGTCGCAGCTGCAGAAGCCCCGGAAGAAGACGAAGACGAAGACGAAGATGACGACGAAGATGACGAAGCGGAAGTAGACGAAGATGAAGATGAAGACGAAGACGAGATTGATGTTGAAGAAAAGGAGACTAAGCAAAAGGTTGGTACCCCAGCGAAACGCATCGCCAATGCCAAGAAGCAATCAACGAAGCGATAGTTATAGTATTGTGGTATTTTCGCCTTGTTCCATAATGGGAGCGAGAGTACCTTTTGTGAGACAGTCGAGGGGGCGCCTGTTCATAGCGTACCCCTCACTATTTCCAATAAATGTGCGAACAAAATTGAGAGTCTAGGTTCACTTCCCGATGCAAAATCGGCTGAAAATGCGATCGAGCAGATCGTTGGTATAAATCGCCCCGGTCATTTCGCCGATGTTGTCGAGAGCCGTTTTCAAAGCGAATGCAAGCAATTCGGGCGGATCGTTGAACGTGGCATGGCGGTGGGCAATCCGCAGGTTTTCGATCGCCGCTTCGAGGTGGTGCCGGCAACGGCTCTGGCTCGGGGCGAGGCTCGGCCGAATCAAGGCCGCGGCGGTGGCCGCGAGTTCCCGCTTCAATGCACGAAGCCCATCGTGATGCACCACGGATACCGGAATGCCCCCATCGATCTCGCCGAGGTCGCATTTGGTACGAACGGTGAGCACCTCGGCGACAGATACCGGTTTCCGCCGGGGGTCGAACTCGGCATCGGTGGCAACGCACCAGAGGATCACATCAGCGCGTTCGGTTTGGGCTTTGCCCAGGCTTTGGGCTTGCGATTCGATGGTACTGCGGGCTTCCTGCCAACCGGCGGTGTCGATCAATTCCAGTTCCATCCCGTCCAAGGTCCAACGCGAACTCAGGAAGTCGCGGGTGGTTCCCGCAGAGTCGCTCACGATGGCCGAGGATCGTCCGAGGAGTGCATTGTACAAGCTGCTCTTCCCGGCATTCGGTTCACCTACGATGGCCACGCGCACAGCGCGACCGCTCACGGCGCGGGTTTCGAGCTGCCTCAAGGCATTCGTTGTTTGCGCGATTGCTTTTGCGATGCGTATCAGAATATCGGGCCGGGTGACGAATTCGATGTCTTCCTCGGTGAAATCTAGCCCTGCTTCCACATCGGCGAGCAAGTTCAATAAGTCGTCGCGCATCGCGGCTATCGGTTCGCTCACGCCCCCGGCGAGTTGGGCTAAGGCATTCCGCAAGTCGCTATCGCTCCCGGCTTCGATCACCGATAGCACCGCTTCCGCCGCCGGTAGATTCTTCTTCCCCGCGAGAAACGCCCGCAGGGTGAATTCCCCCGGTTGCGCCGAACGCGCCCCGGATTTCATCAAATCGGCGATTAATCGTTCCAGAATGGGTGGTGAGGAAACCGTGTGCAACTCGGCGAGGTCTTGCCCGGTGTAGCTGTTCGGGCCGGGGAAGTGATACCATTCGGCGGGAAGCGGGGAAGAAAAACCCGAGAGGCGGAGATTTGCGCTCTGCCAATGTTTGGCCACCGGCAGAATACCGGGTGAATCCAATAGCGATTCCACAACCGCTCGGGTATTCGGCCCGGAAATGCGAACGATCCCACGAGCCCCCGGCCCGGGGGCCGAGGAGAGGGCTACGATAGTATCTTCGGGGTGCGGAATCATGGCGGCTTATTCGCCTTCCGGCTCTTCCGCCATGGCTTGGCGTTCCAATTCTTCGTCGCTAATTTTGTCGTCCACGAGGTTACTATCGACACTCTTCGCTTCGGCGAGAACTTCGTGAGCGCGTTCCGCATCGCCCGAAGCCACTTGCACCTTTACTCCGCCCACGGCATTGGCGATTAGCCAATCCATGGCTACGAGTTCACTATCGCTCAGGTAGGTTTTAATCCCCGCTTCTTCGAGGATATTCCGGGCGATTTCCGCTTTGGGCAGTTCGTTGAATGCGGCAACGGTGACGAATTTTGGCACGCGAATACTCCGGGTTATTCATCGTCGGGGGCGCCGGTCGCTCGACCGATGGCCTCGGCGGAGAGCTTCAAGCTCATGGTGATCGTTGTATCTTTCACTTTGGTTTTGACCGTACTATTGAACTCGTTCACCAGGGTTTGCAACTTCGGTTGTTGGAGTGCGGCGAGCGGGAGCAGCGTTTTCAGGAGGTCCACGAGTTTGGTCACAGTGCTGCCGAAGTCGTCGGCGGAATCCTGATCCTTCATGCCGAGGGCCATGTCGATGAAGATTTCTTTGCCGACGCGGAGGGTGACGGCCATGCTGGAAAGATTCTTCAAGCCGTCGTTGATTTTACCGCCTTCAAAGGGCCATTCGCCGAGGGGCAACGGCGGGAGCTTCGCTTCGGGGATCGATTTGAATTTGTCTTCGAGGATGCCGCAGTAGAAGACCGCCGCTTTATCGTCTTGCTTTTGAATGAGCAACGCGAGGGCTTTGCCGATCGCCGGTTTGGCCTTTTTCCCAGCCGCAGTCACGGTTTCGGCCACGAGCGTTTTATCCGAGCCAACCACGAGGGTTTTTTCGTCGGCCACCGCGGCGAAGCCGGGCTTACCATCGCCGCCGACGAACCGCACCAGTTTGCAATCGCCTTCTTCCACGATCGAGAGAACATCCGGTTTCTGCTTGGCGTACTTCTCGGAAGCGGTGAAGAGCTTGTTCGGGTCGAAGTTGCCGCGAATGATACTGAGGGTATCTGGGGGCGTTCCGCGTTCCCCTTTCTTCTCGGGGGGCTTGTCGCCCCAGATTGCCATGGTAATCGTTTCAATATCCTTCAGCGGGTCGAAGCCGATCTCTTCGAGGAAGTCTTTGGCTTCTTTCTTTTCGAGTTGCAGTTGGAGCGGAGGCAGGCCGAACTTTTTCACAATGTCCGAATCGAATGCCTTTTTCACGTTGATGTGAACGACCTGTTCGGTCTGCGCGGGGAGCAACGCTTCCACTTCGGCGGAGCGGGCGAAAGGGACAATGGTGAATGTCGCGGCGAGGGCGATCCAAGTGAGGGTGCGATTCACGGTTTTCATCCTGAAAAATGCGGGGAAGGGCAGACGGGTATTCTACCTCGAAACGCGCATGGTGTTTCAACGGATACGGACGATAAAAAATAACCACCCTGCGAGCCGAGAGCGTTTGCGACCGGAGGTATTGAATCCTCCGGTCGCAAACGCTCTCGGCTCGCAGGGTGGTTATGGGGACAGTGGGAAGGTGTTGGGCTTGGAGACCCCCTAACCCCTAATCCCAAGGAGAGAGGGGAACAAGCGTCACTCGTCCGATTTGCCGGTGGCTTTGCCGATGGAGTCGGCGGTGATCTTCAAGGTCAAGCTGATGTCTTTGTCTTTCACTTTGCTATTCAAGGTATCCGAGATATTCTTGATGAGTTCCCCGGCATTCGGTTGTTGCATACCGATGAGAGGAAGGAAATTTTTCACGGTTTCGGTGAGTTTGGCCATGGTAGCGCCGAAATCGTCGGCGGCGTCAGCGTCTTTCATGCCCATGGTCACATCGAGGGCGATTTCCTTACCGAGGTTGATCGTGACGGCCACGCTGTTCATCTTCTGGAGGCCTTCTTTGAGCTTGTCGCCTTCGATGCCTGGCAACGGCACGTTGATGTCCGGGATGTCTTTGAGTTTGCCTTCGGTGACGCCGCACATGAACATGGAGGCTTTGGCGTCTTGTTTGAGCAAAAGCGCGGCGAGTTCCTTGCTGAGTGTCGGCTTCACTTTCTTGATCGCGGCGGTGAGGCTGGCGGCGACGATCTTCTTCTCGGAGCCGATGAGCACCGTCTTGTTATCGGCCACGGCGGCGTAGCCGGGCTTGCCATCCTTATTCACGAACTTCACGAGCTTGTAATCGCCTTCTTCCACGATCGAAACTTGATCGGCATTTTCCTTCGAGGCCTTTTCGGCGGCGGTGAACAGCTTTTCGGCATCGAAGGTTCCGCGGACCACGGCGAGCGTGTTCATGTTGTCTTTGTCTTGGCCCCACACGCCGATGTTGACGGTATCGATGTCTTTCATGGGATCGAGGCCGATTTCCTTGAGGAACTTTTGGGCGTCGTTCCCTTCCAACGTTTGTTTGATTTGGCCGAGTGCGAACTTCTTGATGATGTCCGAACCGAGGATTTGCTTCACGTTCATGTAAACGATTTGCTCCGTTTCCGAAGGGAGCAAAGCATCGACTTCGGCCGTGCGGCCCGCCGTGGGCAATGCCACGGAGAGGGCGGCGATCATTGCGATGCGGGAAATACGAATCATGGTGGTTCCTTCGACAAAAGGTTCGGCCGAACGCTCGGCCGGGATACTCCTACCCAATATACCTATGGCGGAACGGCGGAGTTTCGCCCCCCCGAAAAAAACTGCCCGCGAGCCATTCCACCCTAGTATTCGGAGCGAAGCCAATGATCGTCGGAATTCCCAAGGAAATCAAGCCCGATGAATACCGCGTCTCACTGATCCCGGTGGGGGCGGAAGAACTCACCCGGGCCGGGCACACGGTGTTGGTGCAAACCGGGGCGGGGCAGGGCAGCGGCATACCGGACGAGTTGTACGCCGCCAACGGGGCCGAGATCGTTCCCTCGGCGGAAGATATCTGGAACCGTGCCGATCTGATCGTCAAAGTGAAGGAACCGCTCGCCGAGGAATGGCCGCTGTTGCGATCCGGGCAAGCCGTATTCACCTTCTTCCACTTCGCGGCGGACGAACACCTCACAAGGGCGGTCATGCAATCGGGGTGTACCGCCATCGCTTACGAAACGATCCGCGATACGAACGGCAATTTACCGTTGCTCACGCCGATGAGTGAAGTCGCGGGGAGGATGAGCATTCAGCAGGGGGCGAAGTACCTCGAACGACCGCAAGATGGTCGCGGCATTCTCCTCGCCGGGGTGCCGGGGGTGGCCCCGGCGAACGTGATGGTCATCGGCGGCGGTATCGTCGGGGCGAACGCGGCGAAGACCGCCGCGGGCCTCGGGGCGAACGTCTACATCCTCGATATCAACTTGGATCGTCTGCGCTATCTCGACGACGTGATGCCGCCGAACGTGACCACGCTCTTCAGCAATCGGCACAACATCCTCGATTGTTTGGCGATGAGCGATCTCGTGATCGGGGCGATTCTCATTCCGGGGGCCAAGGCACCGAATTTGGTCCGCAGGGAAGATTTGAAAAAGATGCCGCCGCGGGCGGTGGTGATCGACGTGGCCATCGATCAGGGCGGTTGCTTTGAAACCAGCCGGCCGACGACTCACGCGAAGCCGACGTACATCGTCGATGACATCGTTCACTACTGCGTGACGAACATGCCCGGTGCCGTGGGCAGAACGAGTACCTACGCCCTGACGAATGTGACGCTGCCCTACGTTTTGCAGTTAGCGAACAAGGGGATACTGAAAGCCTGTTCGGAGAACGCGGCCCTCGCCGCCGGGGTAAACGTTCGCGGGGGAATGGTGATGAACGCGGCGGTTGCCCGCACCTTCGGATTCGAATTGGCCGGGTGATGCCGTATTCTGTGCCACCTTCTGATTTCGGCGAACGAGTTGGCTCCGGTCGCTGACGCTACCGGCTCGCCAGTGCTGTTGGCAATTGTTTGAACAATCCGAATTTCACAACCGCACCGGCGAGCCGGTAGCGTCAGCGACCGGAGCAAGTCAAACTGGAAGCGACCTGTCATTCCGGAGAACTGTCACCCAAAGGCACCCACCCACTTGGCGTTCGGAATGCAATCCATAATTTATGATATTCAATGATCCGTTGGGCACCGATTCCGAGGCGACCATGGCGAAGGGCAAAGAAGCACGCGGCTTGATCAAACTGCAAAGCAGCGAAAGCAGCCACGTGTATTTCACAGAGAAGAACCGCAACAACACCAAAGAGCGGATTTCGTTGAAGAAGTACGATCCCACCCTCCGCAAGCGGGTGATGTACAAGGAAGCCGGCAAGCTCTAATTCGCAACCCGACACCTTGATACTATTCAAGCCGACGGATGGCCATCCGTCGGCTTTGTTTGCGCGCTTCAAAATTTCAATCCGAGCGTGGTGAAGAAAGTCACGTCGTTCCGCAGGGCGGTTCCGGGGTCGCTGTCGTAGCGATCTTGAACGCCGATGCGGTAAATCAGGCCCATAGCCGGGTCGAGGAGGTATTCGTAGGCGATTCGGCCGCGGAGCCGGTACTGCGTGAGGTCGCCGATGCGGGGGTAGTAGTCCATGATCGAAATGAGTGTGGAACGGTCGTTGATCTTCAAGCGGAAATCGTAACCGAGTAAGAATTCAGGCACCCACTGGTTGGGTACGTCCGCCGTACCGATTTCCCGCGTGGCCCCGGCCCCCGCACGCAGCTTGAACACAAGTTCCTTTTCGTCGACTACTCGGTAGCCGCTCCCGGCGTACACGCCGACGCGGAATCGGTACGTGCGGAATTCGTCGTATTCCACCTGCGAAGCGCCGAACGGTGCCCAGGGGCTACTGGGCAGTAAAATTTCGTCGCGGATGTTGAAAAGCGCTTGCGAAGTTTGGGTCACGTTATTCTGTTGCGAGAAGACGTACTGCAAGTCGGAGGTGAGTGCGTTCCGTTCCGTCTTTCGCCGAACATTCCAACCCCCGCGAAGGTTCAAAAAGTTCGAGTTCCCGTAAGCCCCGTTCAAGCCGACGTCCGCACTGCCGGACCAATATTTTGCGGGTGGTTGCGGGGTCAAGAGGGAACCGGGATCGGCATCCAAAGGAATGATCGGTGCGGGTTGCGGCGGTGCGGGTTCGGTTTTCTTGGGGAAGAGCAAATCGGGCGTAAAGGTTTCGCTCAACGGTGGCCCGGAATTCGCGCGCCCCACAACCGGCGGCGGAGACGACAGTTGCGCACGGGCCATTCCGGCCACGCCCATCCAAGCGATCAGGAAGATTACGCCCCCCACCCGCATTCGGTATATCCCCAGGATTCGCAAGGTTCTACGGTGAAACACTTCTGCGGAGCAATTACCAGATGGGAAGAACGGATGCAATCGCTTTGTCCGGAATCTGGAACCGGGAGTGCCCGAGTTTAAGCGTGGCTATATTCTGATCGACATTTGTGCCCTCAGTTTCGCCCACCCACCTCCCCCCCGCTCGCGGGCACTAACTACAGTAGGCCTAATCCGATTTAAAGCATTGCCGGATAATATGTTGAAACAGCGACTACTTCGCTGCTTGCAGCGGAAAATTCCTCCCAAACACCCTCGGGGCAGAGTTGGAGAGCACAAAGAGTCGTTAGAATAACGTTG
>Ga0105045_10002778_pt1 | contig 14851 bp, 10 predicted proteins | sample MAT02_FD_78089 | JGI IMG/M metagenome (GOLD analysis project Ga0105045, IMG submission 78089) | Freshwater microbial communities from Lake Fryxell liftoff mats and glacier meltwater in Antarctica - MAT-02 (megahit assembly) | ecosystem: Environmental > Aquatic > Freshwater > Ice > Liftoff...
GCCGGTTACTTTTTTTACGGCCTCGTTTAATAGGGGCAGGTTGCTGAAATAGATACCAATGCATTCCTGCTGGTGGTGTACAAATGGTTTTAATGTAACTGCATCCATAATAAAATGATTAATCAGTGAATTAAGCTGAATGGTATAATCATTGGATAGGTATTACTAGCAAGGTTTTCGATGATATTGTTGTTTCGCCATCTTTTTTATTTTTTCATGGCGTTGCCCTCCCTCGGTCACATGGTACGGAATGGTATTATCAAATGATAGAACCAAAGTACAACATATCAATTAATAAAATTAAAGATTTGAAAAAAATAAAAAAGCACGAATTAGCTCCCGTTAGCAAGCGGCGGGTTCTACAACCCGTTTGCTTTTTTTAGTGCTTTCTTTTTCGGCGGTTGTTTGGGCTTTTGTCAATTCGTCCATATACTATTACTACAGCATCGGGCTACAAAAACGCTCTTTTACTCAGCACGCTGTTGTTGTGTCTCCCCATCAACAACTGAATTGAAGGCCCCTGCACAAGACTCCCAAAGTTCCCAGCCTCTTCCCGAAAAAATCAGGATGTTCCTAAAAAAGAGGAGTTCTGCGACGACCTCAATTTTCGCCTGGTCCTTCTAGTCAGTGGGGACATTTACCACTCATTGGCTATTTCAGGTGGTTTCTTTTGGTGGGCTTGGTTAGGATTCTTTTGTATCTCAATAGACTTTGTATTACAACATTCGCTTAGAAAAACGCTGTCCTATTCAGCATGCCGTTGTTGTGTCTCCAGCCCGGTAACTGAATTTGGGGCCCCTAACAATAGCCCCGGCCACATAAGAGAAAATATCTATCAACAACTTGTTTAAAACTTTAGCTGCAAAATCTTTCTTGACAGGGCAGCAGTGTATAGTTTTGGCGAATTATATCTAAATGTTATCAATCATAATAAACAGTTTAGGCGATACCATCCGAAAGCTAAGTGAATACATAAACCTGCCCTTGCGGACGGTTGGGCTTTTTTACAATAGCGATACGCTGCTTAGCAAAATTGACCGGAGAGTAGCGCAAGCCGACAAGAGAAAATGGTGTGAAATTGTTGATCTTTTTTTGAAGTCAAATAAAATGATTTGATTTCAGCCTGGCTTATCTGCACATGAGTGTATAAATTGGAGCATGCACTGTGGCTTCATAAGCTTTGCAAATAGTAAAGAAAAGGATTTGTTTAATAATAAAAGAACAAAAAGTGAAGCAACAATTAATTGCAAAACTTCTTTATGGAATGCCTGAAACGCACTGCCATTAAGTTAGATGGAGTAAAAACCTTGTTTGTATTTAAAGGCAGACAGTGGTTGTTTTTTGCGCTTGCATAGTATGTTGACGGTTATACTCGTCTTAAAACCAGATTGATTTTTGCCACTTGCTACATGGAATTGATAATACTACCTAATAACAAATAAATGAAAGAACCAGTTAAATATTCATCCGTTTTACAGGATTTTATTCATCCTTTACTAAATGAAAAGGATACTGATGAAATATTTTTGAGCAAGTTTAAGCTAGCAGAAGTAATTTGGAATTATTGCATCGCAAAGGAATTTCATTTGCCGGTTTTTGCTGAATTAGAAAAAATCATCACCCAACAAAATGATCCGGATCGGGAAATGAAGTTGGTGTTTGATACTTTTGTAGAAAGTAAAGAAACCTATTTTAAACAATACAAAAATTTTATAACTAAAGTTGAGTACAGGATCAAGGCTGATGGCGCTAAGAGCTTATACGTTGAATCGGTTCATCCATCTGCATTCTTAAAAAATAATTTTATGAGTAAATTAGGTTCGAAAGAAAAACCAGCAGTAGTAAGAGTACAAACGGAAGAACGGGCAAAAGAATTGCTTGAAATTTGCGAACAAAATGGTTGGCAGGTAATTGTAGGTATTGAACCAGATAAGGAGGAGAATACCAGTGATGTAAGGAAATTACAAAAAGGTTTGGATCCGGTATCTAAATTTCAAACACCTCCCTCAAAAAATGCACCTTGCCCTTGTGGTAGCGGCAAACAATACAAACGCTGTTGTGGAAAATAACATTATTAGATTAAAACAGGAGCAGCAGTAAGTGCATTCATTACCGTTTGAAATTTAACGGATAAAAAAGTAGACGATGGGAAAAAAAGAGAATATAAAAAAGCTAAAAAGCTGAAGGAGGCCAAAAGAAAAAGAGAGCAGAATGATTTAATTGCAGCCGGATTAGGCCCTGCGGGTATTGTGTTAAAACAAAGATCCATTTTAAACGGAGACAAAACAATCAGCAATCAATCTAAAATAAGATATTCCGAATTGTTCAAGGCGTTTGTGCTTCCAATGTTAATTGCCACTGATACTATTGAAACTATTAAGATTAAATTCACTTTTACAACGTATGCATGGAACGCAGCAACAGAAAGAGAATTAAGTGAAAATGCTTATCTGTTAACAAAAAAAGATGTTTTAGAAATTACACAAAATTCACCTGAGGTTGAGCAACTATTTGATGAAATGGTGAGGCGTAAGCAAAAGGATTTTTTAGCCTATAAAAATATCATTGCGGATTTTGAAATAAAAAAAATTCGTGGACTTGATTTCGATTTAACGGTGGCAACAATTCCAGTAAAAGATATTATAAAGGTGTGAACCCCTGATATCACCGCATTATTATCCCTCGAAAGCGATAAAAATTTAGTAGTCAAAGGTAGATAGTTGATAAATAAAGAACTGAGAATAATGTGCCTGCCTGGTTGCCTCAAGCCCACAGGGAAGAACCGAAGTTTAGATAAGAAATAGCCTCGCACTTCGTCTCCTTTTGAATGTACTATACATAGCGCTTATGTTTCGCCAAAAAGAACGATCAAATAAAACGCTGGTTTAAAATAAAAACCCCGTTAAATAATACTATTAATCCAATAATAGAAGGGTACTGCGGTGCCAGTGGCAAACTCCCCCGCATCCCGGGCCAGTTGAAGGGTGGCGAGGCGGGGTACGAAATTGTGGCATGTTTTTGTATCGGTCTATTTTATTCAAAATTGATTGGAGTGCAAAAAATGATCAGTAAAAGAAAAGATTACCAACAACTACCTTATAGCATTCGTTTATTTTTCCAGTTGCTGCTGGTTATTTTAATTGCTTATATAATTACGGCCTGTAGCGCTGTGCTGGTGCCACTGTATTTTGCATTACTCATCTCAATACTGTTGTTGCCACTAACCAATTTTTTTGAAAGACGGGGTATGTCGAGGCCACCCGCTGCTATTTTAGTCGTGTTGATGGCGCTGCTTGGTATCGTATTCATTATCTATTGGGCATCTCTAAAAACTTACCTTTTCCTCTCTTTTGTCGAAGACCCCGAATTTTTCGGGGGAGAGGAATTAAAGGTGAGGTTAAATAAAAAATCAATTTTTAGAGATGCCCTATCTTTTATCTGCGCAGATTGTTGCTTTTTTAAACGATATACCGGCTATAAAAATTCACCTGGCAGAACACTATAAAACTTTTCAGCACTGGGTAGAGAACAGTTTTAACTTGAGTGCCACCCTGCAATCCCTTTTGGTAAACAATGCAACATCCGGTTTACAGGATAGCGGTATTGTGTATATTAAAGAAACATTTTTTACGGTAACCTCTATACCCGCATTTATCCTTTTTACTTTTATTTATTCTTTCCTGATTTTATTTTACTGGCACATTATTAAAAGTTTCTTATTTGCCGTTTTTAAAAACACGCACAAAGGAAATTGGATGCTGTAATGGACGGCACACAGCAGGTGCTGAAGAATTATATGTCGGGTTTGCTGATTGAGATGGCAATTGTATCTACCTGCAATGCTGTTTTATTTTTAATTATTGGAATCAAATATGCCATTTTTTTAGGGGTGCTTACCGGTGAGCTCAACATTTTACCCTTCATCGGCATTTATTCGGGGATGATCTTTACTGCATTGATTACATTGACTACTGCCGCCAGCATGAGCCAGATTGCATGGATATTTATTGGACTGTGGGGCATTCACTTTATAAATTCCAATTTTTTAATGCCACGGATAGTTAAATCAAAGGTGAAAATAAATCCGCTGATACAATACCGGGTGCCATCTCCAGCGGATTGCTGATCGGTATTCCCGGCATTTTTTTAGCATTGCCTGCAATAGCAATTTTAAAAATTATTTTCGATAGAATTGAGGAATTAAAACCCTGGGGGATATTAATAGGCGATGATACAAGGGTAATCGTGAGAAAGAAACTATTTAATTTAACCCGGCAGACAACCGTACAGGAAACCACAGAGCCACCACGGGCTGGCGAAATAAAATAAATTGGCGGCTGGGCGTTTTTTGAAAAAGAAGTTTCTTCTTTGTTGCAATTGCATACCTGTTTTGCTTTTAGCAACCAGCATGTAGTTGTATGAATTACAGTTACTCCAGTACTTTTCGAAGTCTGGTAAAAGATCTTTTTAAAATGGTCTTCACAGTTCCCTCAGGCATATCGAAGAGGTTGCTAAGTTCCTTGCTGGTATAACCCCTGTTGTATAAATCAATGATTTTCCTGGATCTTTCAGGCAATAGGGCAAGGGAAACCAACCAATCAATCCGGTTAATACGGGGATCCATAAATGCTTTGGCTGCAAGTTGGCAATCAGAAATTTCAGTTGTAACCTTTACTGATTTTGCATGTTTACTGCGCAGGTAATCGATCGATTCATTTCTGGCTATGCGGATCATCCATGTAAACAAACTCCCTTTACCAATTTGATATTGTTCAATATTCAGCCAGATCTTTACAAATACATTCTGCAAAATATCTTCGGCCGAAAGCATGCAGGGTACATTCTTCTTTATTCCATTAAAAAGCGCTGGCGCATATTGGTTATACAGATTTGTAAAGGCCGTTTCATTTTTTGATTGTAACTGATCAATTAATTCTCTTTCAGAACCGTTTTTTGATACCGTATTTTCTTCCATAGTTTATTAATTAAAAATATTATGCCAATTAGTGCCAGATCTTTCACTGCCGGATAAACTTTCCTGGCTGTGTTAAATGAATTGACTGATCAGTATTGCTGATTAATCTGGGGAATTAATTTCCCGATTCTTTTGACGCTTCTTATCTTAGTAAAACAACAGCCGGTTTTTAGATGAATTTTTGTGATTGATAGTTTTTGTTGAGATAATGGCATCTCTAAAAACTCCAATTTTTATTTGACCTCACCTTTAATTCCTCTACAAAAGAGAGGAAAAGGTAAGTTTTTAGAGATAACCAAAATATAATTGGTGTATTGAAAAGGATGGCTGCGCTAACCTGGTAATGGTGTTTTCTCAAAGTTAAAAACTCATTTTATAAGCGGTTGATTTTTGGAATGAACTTTGGCTATTGGTTGTGGTAAATAATCATACGGTGGAGTTTCACGTATAATCACGTAAGCGGTTAAAATGATCGTCTGTAAAATCCTTTCAAATGGATTCATTCAAAATCAAAAAAAAAAATTTCTTTCTGAACAATATTAAATTTTTAAAAAAAACCGGGAAAGTGTTTGCCTGGATATTGGGCAGTATTCTTTTTTTACTGCTATTGATTGTGATATTGATACAGGTTCCCGCTGTTCAAAATTTTGGCAAACAAAAAATAGTTTCGTACCTCGAAAATAAACTGAATACCAGGGTGCAAATTGGAAAACTGGCCATCCATTTTCCAAAGCAGATCGTGTTAGAAAATGTTTACTTTGAAGACAAGCACCAGGATACGCTTTTTTCCGGCGGTAAAATGCAGGTAGACATTGCATTGTTTAAACTGCTTCGCAATAGTGTTGAAATTAATTATGTGGAGTTAAAAGATATCCGGGCCAATATTTACAGAACCGGCACTGATACCAGTTTCAACTATCAGTATATTGTAGACGCTTTCAGTAGTTCAGATACCACAGCATCTTTGGATTCCAGCGGCGGAATGAAAATAAACCTGCGTAAAATTGTATTGAATAATGTGGGCGGGGTTTTCAAAGATGATAAAACAGGGATTGATTTTTTTGTGAAGCTGGGGAAATTTGAAACTGATTTTGAAAAATTCGATTTGGATAAAATGGCTTTTTCGTTGCCCGGTATTATGTTAGAGAACGTAGCCGGCCATATTTATCAGAACAAAGTAATGCTAAAGCAACAGCCTGTTTCGGTAGTGGAGGCAAAGAGTAATAAACCATTTAAATTTCAACTGGGATTAAAGGATATATTGCTAAAAAATATTCAGTTTGATTATAAGAACGATGTGTCTATCATGTCTGGAAAGCTGCAACTGGGTGAGCTTTCAGGTAAAGTTAAAACGGTTGACCTCGCAAAGCTGGTGGTGCAACTGGACAATATTAAATTACACAATACCACCGCAGGTATTGTTTTGGGTAAATCGGAACAAACAAAAATAGTAAAGAAGGAGGTAGATAAAGAAGTGGCAGCGCAAGCCAACAACCCCTGGAAACTATCCATCGGTAAAGTTGATTTTGAGAATAATTTTTTAGCTTTCGATAATAACAATGCAGCCCGCCAGTCAAACGGAATGGATTATGCTCACCTGGATATCCGCAATTTTAAGTTACAAGGCGACAACTTTATATTTACACCAACTGCTTATCTGGGTAATATAACCGATGGCGGATTTGGGGAGCAAAGCGGCTTCCACCTTCAACAGATGAAAGCCAATTTCGCCTACAGCGATAGTGGTGCTGCCCTCAATAATTTATATATAAAAACAGACCAAACGTTGATCCGGGATAATATTAATATCCGGTATCCATCGCTGGATGCAATAAAAAAAGACATTGGTATAATCTACCTGGATGCGAATTTTATTGATAGTAAACTGGCCGCAAAAGATATCCTGGTTTTTGCGCCTCAACTAAAGGCGAATTTAAAGGAAATGGAAAACGCTGTTTTAAATATTAACGCAAGGGTTAAAGGCTACCTCAACGATTTAACGATTCCTGATTTTAAATTAAGTGGTATTGGTAATACAATGGTGAATATTTCTGGCACCATTAAAGGTTTGCCAAACGTAAAAAAGACATCCTATAATTTCACGGTCGCCAATCTCTCTACCACTAAAACGGATCTTAATAAAATGCTGCCGCCGGGTACCATTCCTGCAACTGTTCGATTGCCGGAATCAATGAAAGTAAGCGGAAGTTTTAAAGGGCTTGCCACCAATTTTACCACCAACCTGTTGTTGCAAACCAATAAGGGGAATGCAAGGCTGAATGGGTCACTCAGCAGTGCCAACCAAACCTACAATCTTAAAGGAACGTTGAATAAAGTGGACATTGGTTACCTGGTAAAGCAAGATACTTTGCTGGGGAATGTTACCATGGATTTTACGGCAAAGGGTAAAGGGTTTAAACCTGCAGCCATGAATATAATTGCTACTGCGAATGTAAAAGAAGCCTATATAAAAGGATACAATTATCAAAACCTTGTACTCGCTACTTCGGTTAAAAATGGGTATGCCATTGTAGATGCAACTGTGGCGGACAAAAGTGTTTCGTTCAAGCTAAACGGTGAGGCGTTAATTGATGATAAATTTGCTACCAACATTAAACTCCGGTTGCTGCTGGATAGCATATTGATGCGGCCACTCGGTTTTGCAACAAACGATCTTCGCATACATGGTAATGTGAACGCCGACATTGCTACATCCGATTTAAATGCACCAAACGGAACCATTCAAATCGGCGACCTGGTTGTGTACAATGATGGCAAACGTTACAAAGCGGATAGTTTAACCATTGCTGCAAGTACATCCGATACCGGCAAAATCATTATCCTCAATTCTCAACTTGCTACAGCCAGCCTGCAGGGCAATTATAATTTAGCTACCATTGGCAACGGTGCAATGCAGGTGATCAACCGATATTATAACCTTGGCATGAAGGACACCGCACGCAACAATGATCAGTGGAATTTGAATGCCACCATCATTCCGGATAGTTTGCTCTTTGCGTTTGTGCCTTCGCTGACCGGTTCAGATACCATCCATCTAAAGGCTGGCTTTGATGGGGCTGCGGGCAAATTAAATTTGCTCGTAAATGCACCAACCCTGCAACTGGGAACGCAGGTGCTGGATAGCCTTACATTGACTGCTGGCAATGAGGCTGATCAGTTTGTGTATGCAGCAACAATCAACAAGGCTGGCTCGAAATCTTTTCAGTTGCAAAAAACGAACATTGATGGTTTTATTGCCAACAATCAATTGCACACAAAATTAAATATTGAAGATGCGGCCGGTAAAAATAAATATAAGCTGGGAGCTACTGTAGCACAAATAAAAGATGGTATTCGGGCCAGTTTGTCGGATACACTGATGTTGGATTATGAGAACTGGACGGTTGATAAAACCAACTATATTCAAACCGATAGCGCAGGCATTATTGCCCATAATTTCAGCATCAGCAATGGGGGGCAGTTACTCAGCATAAAGTCACAGTCACAAAATGCCAATGCACCGGTTGATATCGTGTTAAAAGACTTTCATCTCAAAACTTTAAGTAACCTGGCAGAACAGGATTCACTTAATCTGGAAGGAATTATCAATGGAAAAATACTGGTAAAAAATGTGATGACCAATCCGGTATTCACGTCAGATTTAGCCATTGATTCCATCACATTCAACAAAGAAACTGTCGGTAATATTTCAGTAAAAGTTGACAATGAAACGGCCAATGCATTTAATGCAGTTGTTGCAATTACCGGTAATGGAAATGATGTAAAACTGTTGGGGAAATATTTTACCGGCGAAGGTGGCATGGATATGAAACTAGCTGTAAATAATTTGAATCTGTCATCTATACGACCATTTACATTTGGGGCATTAACCTATGCGGATGGGAGTTTGAAAGGTAGTGCGGTAATAAAAGGCTACCTGAATGATCCGGATATTGAGGGTAGTTTAAATTTTGAAAATGCCAACATAACGCCGGATGCAACCGGAGAAAAATTACATCTCTCCAACGAAGCAATCACCATCTCATCCCGTGATATTGATTTTGATCAATTTACGCTGGCAGATCAGGCCGGCAATAAAGCAATCGTAAATGGAAAAATTTATACCACCGATTTTAAAACCTATTCGTTCGGCTTAAAAGTAGAGGCCGATGATTTTACCATATTAAATGCGCCCAAAAATAAAAATGCTATTTATTACGGTAGATTAAATATGGATGCGGACGTACGTGTAGATGGCACGCTTACAGCACCCGGCATCAATGCAGATATGCGGATCAACCGACAAACTGATGTTACGTTTATTTTGCCAGGTACCAATCCCGAGGTGGAAAACCGGGAGGGCGTGGTAGAGTTTGTAGATGTGTACGGAACCAATACAGATCAGGTTTTTAAAGCAGTGGTCGATACGCTTACCAGTTTTCCAAAGCTGGCCGGTATGGACATTACCGGTACGCTGCAGTCCGACACAGCCGCCCAAATAACACTGATCGTTGATGAACGAAGTGGCGATGCTTTGCGCATAAGAGGTAAGGCCGATCTGGCTGCTGGTCTTGATAAAAGCGGCAAAATAAGTCTTACCGGCAACTACGAATTACAGGCAGGCAGCTACCAGTTAAGTTTAAGTTTATTAAAACGCCAGTTCCTCATTCAAGCTGGCAGTGTGATTACGTGGAACGGTGATCCGCTGAGTGCTACCACTGATATTACCGCAGTTTATATTGCCAACACCCAGCCGGTTAATTTATTGCAAAGTGAATTGGCTAACCTGTCATCTACCGATATTAATAAATACAAAGCAAAAGTTCCGTTTAGGGTGTTGTTAAAAATGAAGGGCGATTTGATGAAACCTGAAATAAGTTTTGACATTGAATTGCCGGCTGACCAACAATCGAAATGGAGTGATGTAGAAGCTAAACTGGAACAAGTTCGGCGGGATAACGCCGAATTAAATAAACAGGTATTTGCCTTGTTGTTGTTGGGAAGATTTGTGCAGGAAAATCCTTTGGAGAATGCTGCCGAAGGCACTTCATTGGCAGGCACGGCCAAATCAAGTGTAAGCAGGATTTTAACGGAACAACTAAACAATCTTGCTGCCAGCCTGATAAAAGGAGTAGACCTGAATTTTGGCGTAAATGCAGAGGATGATTTTTCTTCGGGCACACGTACGAGCAGAACGGATCTTACCGTGGGTGTCTCTAAAAAATTATTAAACGATCGTCTAAGGGTGAGTGTGGGTAGCAATTTTGAGCTGGAAGGCCCTGCCAATACCAATCAAAGTGCCAGCAATATTGCTGGTGACGTTGCAGTTGATTATTTATTAAGTAAAGATGGACGGTACGCACTGCGTGGCTACCGGCGCAACAGGTTTGAGGGGGTAGTGGAAGGACAGGTAATTGAATCGGGGGTAAGTTTCGTTTTTACGTTTGACTTTAATGAGTTTAAACAGATCATTCACCGCAGAACGGAAGAAGAGAAGCGCCGGGAAAAACTGGATAAGGAAAAAGAAAAAGTAATCGACGAAAAACTAAAAAAGCAACAGGATAAACTGGATAAAGAAAAAAAGTTGGCGTTATAACCACGAAGGTTCCGGGTTTTAAAAATCCCACCAGGCAATCAAAAGTAAAAATATAAGCAGATCAAAATGAAGGTTAAGTTTTTAAAATATACACTTGTTAATTCCGACTACAGTAGACATGGATTATCTGGGTGTATTTCAAATCTCATAGCTATTGGATGTAGCTCGCTATTTAGGTCGGTGAAGAAACCGACCGGGGCCTGGCTGTGGTCTACGCCGTGGTTGGTGTGCTCACCAACCACTTTGGGCTGTTATATTTTGAAATGCATCCGATTGTTTGCATCGGCTATTATCTTAGTATTTTTTCTTGCCGCTTGCAGTAACACCAAATATTTGCCAAAAGGAGAAACATTGTACACCGGATCCTCTATAAAATATATTTCAACGGATAGTAGCGCCAAATCGCAAAAGGCGGTTTTGAAAGATGAATTGAAGGCAATCGTTTTACCCAAACCGAACAGCAGTATTCTGGGGTTGCGTATCAAACTATGGTTTTACAATATTGCGGGAAAGCCCACCGGTAAAGGACTTCGTTTCCTTATCCGAAATAAATTGGGAGAACCACCGGTGTATGCAAGTGCAGTTAATTTTATGAAGAACCGTGATATTATGACCAACCGGCTTGAAAACCGGGGCTATTTTAAAGGGCGGGTAAATTTTGATACTACTACACAAAACCTGAGAACCAACGCAGTTTTCCAGGTAAAGCCGGGTGTGCAATATATGATCGATACAGTCAAATTGCCGGCTGATTCCAGTGCCTTGAGTAGTCTCATCAGAAGAGTATCCATGCGATCTAAGCTTGGAAGGGGAAAGGCGTATGACCTTGATTTAATTAAAGGAGAAAGAACAAGAATTGATACAAGATTGAAGCAAGAGGGTTTTTTCTTTTTTAATGAAGATTACCTGTTGATAAAAGTTGACAGTACTGTAGGTAACAATAAGGTAAATTTATATTTTGAAGTGAAACCACAAGCGCCCTTCCAGGCCCGCCAGCCCTACCGGATAGCCGATGTAATTATTTACGCAGATTATAGCATTGCAAGTGATACGGCCTTTTCGAAAAATAACGCTACTTTTTATGATAGCTTTTACGTAGTTGATCCTTACAAAAAATTCAATCCCCGCATGTTTAAGCGAAATCTGAGGTTTCATCCCGGTGATTTGTACAATCGCAGAGATCACAATCTTACATTGAGCAGGCTCGTAAGTTTAGGTGTTTATAAATTTGTAAAGGCCCGTTTTGAGGAAGTAGATACCGTAAAAGATGCAAGACTAAATGCTCTTTATTATCTATCGCCCAATAACAAATATTCAGCAAAGGCGCAGGTGTCGGCACTTTCAAAATCAAATAATTCTTCCGGTACCGATTTTACGGTTAGCCTTAAAAACCGAAATGCTTTTCGTAGCGCCGAACAATTAAGCATCAGTGGATTCTTTGGTCTCGAAACCCAGATAGCCGGTCAGCAAAATATAGGCACCAGTCGATTTGGTGGTGATATAGATCTGCTGATTCCCCGGATTATACCCCGCATAGCTTTTGGGCGAAACAGTGATTTTGTTCCAAAAACAAGGATCAATATGGGGTATGAATTTTTTAGACGTACCGATCAGTACACGCTCAACTCATTCAAAACAAGTTATGGGTGGGTTTGGAATTCATCCGTTACCACAGAGCACCAGTTTAACCCCGTAGCATTGAACTATGTTATGCCTACCAGCATCAGACCTCAATTTAAAATTGGTCTTGATACAAATATTACGCTGGCCAGAAGTATTGAAAGGCAATTTATTATTGGATCTAATTATAACTACAACCACAATACGCAGGCGAAGCCCAACAACAAAAGACATAATTTTTATTTTAATGGCAATCTAGATTTGTCGGGCAATTTAATTGGATTGCTAAGTGGTGCCGATGTTTTAAATGGAAGAGAGAAGCAAATATTTCAAACAGCGTTTTCTCAGTATATACGTCTGGAGTTAGATTTCCGCCACTACATGTCTCTTGGAAAAAATAAAAGACTTCAGGTAAATCAATTGGTCAACAGAATTATCGTTGGGGAAGGAATTGGTTATGGAAACAGCACAAACATGCCGTTTATTAAGCAGTTTTTTATCGGTGGCACCAACAGCATCCGGGCATACCGGGCCCGTAGCCTGGGCCCCGGAACTTACTATGCAGGTAATGCCGCACTCACAAATTCCTTTCTGCCGGATCAACCGGGCGATGTTAAAATTGAAATCAATTCAGAACTTCGCTTTAAACTTTTTTCTATTGTAAGAGGGGCCGTTTTTGTGGATGCCGGTAATGTATTTACCAATCGCACAGATCCTGCAAGACCGGGTTCTAATTTTAGTAAAGATTTTATAAAGCAACTGGCTGTGGGCACAGGTGCCGGGCTTAGGTTCGATCTTAGTTTTTTGGTATTGAGGGTAGATGGCGCTTTTCCTATCCGTAAGCCATATTTGCAGGGTGGACCTAAATGGGTTTTCAACCAAATCGATTTTACCGACGGGCAATGGAGAAAAGAAAACCTGGTGCTAAACCTGGCCATTGGTTATCCTTTTTAACAATGGATTCAGGTATATAAATTTTCCACCAGGCGCAGGAAGGGATTCTTAAAAATAAAAAAGGGGATAGATAGAAATCTGTCCCCGTTTAAATTCCAATATCCTATGAAAAACCTAACAATAGTTTATGAATATCGTGCCATCTTTTATAGCCCTGTAACATCTTTATTTGGGGAAAAAAATCAACAGAATTTTTTCCAGAATTATAATTGAATATTAATTTCCACAATTGTATCTCCTTAAAGAGTTGAATGGGAATAGCGGTTGGCTGCGTACTCAATTCTTGCAAACTTTCACCTGCCTTATTTTTTGCAGATTTATGATAGTGTTATAGAAACTAAAAACAGTTATTCGGAATGCCTGGATAAAGTGAATGATGAAACATGGTTGAAGAATGAAATTTGTTTGAAACGGCTGGATAGGATGAATGGCTGTTTCATCAACTAAAGGATTGAGACTACGTTGCTAAGAATTACTCACACTTATTTCAACGATTATCACATTCGGTAATGGTACAAAGTTAAAGGCGACCCATTGAAGGATCGCCTTTGATGCGTTGTTTGCAATTAAGACATGCGTTCCTGTACCTTCTCTGCCTTGTCAACCGCCTGGTTTGCCTTTTGACCAACGGTATTTGCAAGATCTTCCGCTTTATCTTTTCCTGTATTCACCCACTCTCCTACACGGGAGGCAATGTCATTGGCAGTTTCTGCTATCTTTTTTCTTGCATCACTTCCTTTTTCAGGGGCTAATAAAATTCCTACGGCTATGCCAACCGCAGCGGCGCCCACTAAGCCTAAAATAATTTTGTTTGAATTTGTCATAACAATGATTTGAGTGTTTATAAATAGTTTTATAATAGAGTGAAAAAATCATTCCAATCCTACCAGGCATCAACGTTATAATACTTGTGGAGATTTGTCTACAAACAATATCCGGCGGTTTAATTAAAGAGGGCATGTTGTTTTTAACAACAACGGAAGGGGGTATAAAAAATTAAAACGGTTCCGGTTTTTTAATTTTAAACGGTTAAAAACTAAATGTGCTGCAAGCCGGGCAACTAACAGAAAAATTGCATCGGACTTTACTATTTTTTGGCGGCTAATTTGTAATCAGGTAATAAAAAAAGGAATGTTTAAAAAGTGGAGTTTTAAAGGGTTTGCAGAAATTTTTAAAAACGCTTTCAAAGGATTTGATGAAGACAGGATCATGAAGCTGAGTGGATCGCTGGCCTATTACACGGTTTTTTCAATGGGGCCTTTATTGATCGTCATCATATCATTGTGTGGTTTGTTTTTAGCCCGGGAAGCGGTGGAAGGAAAAATTTACAGCCAGTTGGCTGGTTTTGTGGGGCACGATACTGCAATGCAGTTGCAACAAATGATTAAAAACGCTTCTCTGGCCGGTAAAAGTAAATTGGCAGCAATTGTTGGCGGTCTCACATTATTGATTGGTTCCACCACTGTGTTTGCAGAAATCCAGGATTCTATCAATGGAATTTGGGGATTAAAGCCAAAACCTAAAAGAGGTTGGGTGAAGTTTTTGCAAAACAGGTTTTTATCTTTTTCGGTAATTGTTGGTCTGGGCTTTTTACTGCTGGTATCATTGGGTATTAGTTCTGTCATTGATATTTTTAGCGGATACTTAAGCAGTCGCTTTCCCGATATTACGCTGGTGTTTTTTTATGTACTCAACGTGTTCATTAC
>Ga0105045_10002779_pt1 | contig 14850 bp, 12 predicted proteins | sample MAT02_FD_78089 | JGI IMG/M metagenome (GOLD analysis project Ga0105045, IMG submission 78089) | Freshwater microbial communities from Lake Fryxell liftoff mats and glacier meltwater in Antarctica - MAT-02 (megahit assembly) | ecosystem: Environmental > Aquatic > Freshwater > Ice > Liftoff...
GCTACTTCATGACTACACCTGAGGCATCGCGACTGGTGCTGCAGGCTGCGGCGATCGGAGAGAGTGGTCAGGTGCTTGTGCTGGACATGGGTGAGCCGGTGCGGATCGTGGACTTGGCGCGGGAGTTGATTCGGCTGGCGGGGCACACCACCGAGAACATGCCCATCTTGTTCACCGGACTGCGCCCAGGCGAAAAGTTGTACGAGGAACTGCTTGCCGACACCGACGAGACTGTCGACACCCGCGTGCCAATGCTGAGGCTGGCGCGGCTGGTTGTGGACGCGGGCACTGGTTTGCAGTTGCAGGCATGGCTGGGTCGAATAGGGGCGGCGGGGCTCATGCTTGCCCCTCATGTGCGGCAAAGTCTGGCGGAAGTCGTCACTGGTTTTGGACTAAGCCAAAGCGCATCGCTGTCGGAGCGCGCTGCCGCAAGCGGGACGCAGGAGCCTCAGGACGTTTAAACTCTGTCTGCGCGGAACGCTTCTCGAAATAGGTGACCGCCGCCATTGCCTTGGGCTTCGAGCAGCTGCGCGATGACGTCCCCCATGGGTTTGAGCTGCGATGACCAAGCGTGATGCGTTTCAACGTACAGGCGGCCAGCCAGTGCAAGGCGTTGTGCACCCTGGCGGTCCTGGATCAGCGAGAGTACCGCGGCAGCGAAGCTCACCGCATCATCTGCAACAAGCAGCTCCTCCCCGTCTTTGGCAGCAAATCCTTCCAGTCCCAAGGACGTGGTGACTGTCGGCAGGCCGAGCGCCATGTATTCAAGCACCTTGTTTTGCACCCCCGCGCCCAAGCGCAATGGACACACGCCCACTCCAGCGCCGGAAGCGGCCTGTGCCACATCTGCAACCTCCCCACTGACAATGACACCGGGGTAACGCTGCAACGCCTCTCGCACGTCAGCACCGATCCGTCCAATGACGCGAAGATTCACATTTGGAAGAACTGCACGTACCAGAGGCAGAATTTCTGCGGCCATGTGCTTCGCGGCGTCCTGGTTCTGCAACGACATGAGATTGCCAATGAAAACGATGTCCGTGCCGGGTCCGCTGAAAGCATAAGGCATCGTCTCGATTGCGACGCCATTCGATACGACCATCGCCTTCCGCAGGCGATTCGGCCATTCTGCAAAGAGAAATTGACGATCGATGTCCGACACCAAGAAAACGCAATCGAAATTGTCTGCCGCCTGAGTTTCATAAGCTTTTAAACGGCGCGCTTCCAGTGCAAAAACGCGGGCACGAAAGCTGGCGAGGTTGGGTGTGCTCTGCTGTACTCGCAGGTAATTGAGCGAGATCGCGTCGGTCATTTCCAAGAACTTCAAGCCCGGAAAACGCCGCAGCGCGTCACCCGTTCGGATCAAGTGGGCCAGCGCAGCATCGTGCTCTGGCAACAGCTCTCCCAGTTTCCTTTCGAAACCTCGATCTCGGTAGTACGCCACCTGCAATGGCGTGGTTCCCGGCAGCGCAGCAAGGCACTGAAACCATGAACGCCAGCGGGGCAGAAAAACGCGTTCGACACGTGAGAACACACCATCCTCGGGACAAGAAAAAGTCATCTCGTCGCGGGTATCGCAAAGACTGAGCAAAGTAAGCTCGAATCGTTCAGAAAGCGCCTTGCAAACTTGAAAAATTCGAAGCCGATCCCCGCCAATTACAGGGTAGGGGAACCGCGGCGTCAGGACTAGTAGCTTCTTCAAAGTGACTGTGCCACCTGGGCCCAGAAGCGTTCGACAGCAGGTCGCACGCGCGATGCCATGAAACTTTCACCACGCACCTTACCCGCGGCCGCCAGCTGGTTGCACAAGGCTACCTCATCGGCAAGTCGGCACATCTGGCCGGCCATCGCCGCCGTGTCCCTGGGGCTGAACAGCAGCGCGGCGCCAGCCACGACTTCCGGCACGGCGCCAGCATTGCTGGCAGCAATGGGAAGACCCGAGAGCATCGCCTCGATCAGCGGGATGCCGAATCCTTCATTGAGTGAGGGAAGGATCAGTGCCCGCGCCGTGCAATAGAGTCCTTGCAGTTCGGCTTCAGAAAGCAGGCCGAAGAAGTCGACTCGATCAATGACGCCGTTAGCCGCTGCGATGGTTCGAAACTTGTCCCTGCTGGTTGCCGGTACGCCAACGATCCAGAGCCGAAAATCAGATGGCAACTGGTGCGTCGCCTCCGCGAAGGCGGCCAACAGTCCGGCCAGATTTTTGCTCGGAGCGTCACCCGAGACTGCCAGGAAGGCGTTCTGTCGCGCCGCAGCAGCGCGCGAGGCGCCGTCGATCCACTGGTCGGGGACGGCATTCGGCAAGACGGTGATCTTCCGTTCGTCGACACCCAGGCGCTCCACCAGTTGCTCCATGCTGTGTCGGGAGACGGTAACAACGGCATCGGCCTGTCTAGCAATTGTGGGCACCACACGCCGCCGGTACTGACGGCCGAACCGCTGGTAGGCCGATCCGCGCTGCTCCGAGGGAGTTTCATCCATGAAGATCAGATCGTGAATGATCGCAATACGGTATTGGCCCTTGACGCGAGCCATCGGTCCCGTGTTGTAAGGGCATAGCAGAGCATCCACGCCGGCAGCCGTTGCCAAGCGAGGCAGGACGCACTGCTCCCATAGAGGATAAAGGCCGAACCGACTCCGGCACATCGGAAATGCTCGAGGCGTGTCGCCCTGGCCCGGCGAAAGCCCCACAAGCTGTCCAGCGTCGATGAGCGGGTCTACCAGTTGCATGGCAAATTTGCCCATGCCTCTGGGGGTGCCTTCCATCCACCGTGTGTCGACCCCCACCCTCATGATTGCCTGCTGATTGTGGCTGCCGCCGCCTGGAGAAAGCCGGTGGCCATGGTGTTCAGACTGAATTCCCGGGCTATCTTTTCCCTGCCCGCAGTGGCCATTGCGAACCGTGATGCCTCGTCCTCGAACAGGCGTAGAACTGCGAGCCGAACTGAGGCGAGTTGTCCTGCAGCGACCAACACGCCTCCAACCCCGTCACCCAGCAACTCTGGTAGTCCACCGACGTCATAGGAGACCACTGGAACACCAACGGACAGGGCCTCTAGTGCCGAGAAGGGGAACGCTTCGTTCTTCGAGAGCACCAGCAGGCAGTGGCACGCTCCCAAGTGGTCTAAAGGAACTTTCGTGAAGCCGGTCCATTGCACTCGCTCAGAAACTCCGAGGGTCTGTGCCGAGATTTTGAGTTCTTCGAACTTCGGACCCCCGCCAATGAGCTTCAGGTGGAACGCCGGCGGCAGCATCGCGAGCAATTGCAAGGCCGCGGCCTGGTTTTTGTTCGCGTTCACCGAACCAATCATCGCCAGGACAAAGGGTTCGTCGGCACCCCTTACTGGAGAATGTTGGGCTTGAACAGGCACGCCGTTGTAGACCGTGACAATTCGGCGCCCACCGAAATCATCTGCTAGCGACGCACGGCAGACCCTGACGATCGTCCCAACGTTGAGGCTGAAAACGTGCAGAAGCAAGGGTCGCAATCTCGCCTTCCAGCGTGGGCCCTGATCGTCGTGCAACGACGTGTGGTGCACATAGATCGAAGCCTGGAATCGGGTGCCCAGCACTGGACCCCACCGATACAGCGCACCTATTCCGTTGAACACCACCACATGTGGCGCCGAACCGGAGTCCTGTGGCTCCTGCAGAGCGATGAGTGCGCTCGGCGCGTTCGACTGCAGCCGCAAAGCAGCCGAATGGCCCAGTCTTCGGAGTTCGGGCACGAGCAGGCTGAGAAATCGCTCGCCGCCCCCGAATTCACGCGCGGCACTGCAGAAGAGAAAATTCACGATGCTGCGGATGGGCCATTTGTTGGTAGCGCAAGGGCGGGTGACTCGCCGGCGGCTGAAGTGCTTCGTACGCTGAAGAACCTGAGGATTTCGTATCCAATCAAAAAGTAGAGCCCAAGCCGCATCAGGTTTGCGACAGGCTCATAGGCCACCCATCGGGGACTTGTGGCAATCAGCAAACAGGTCAGCAGATACGTCCTCTGTGAACGCGTTGCAATGTGCGATTTAAATATCGCTGCGACCAAAGCTGCGCCGAGAAACAGCCCCAGTTGGCCGCCCCAGTAATAGTAGTGGCCGGCAATAAATCCACCTCCTCCCCCGGGCAGAGAGGTTACGCTCTGGGCGGACAGCGTTGAATGCCATGTTGTGGGTACGGCGCTTCCGGGAAGACAGGAGGCGATGAGCGCGAGCGTTAAGGAGCCAATGCGCTCAGCCCAGGGAATGAGTCCGTCAAGTACGGGATTCACGACGTTGTTGCTAGTGTAGAAGACTTCGGTTTGATTCGAGCGAATTTGGTCGCCGGCCATGATCGTGAAAAGCGTTTGCGCATCAGCGGCGCCATGCTTCATAAAGCCGTGTGCTTGGAGCAGCATGAACCCAGCCACTGAAGCCAGAAACACGTTGCGCAACGACATGTGTTTGGAAAGGTGCAGGCAGGCGGCCAGAATGATCATTTCGAGCATCTGCACCCTGTAGCCCCGGGTAAAACAGAAATACAAGTAATAGGTAATACATCCGGCATAGCACAGCCTCGCGAACGGGCGATGAATGAGCATGCTGCCCAATGCGATGACGATAAGAAAGTACTCAAGACTACCGCTCTGCGCCTTCAAATTGGCGATGTAGATATCGTAGTTGTCGCTGCCGCTGACATTCACTATGGGTTCACCCTTGAACGTGAATAGCACGATGGCGACTGCGACGATCCAGTAAGCGTTCTCCACAATCCCAAGCCTGAAAATGTCGCTGTCTCGGGTGGGCGGCCAGGCGGGCCGGTGCGCACGATTGGCCGTTAGCGTAGAGAAGAAGCTGAGCCACGCCAGGAACACAGACATCACCAGCCAAGTGCGCAGGTAATGCGCATTGGAGACATTATCCAGATACGGAACGATCGGAATTCCCAGTGTGAAGTATGGCAAGGGAGACAGGTAATAGGTGAAGAGGAAGATCAGGGCGATCAGAACTGCACCGCTACGCCGGTGTATTCGCAACAACTGCGCCATCAGGCAGAGGTCTACTGCTAGAACGAGCATCCAGATGCTGCCTCCCAGCGATTCCAGGGGGAGATACATCGCGGACGCCATGATGTAGGCCGCCAAAGCAGAAAAGGCCCCCGTCAACCATGGCCGGCCTGGCAGTCTCTGCTGGTCGTGGTGCAAATTCATAGCCATCTGTTCGCGAGACATGCCAGCTTTGCCCAGCGCGACGCGCGCTGGCGCCAGGTTCTGAGATGCGTGGCCGCGACCAGACGCGCGCGCGCTTGTTCTGCCAGTCCCGCCTGAAGAAACTGTACGGCCATTGCGAAATCGCGGTAGGACGTGATCGCCTGCTGCTCCCGTTCTTCGAAGCGTTCGAGTTGCGCGGTGAGAATCTGTTCTAGGTACTCTGCCTGCTTGGCCCCGCTAGCGCTGTAGCTATCTGGCGCCGCTTCATAGAACCCCAATACTTCATTCAAGAAGACGAACCTTGCCTTCTGGGATCGCGTGGCACGTATCCAGAACTCGTAGTCCTCGATCGTGGGATAACGCTCCTCCATGCCGCCCGCGCTGAGATAGATCTCACGTCGTACCAAAGCTGCCGATGTGGGGATGGGATTGCCCAGTGTCAGAAGGTCAAATTCGGGCTGGGTACGGGAGAGATGATTCCAGCCTACGATTGCAGATGCGTGGTTGCCGCCATCCACGCTGCGCACTTGGAGGCGGTGATAGATGACATCCGCGTCCAGCGCACGGCTTCGCGCACGTTCTAGCTTATTGGGTAGCCACCAGTCGTCGGAGTCGAGCAGCGCGATCCAGTCGCTGGTCGCAGCAGTCACAGCGACGTTTCGCGGACGTGCAGGTCCTCCCGAATTGGGGATAGCGACGTAGTGGATATTGAGCGATTGCGCGAACTCCAGCGTTACGAATCGCAAATCCTCGGTAGAGCCATCGTCACAGACGATCACTTCCTCTGGCAGAGAAGTCTGCGATGCCACGCTGCGGAGCGCCCGGCGAAGCCGTTCGCTCCGATTGAAGCAGGGAATCACGACGGCGACAGAAGGTAGCCGCATATCACACCTGTGTCCAACGTTCCGGGAGGAGGTCAGGGGCAAGCGTTTCTTGGCGGAACCAAGCGGCCGGGGCGACGATCACCACGTCCGGATCCTGCGCCCCGAGCCATGCGCCCCACCAACTGAAGGAGCTGTTTGCAAGCAGATGGTGTTGACACGCAGACATGCGCGCGAGCTCTTCATGGGCCGAAAGACTTCCGTCCGAGACCAGAGTGAATTTGCGCGCAAAGGCGTCTGAGTTGGCACTCACCCACTCAGGATCGTCCGTGAACAGATAGTAGAAAGGATCGGCCACCCTGGACTCAATCGCGGCGAAGGCCCGGCGGTAGTACCCGAAGTCGCACACTCCATGGAATGCCGTCGCCAGAGGGTTGCTCACATAGTCACCCCGCCGAACATGAACGCTGACAGCCGCTTTTTTATGAAACTCTGCAGGCACAGGTGGGCTACGCAACTCCTGCAGCAGTACGGCACGGCAGCTTTGAAAGTAGCCTTCCGACTGCCAAAAACCATCCAGTAGCAGGAACTTGTCACGCGTGCGAAATTGGGACGTATCGCAGATCTTTGAACGTTCGAACACGTAGTGACGCCCGGGAAACGGCAAACCGCGACGCGTGAGGCGTGTACTCCATCCGGGTCTGGGAATGCGGAACCTTCGTGCGTCTTGAGGCGCAACGATTTCACCTGAGATGGGAAAGCGATCCAGTGCGAAACTGCGTGGCGTTATTCCCGGATCATTCCTTGCCTCAAGCAGGGACAAATCAAGAAACAGGCGCCGCGAAGACTGCCTCGCGATGCAAAAGCCAGTGGCGTACTGGAACAATTGATTGCCCAGTCCGCCCTGCAAACGCACCACGCATATTGCGCCTGATGTCGAGACAGTCAAAATTGAACTGGCGCGGCGGCCATCTTCTTGCGGAAATCGAAAATTCCCAAGGAATAGGGCGTTCGCGAAAGTTCTTCAAGCCACTCTGTCCCTCCATCCCAAGCCTGGAGCTCTCCTTTCGCTGTGACGATGTCCAAGCCACGCAAATCAAGCCCACACTCCGACGCTACTTTGATGATATCGAAAGGATCGAAGATTCGATGCGCATTGAACTCAACCCGTTCAATACCGATTGGAACCGACAAGTGCAGCGTTCCACCATGGCCGACGAGACGCGCAATGTTGCCAAGTCCATGCACATAACCAAGGGCGTCGATGGGATCACCATACCTTCCGAGTCCGAAGTGCTCCAAAGTGTGCAAACAGGACACGGAATCGAAGCCTTCGATCATTTCCGGCGCAGGGCACATAAGATTGGCCTGCACGAAACGGATATTTGCGATCTGGGCATGATTAGGCCGAATGTCAGCGACCGTGACTTCACGGAATGAAGCAAGATGGGCGACGAAACCATCAAGACGGGAGCCGATGTCCAGATGCCTTTGCGGCTGCGCGCGAAAGATTTTCTGCGCGACCCGCAGATCTTGTACGAAGTACTCCGAGCTCGCAGCACCGCTCTGCTCTCGCCGATCATGCAGGCACGGTAGAAGTGCGAGTCGACCCTTGTATTTTTGTTTGAATTTTGACAGGTCCCTGTAGTACCAGGGGAGGGCACGGAAAAACCTAAGTAGGCGCGCAGCATCCAACCCGACCTGCTGGCTCAGGAACCAATGAAACTTAGAAATTCGGCTGTGCATGGAAGTATGTCGATCAAATTCCGTAAACTCGCGGTCCGGCCTGCCAACTATGCTGGATTCCGCTCATGTGAGAGCGCTTGCGCGAACGAAGATGGTATTCACAAAGGTGTCAGCATGAACCCTATATCCAATTGCGGCGATGCCGTCAATCAACTGAGCCTTTTTTTGGGCGCGACCGTTTTCGGCGTATGTCAGGGTCTCGATACAAATCACTTTTGGTCTGTCCAATTCTGGAAGACCCTGGATAGCTGGAATTACCAGTTGGTCGAGGCCCTCGATGTCCACCGAAAGCAGGTCTGGAAAACTGCCTTGGTGATACTTTGTGATGACTTCTGCCAAACTCTTCGTTTCAGTCTTGATGGGCGCGCGATGCGCAGGCTTGATTCATTTTCCAGCCGCTGGGCCTCGTCCTCGGAAAATGTGCTCATCTTCGGGACACTCATCACGAAGAAATCTAATGGTCGCCCGGAATTTTCAGCATCGACGACGCCAATATTCAGATTAATCTCGCGCGGCCGCAAGCGCTCAAAATTCCTCAGCATATCGGGATTGGCTTCGATGTTGATGCCGCTTGACCCGCGGCGGTAAAGTAACCGCGTATTGTTGATACCATTTGGATGGTGCGCACCTAGATCCAGATAGGAAGGCTTCTCAATACCAAGATACTGGTCGAACAAGAATCTAATAATGTGGTCTTCGCCGCACTGGGAATAGGAGGTATGGCCCCAATTGCCCTTGGCAATCAGGTGTCGTTTGACGCGTTCAATGATCTTTGGCATGACAAGGCTCATTCAATGTTGAGTGTTGCCAAGCGCCGTGGAGCGCCGGAACAACAGGGATAGAAACCAAGGCGCCTGAAAGCATAAGCCTATCAAGTTGAAGCTGATCCAGGCTGAGGCTGCCCCTGGGGCGTCAAAGCGATGGATCATCAGAGGCGTGATCGCCGCAGCCGCAATCAAAGCGAAAAAATTAACCACCATAATAATTCGGGTTCTGCCGAGTGAGATCCAGCGTTGATAGCCGACCGCGTAAACGAAGTTCAGCGCTGACCCGACAAGTAAAAGATTCAGTGGGTTTTTGACAGCTTCAATGTCAGCTGTCCTCAGCCATTTTTGAAGTAGCCAGTCACCACCGAAATAGTAGGCTACACCGCCAAGCGCGAGAATGGGCGCAATGACGAGAAACAGTTTCCTACACCAAATATCCAGTTGCGCTTCATTCCTTGCCGCCACCGCCATCGCTGGCGCTGCAGTTGCAATCAAGGGCGAGACCAATTGGACCACGCCGTAAGCCAGGGCGGTGGCAATACTGTACTTTCCCAGTTCCTCGAGCGTTCCCATGCTGCTCAGATACAGGCGGTCGAGCTGAAGCGCCAGAATCCCTGCAATCACAGCCACAGAGACGCGCATCCCTGCAATCAGTATTGTCCTGGCTTGCTGCCAGTCGGAGCTTTGCGCTTCTGCCAAGCCCTGCCGCCATCGTGCCAGCCATCGTCTGGTGATGACGTCGGCCATGGAGACGCCTGCCAAATACAGGAACAAGCCGTCCAAGCCCCCACCGTAAACAACTACTGCGATGCCGCCGCCATGCTTGAAAAGGCTCAACAGCGTCACTTGGACGCTCAACGAAACCTGCCTGCCGCTGGCCAGCAGCCAGCTTCGATAACTCGAGTTCAGGATCTGCGTTGCCGCAAGCACTGCACAGAAGTAGACAGTGTGCAAAGCGTCCTGATATAGGTCTGCCGGCACCTCCAGCCAGTGCGCGGCGATCCATGGCGCCAGTGCTGAGACTGTCAAGGCGACAACCATCGCTGCACCCGCGTAGAAACCTTCTATTGCGCTAAATATGTCCCGCCCCGCGACGGGGTCCCGATCATGCAGGACAGCCAAGTCGCGCACTAGCCGCTGTGAGATCCCAATCTCTAGAATTCCAAGGGTAACTGCCAACATCAGCGCGAAGCTCACCATGCCCCAAAGCGCTGGCCCTAAGTGTTCCAGGTAAAACGGCACAGCAACCAGCGGTGCAGCTGCGCTGACAGCCGCAGCCAGATAGTTGGCCAGCATCGCAGATCGGAGGCTGCGCAACTCTGGTGGGGGGCTAGCTTCCGGCGCCCTGTCTATCGTCGGCATGCGATCGCGCTTGGAATCAGGCTGTTACCGCCCAACCTGAGGACGACTCATCGATAAAACCCCGAGCGCAATCGCTTGAGCATGTCGCGCTTCTCCGGGTCAGCGGCCAATGCGATTGCCCACATCTTTCGTACCAGCACGAGCAGCAAGACGAGGATGAATCCTGCGACGGCCGATACAACGATCAGGTAGGCCCTCTGGGGCTTATGCTTCCACTCCGGCCGCGTGGCAACGTCAATGACTTGAATGAGCGCCCCTTCACGACTCTCGTCGACTCTGGCCAGCTCGTATTGGCGGGCAAACAGGTCGAACAGAGTTTCTTCGTACTTGAAGTCCCGATATCGGTCGATATATTCTGATCCGGACTGCGACTGCGACTGCGACTGGGCTGGCTCTTCAGCACGTGCGAGTTGCGCTCTCAATGCAGCCAATGCAGCCTGCTGCTGCTGGTATTCGGATGCACTTTCGGTCAGATAGCTTCGCAATGTTTGAAGTCTCACTTCGGCGGCAGTGACCTCAGCTTTAAGTCGCGCATAGCGCTCTGCTGCGGCCCTGGGTTCTGTCTGCAGCGCACCTTGGTTGAATCCGCTGGACTGTAACGCCTGCTGCGCCATGGTAAGGCGGGTCTTGCTCCGCTCTAACTGCTGTTCGAAAAAGGCGCGTCGCTGCTGAGCCTCGGTAATGGCCAGATTGTTTGTCAGCAGGCGCAGCTCTTCCACATGCGCGTTCGCCAGATCCGCCGCACGTTGGGGGTCATGGTCTTCAACCGTCACAGTGATCAGACCGTCTTTCTTGCCCGGATCGATACGTGCGTTTTGAAGCAGTCGTCGTCGCGCTTGAAACCTGAATTCCGCCTCATATACCTCCATGAGATTGAACTTCTCAATTAGCCGGTCCTGGATCAAGGCGCTTTGCATCAGTGCAACGTATTGATCTGCGCTGTTGCGCTGCACACCAGCGCTACCGGCCAAGCCTGACAGGGCACCCAACGAGGCCAATGCGGCAGAGGCAGCGTTCTGTTGCTGCGCTGGCAGCATGAAAGTGGTCGTAGCAAGATACGAGGGGCGCATCAGATAACTGAGACCCCATGCAACCAGTCCTGCCACGACAGGGAGAATGAGCAGCCACCTCAGATTGTCCAGGAATACTGATGCCGCATCGAGCAGCCCAAACTCATGATCAATGGAGTCGCGGGGAAGGGGATCGGCTTCTGATCGCTCCATCTCAGTTTCCGAGAACTTTCAATGCCGCCAGCCCTAAGCCAAATTGGGAGAAAATCTGACCCCACTCCCTGAGATTTTGGGTAAGCGTGGTTTTATTTATTTCTTCCGGTACGAAGATTGTGTCGCCAGGTTGAACCGGTTCGATCAGGAAGTCGCCGGATTTGTTGAACCAGCCTCCTCGCTGTCGCCCGCTGGAGACGGTGCCATTGGCTCTCACGACAAATATGCTGATCTCATCCGCACCTTTGGTGGGACCGCCGGCTAGCTTCAAATAGTCGCCCGCCGAACGCCCAGGGAGGTACAAATAGGTAGCCGCATTGAAGACACTTCCAAACACTCCCACCGTCGTCGGTCTCGCTGGTACAAAAATCCTGTCCCCGTCCTCAAGAGCGAGATCTGGCAACTCGCTTGCGTCCGGGGGCAATTGTAGAACGACTCGGCCGTTGGGACGTAGTGCACGGAGTCTTTCGATCAGGAGACTGTTGCCTCGTTCGCTTGCCGCTGCTCCAGATACCTCTTCGGCTGTAGAAATCCGGCGGGACCCCACTGAACGCGCAAGATTGGTCTCTAGATCACGCAGTGCACGTCCGTAGTTTTCCTCCTGCGTGCGCTGAACGCTTATACGAGTCAATTCCGCCGCGAAGACGTACGCTGCCGGTGTATACCCACCTGCGATTCGGACAGCGTCACTTATCGAACTGCCCTCCGGCAAAACATATTCAGCTGGTCGTTGTACTTCGCCCTCAATACGAACACGCTTACTTTGGCGTTGGGTGGGCATCACGATGTCGACGGCACTGAATATGCGCAACACGTCACCATGGCTGAGGGTCTGGCCCATCCCAGCGGGGAGTTCAAGTTGTGCTACACGCGCGGCGTTCCGTTCTAGCAACCGCTCGACGGCGAGACGGGACCGGTCTGCCACCGCCGAAAATCCACCTGCAATCATCAAGGCGTCGGAAACGGTTTCTCCGGGCCGCAGCTCCATCACAGTCGGCTTGTTGACGCTGCCGATGATGCCGACCTGCACGCCCACAGCGGGCACATGGACCACATCTCCGGCTTGCAGGATCTGGTCGGTAGAACGGTCGCCTTTCAGCAGAAGGTCGTACAGGTCGATCGTGCTCACGGCTTTTCCGCCGCGTTTCAGCTCGACCGCGCGGAAACTGCCCGAGGCCGCTGGCCCGCCAGCCCGCATCAGCGCGGCGACCACGGTCGATACGCTGCTGACGGTGTAGCCGCCGGGCTTCACGACAAATCCTGTAACGAGCACCCGAATGCCTCGCAGTTGACCCAGCGAGACGCTCAGCTCGTAATTCTTGAAGACCTGAGCAATCCGCCGCGACACCACGTTCTGCAAGTCGCTGTAGCGCACGCCGGAAACCTGCACGGCCCCGACTCGCGGGATGCTGATGCGTCCACCTCGGTCCACGATCAGGCGCAGATCGGCGTCGACAGAGCCCCACAAGATCAGCAGGACCTCATCGCCTGGCCCCACGATGTACTCGGCGGGGACTAGGGGGCTCAATTCCGTGCTGCCGCCGTCCGGCGATCCGGCAACCAACTCGCTGCCGAAGCGGCGGACTTCTACGGCGGTACCCGCTTGCTTCTGCACGAACTGCTCGAACTCACCCGGCACGTAAAGCGGTATCGGGTCGACTCTGGGCCCAGGCAAACGATCATCTGCAAACTCTGGCGTTACACCCGACCTTTGGGCGCCCTGCGCGTTCTGCCCTTGTCGCAGGCGAATGGCGCCGCTGGCAGAGGGTACATCGGCCCCCAGGTCGCGTTCGGTCGCTGTTTGCTGGGCGCTGGCCCCCATGGACATGGCAAAGACCAGACCGGCGAGCAAACCCTGCGCGATGTGGGCTCGGTGGCGTGTCAAAGGGATTAGGAAGCTGGCAGGTGACATGGGTATCCAGAAACGCATCAAGCCGCTGCGGACGCACAGGGCCGGTCCGCAGCCACGGTCCGATGCCGTTGCGTCTTGCGGACTGCGAATTCTAGCGACTGCCAATCCCTTGCCCGCAACAGCTTGGACTGGCTCTCGAAACGCAGTTGACGGACACATACAATTGGAAGATGGTTCTTTTCCTGGCCGCGTTCGCCGTCTCCCTCTGCCTGACCCTTCTGATCGTGCGATCCGCGAAGATGCACTCGAATTTTTTGATGGATCACGACGTCTCCGGCCCACAGAAATTTCACGCGCGTCCTGTGCCGCGCGTCGGTGGTGTGGGGATCGTCGCCGGGCTGCTGGTGGCGGTTGTACTGCTTCACTCGACAGCTCCGGCAGATGCGCAAATCGCGCTGCTGCTCATGTTTTGCGGCGTGCCCGCCTTCGCTGCGGGCCTGATCGAGGACCTCACCAAGCGGGTCAGCCCCAGGAACCGCTTGATCGCGGTGGCTGTCTCCGCCTTGCTGGCCGTCTGGCTCCTCGGCGCGGCCATACCGCGCACCGACATTCCGGGCCTGGACTGGGTCGTCTCCACAGCCATTGGGGCGGCAGTGCTCACCACCTTTGCCGTCGCCGGCATTGCCAATTCCGTCAACATCATCGATGGCTTCAACGGTCTTGCGTCGATGTGCGTCGTGATCATGCTGGCAGCACTCGCCTATGTCGCGTTCCAGGTCGGCGACACACTGATTGCTGCGCTGGCGCTCGCCAGCATCGGCGCGGTGCTTGGTTTTTTCATCTGGAACTTCCCTGCCGGCCTGATTTTTCTGGGTGACGGCGGCGCCTACTTCCTCGGGTTTTTGGTCGCTGAACTGTCGATCTTGCTGCTGGTACGTCATCCGGGCGTGGTGTCGCCCTTGTTCCCGCTACTGGTCTGCATCTACCCGGTCTTCGAAACGCTGTTCTCGATCTATCGCAGGCGCTTCCTGCGTGCTGTGCCGCCCAGCATGCCGGACGGAATCCATCTCCATTCGCTGATCTATCGCCGCGTGATGCGATGGGCCGTGGGCAGTCGCAGCGCCAAGACACTGACGCGCCAGAATTCGATGACCTCGCCCTACCTGTGGCTGCTGTGCATGCTCTCGGTGGCGCCAGCGGTGCTGTTCTGGGACAACACACTCGTGCTGGCGGTCTTCCTCGTACTGTTCGGCCTTTCGTACGTGGCGCTGTACTGGCGAATCGTGCGCTTCAAGGCACCACGGTGGATGTTTTTCCCGGCCGCTCGCTTGAGCGAACTGCCGGCGGCAGAGGACGACGCACCTGGCCGCAAATCCTGACGCCGGAACCCGGCGGTGAGTGCTGGTTCGGTGAGAAGTCGATAATCTGCAGGATATGACCTCAGAGCAACACCCCCCCATCGCGCCTCCCGAAGCGCCTCCCCTCTTCAATACCCTCCCGCTGGACCCCAAGCTCCTGCGCGCAGTCGCCGACAGCGGCTACGTCGCCATGACGCCCATCCAGGCCAAGGCCATCCCCATCGTTCTGGCCGGCCGCGACGTGATGGGTGCGGCCCAGACCGGAACTGGCAAGACCGCGGCGTTCACCATCCCGCTGCTGCAGAAGATGCTGCGCCACGAGACGGGCAACACCTCGCCTGCCCGCCATCCGGTGCGCGCCCTGGTGCTGACGCCAACGCGGGAACTCGCCGACCAGGTCGCCAACAACGTCAAGAACTACGCCAAGCACACGCAGTTGCGTTCGGCCGTGGTCTTTGGCGGCATCGACATGAAGCCGCAAACGCTGCAGCTGAAAGCCGGTGTCGAGGTGTTGATCGCCACCCCTGGCCGCTTGCTCGACC
>Ga0105045_10002780_pt1 | contig 14848 bp, 10 predicted proteins | sample MAT02_FD_78089 | JGI IMG/M metagenome (GOLD analysis project Ga0105045, IMG submission 78089) | Freshwater microbial communities from Lake Fryxell liftoff mats and glacier meltwater in Antarctica - MAT-02 (megahit assembly) | ecosystem: Environmental > Aquatic > Freshwater > Ice > Liftoff...
AACGTAGTGTCCATCGCGAGCAGTCAATGGCCGGTGTAGGTTGGGATTACGATAGCAAAATGATCGAATTCGAATCTCAGCCGATCGAAAAGCTTTTCAGCCAGGAAGTGGTGGAACAATTGCACGTTGCATTGAATCGATTGCCTCGTGAGCTGCAGCGGGTTTTGCGTTGGCGGTTTCGCAAAGGGATGACATATAAGCAGATCGGAGAAAAACTGGACCGTTCTGATGATGATGTGCGGATGCTCGTCAATCGGTGTCTTGCTCGATTGAGGTCGGACGTGTTTCCGAATGGCTTGAGTGTCTGACAATAGCCTAATTAGACAGACTTGCGGTGGTTCAAGCTCTTCGGCGGATGACCCGATCGAACTAGATCGCATCCGCGAGTGGATGGATCATCACGACTGGGACATTCTCGATGAGCCAACGGAGATAAGCCGTGACAAAGAGATATGCATTCAACTGCTATTGAAAAACCGGTTGAGCAAAGACAGCGATTTTGAACTTTATGATCCTTCGACCGGGTCGCTTGAACCGTCCGAAAAGTCTACCGCCGTCTCTAGGGACGGTAAGGAAGACGGCGAGGACAGTAGTTCAACCGAGCAACTAACACCCACGGAATTACCTTCGACGGATTTCCCTTCAACCGAATTACCTCCTCAAGCGGAGAGTAAGCAAGCGGAGAGTAAGCAAGCGGAGAGTAAGCCAAGATTTTCTTCACCGCAGTTTCTCGGTGTCGGAGCGTTCGGAATTGTTTTTACCGTTCGCGATGAACTGTTAGGCCTTGATGTGGCCATCAAAATCCTCCGTCCCTCGAAAAGTAGATCGCAAGAATTAAGGGCACGTTTTATAGGTGAGGCTCAAGTGACAGCTTCCTTGAGTCACCCAAGCATCGTGCGCGTGTACGACACAGGACAATTAGGCGGATTGCCTTACATCACTTCGTCAAAACTAGATGGCGGAACGCTAGCTGATCGCATTGGCAAGGGACAGCCTCTGTCAATCAGGCAGGCTGCTTGGCTCGTTGCTCGCATTTCAGACTCGGTTCAATTCGCCCATTTTAAGCTCATCTTGCACAGGGATTTGAAACCCAGCAACATCTTGCTGAAGCCGTGTGAACTGGACTGTTCGGAGCAGTTTGGTTTCGAACCCATGCTAACCGACTTTGGATTAGCAAAGCGATTGGATCAGGAAGGGGCGAGTGGCAACAAGACCCAGAATGGACGCGTGCTAGGCACCGTCCGATACATGTCTCCTGAGCAAGCGAGAGGAGCACTCTCCGAGATCGGAACGGCATCGGATGTCTTTTCACTAGGGATTATTCTCTATCAATTGTTGCTGGGAAAGGTTCCGTTTGACGCTCCGCTTGATCAAACGATTCGATCGATGATTTCGGGGAAGGAACCGATACGTCCTCGATTGGTGGACAAGTACATATCGGCCGATTTAGAGGCGGTGGTTCTTAAATGCTTGGCCAAGCAGCCAGCCGAACGCTACCAATCAGCAAACGAACTTAGTTTGGACTTGGAACGGTTTCTTCGAGGGGAACCGGTTATTGCAAAAAAGAGCACCCTCGTTCGGCGTTGGATTTATACCGCTCGCAAGCATCCCGTTGCGTCTAGTCTGTTGACTCTCGCGTTTCTTACGAATTGCTTGGCAATTGTCGGGCTGTCGATTTCGCTCCGTAACGAAAGGGTTGCAAACGAGCGAGAACGGCAGCGTGTGATTGACCTTGTATCGTTTTACACGGGGGTCGGCGACGATATCTTTGCTGGCAAGCGAATTAAGAACAACGTGATGCTGGATTTGTCACAGGGCATGCGAGGTGTGCTTGACGAATACCTGGCTGAGCATCCCTATGATGAAAAAGTATTGCATCTGAGGAGCGTTCTGAGTCACTTTCAATCGATGGCATACCAACGACGAGGAACAATCGAACAGTGTGTTGCAGCAAGAGTCGAGGTGCTAGAGATCCTTGCCAGGTTGATTCAAACGCATCCTGAGAACGAACTTTATCGGTACCAGCAGTTCTTCTCGCGATTGCTGTTGGCCGAATTACTGGCTAGAGAGCCAAAATTGAGACTCGCATCAATGCCAGCGAGCGAGATTCCAAAGAGTGGTATTGAGTTACTGGAGAACGCCCATGTCGACATCGAAAGTCTATCGCAAAAGAATCCAACCAAAGTTGAATACCTGGATGCACTTGCAGCGACAAAATTGACTATCGCGGCAAATATATCTTTGACAGATGTGAACCGATGCAAAAAGTTGACGACCGAGGCGGTGTTGATTTCGGAAAGTCTTTGGCGTGCCCATCCTGATCGCCCAATATTTGCCAAACACGCGATTAAGGGTTACTCAAGGATGGCTGCCAATGCGCTGCTTGAATCCGATAATAAACTCGCACTGAAGATATGCGTTAAAGGAAGGGAGTTATTCGAATGGGCCTGGAAGCCAATCGAAGACGAAATCTGGGTCCTCGAGGAAATGTGCCCCGTACTTAATGTATGGTTTGAGGTCATGGTAGCCAATGGTAAGCTGGAGCAAGCATTGTCGGTCCTCGATGAAATCGAACGCTATTCAGCGATTAGCCGAGCCGAGTTCCCATCGAAGCTTGAACTAAACTTGGCGGTGCTGAACCACGGAATCAATCGCTTTGATTTATTAAGTCAAATGGGGAACCAGTTGGCCGCGCAAACGGAATTGGCGCGTCTGGAACAAGTTATCGAGACGTTTAAATCCGAGAAAGGTCTTTGGGAGGCGGCTCAACTCATGTTCAAGAAGAAAGAACTTCCAGTTGAAATTCAGTCGCTCTTGGACAACTAGAATTGACGGGTCGGGAGTTCCAGGTTTCTTGAACATTATTTCAGCTCGTAGAAGTTCATGCGAGGGATTAGACTAGCCGCTTTCTGGACTGTTGGCTTGTTTGGCTTTGGGTTGCAAAATGAAGGTTTTGGTTGTAGGAAACGGTGGTCGTGAACATGCTTTGGCTTGGAAAATCCGTCAGAGCCCTAGGCTAACCCAGCTTTGGATCGCGCCTGGCAACGCTGGAACCGCCGAAGAAGGCGAAAACGTGCCTATCGCCGCCGATGATATTGCTGGATTGGTCGCATTTGCCAAAAAGCAGAAAGTGGATTTGGTTGTTGTCGGACCAGAGGTGCCGCTGACCCTCGGCTTGGTAGACGCACTTTCTAAAGAAAAAATCAAGGCTTTCGGTCCGAGCAAAGCTGCCGCACAGCTTGAAGGCAGCAAGATTTTCTCGAAACTTTTGTTGCGTCAAGCAGATGTTCCGACTGCAGATTACCAAGCGTTTCGCGATGCTGACAGCGCCATGCGATACGTCAAAGCCCGCTATCCCAATGAGAGAGAAAAAACACCGCTGGTGGTCAAAGCGGATGGATTGGCTAGCGGAAAAGGGGTGATCGTCTGCTCGCGCCGCGAGGATGCGTTGGACGCAATTGACCGGATCGGACGCAAAAACGAGTTTGGCAAGGCCGGTGCCCAAATGGTCATCGAAGAGCGTCTCGAAGGCCCCGAGGTAAGTGTGTTGGCAATCACCGACGGCAAGACGATTTTGACTCTGCCGCCAGCCCAAGATCACAAAGCTGCCTACGATGGCGACACGGGACCCAACACGGGTGGCATGGGTGCTTACTCGCCAACGCCGGTCATTACACAAGAGCTCATTGAAACCATCGAGGATCAAATCCTAGTTCCGACCATCCACACGATGAAACGGAATCGAAAGCCCTTTCGCGGAGTGCTCTACGCCGGCTTGATGCTGACCCAATCGGGCCCAAAGGTCTTGGAATTCAACGTCAGGTTTGGGGACCCGGAATGTCAGCCGATCTTGATGCGTTTGCAAAGCGATCTATTGGACATCTTGGAAGCGACCGTCGATGGACGACTCAATGAAATCGATGCGCCGATTTGGGATCCGCGACCAGCAATCTGCGTCGTGATGGCAAGTCAAGGTTATCCTGGTGAATACGAAAACGGCAGACCGATCCGCGGATTGGATGCGGCTGCGACGATGCCAGATGTCAAAGTGTTTCACGCTGGCACAACGCTAGTGGACGGACAAGTGGTTACCAATGGAGGTCGTGTGTTGGGCGTGACCGCGTTGGGCTCAAGTTTGGCAGAAGCGAAACGCCAAGCTTACACGGCGGTGCAAGCAGTTCGATGGCCTGGTGCTTGGTGTCGAAAGGACATCAGCGACAAAGCGGTTCAGTACGCATTGGGCAACGCGGACTAGCCAAAGCGGACGCTGTTATGCTTAGCTGAGATCACTCGACGGTAAGCACGATTTTGCCAGATAAAATGCTTTGTTTTTGGACGGTGCTGGATTCTTGCAGTCGATGCGCTTGGGCGGTTTCGCTCAAGGGCAAAATGCGATCGATTTGTGCCTTCAGTAGATCGGAGGTGACCCAATGATTGATGTCCGAGGCGCAGATTTGCTGTTGGCTGGCTGACGCTTTGAACATTGCGAATCCATGCAGCGAGCAACCCTTGACGTAAAATGGGCCCACCGGAAACGGAGGCTTTGCATCTCGTCCAGCCATCAGAATCATTTTGCCTTCTTCGGACATGGAACCGACGGCGAGTTCAAAGTCCGGTTCACGTAACGTTTCCCAAAACACGTTAACTCCATTCGGAGCCACTGCGAGGATTTGTTCCGCGACATCGGATGCATGATAATTGATAACGTGATCGGCACCTAGCTTTCGGCATTGGGCGACTTTCATTTCGTTGCTAGCGGTTGTAATCACGGTTGCGCCGATTGCTTTCGCCATTTGCACGACCATAGCACCGACGCCTCCGGTGCCGCCGCGTATGAAGATCGTATCCTCAGGCTGAAGCATCGCATGCCGAAACAAACCTAAGTGAGCCGTCGTTGCGACTAACGCAATAGCTGCCATTTCCGTGTCGTCTGCGCAGTCAGGAGTTGGATGAAGCCATTTTGAATCCACAGCCGCCAGTTCCGCAAATGATCCTTGACGCCCCATCAAGCCTTGATTGCTTGCCCAGACGCGTTGCCCAATTGCCAAGTGCTTTACTTCGGAACCGACAGCGACAATTTCACCAGCCAAGTCGCAGCCGGGGATGTAGGGGTTGGGCAGTGGCCAATAGTCTGCGCCGTTTCGAATATAAGTGTCGATTGGGTTTACGGAAACAGCCCGAACCTTGACGATCGCCTGCTCGGCTCCGCAAGTTGGAGCCGGTAACTCTCCAAATTCAATGACGTCAGGTGAGCCGGTGGTTCGAAAATAGGCAGCTTTCATATCAAAAACCGATCGCTTTTGTGGGAGTCATAAAGTCTGATTGCAGCGTGGAAGTAGTCATTGCGTTATACTACCTTCGCTCCGCAATCGTTCACTTATTGTCATCATGCAGATATTCAACCTACAACAGCGATCCAATCAACGGCAAGCAGTTTCGTTTTGCTTGCCACTTCAAGTACTTTGGATTCGGCAGTCCCGGCGGTTCGGAATGGTGGCTTGGTTGGTCTTGTTATTGTCTGCGGTCTTGATAGTTCCTGTGTACGCCGCAAGCCCAACGTTGGCACAGAAATCGGATGCCGGAAGTGTAACCGTTTCGATGTTGAGTGGAACGCCAATCGTCGGATCCTTGGTTTCGGCGGATTCCAGCACGGTCGTTGTGCGAACGAATTCAGGAAACGTCGAAAAAGCGGCTGCGGATATCGATCGCCTTAGTTTTGAAAGCAAGCTCGATAAAAACACTCCTCCGGTAGAGCTACTCGCCCTGGATGGCTCAAGAATTTTTGGCCAAAGCTTGACTGGCAAAAGTAGCGGGTGGCTGCTAAAAGATGCGTCGGGAATTGAACTCGCGATTCCTGCAAAATCCCTCAAAGCCGCTCGACTCACGATGATAGTTCCTGAACTGGTTGCGGGTTGGCAAGCGGCAATTTTGGAAACCAAGAACTCGGATGCCGTCATTGTTGCTCGCCCGGGCAATAACCTCGATCGAATCAACGGAGTAATTGTTCAAACCAGTGAGACAAGTGTCAATTTCGATCTCGACGGCCAGCAGATTGACATTCCACTCGAAAAGCTGATCGGCTTAGTCTGGTTTCAGCGCACTCCCGAGCGAGTCAAACCGACCATCGAAGTGAGGGGAACGGATCATTCGGTTTGGATGGCCGAATCGCTGGATGTAAAGGCGAACGTGCTGGAACTGAAGACAACCTTGGGGCAAATGGTTTCGATTCCGCTCAACCGAGTCTTGAGCGTCAACTATTCGACAGCAAACATACGCTGGCTCTCTGAGCTTGAAACGATGGATGCCGCGGCAGTCAAGCAAATCGAATTCAAATCGCCTATCACAAACCTGGATAAAGCATTTGCACCTCGATTTGTCGTCAACGGTCGAGCGGCAACTGCGACTTCGCAATCTGCGGACAAGGATCTCTATTTTCCAAGCCCAGGCCAACTCACCTTCAGAGTTCCAGATGGTTTCTCGTCGATTCAATGTCGAGTCGAACGAACGGATGACGGAGCACAGCGCACCGATCTATCGCTTGAAGTTTGGCAAGACGATCAGAGAGTGGCGGAAGTACCATTGCTTCACAACATGGAGTTCGCGGACCTTGAGGTTGCGTTGCAGTCTGGCAAAAAGACAAAACTTGTGGTCGCTTGTAAAGCGAAACTAATGATAGGATCGGAAGTCACATGGAAACAGCCAAGGCTAAAACGATGACCCTCATGAATCGATGGGTCGATGCATTTGCGATTTGCGTTTTCCTGCTCGGCGTTGGTGGTTCCGGTGTAACCACTTGTTCTGCGCAGGAGTCCGTCGCGGAAGCGGATGCTGGCCCCACGCCCAGCGAAGCTGTCTTGTCAGCTCAGAAACAACGTGTGGAGGCGATGCAACGAGCCTCGCTTGCAACGGTCGCAGTTTATGGGACCGATGGTCAAGGGGGAGGCAGCGGCGTCTGCGTGTCGCCCGATGGATATGTGCTGACCAACTTCCACGTCTCCAGCCCATTCGGCAGCCGAATGCGATGCGGCCTCAATGATGGCAAAATGTATGATGCCGTAGTGACTGGTAGCGATCCGACTGGGGATTTGGCCGTCTTGAAAATGGTGGGCCGTTCCGATTTCCCTGTGGCTGCGATCGGTGATAGCGATACCGTTCGAATCGGCCAGTGGTGCTTTGCGGCAGGCAATCCATTCGTTCTGGCCACTAATTTGCAACCATCAGTAACGTATGGATTGATAAGCGGTGTGCGCCGCTACCAGTATCCCAGCGGGACGATCCTGGAGTATAGCGACTGCATTCAAACCGACGCTGCTATCAATCCTGGTAACTCAGGTGGTCCCCTCTTCAATATTCGCGGAGAACTGATTGGGATCAACGGTCGATGCTCGTTTGAAAAGAGAGGACGAGTCAACGTCGGAGTTGGATATGCCATTTCGATCAAACAGGCCATGAATTTCTTTTGGCAATTGCGTTCCGGACGCGTTGTGGATCATGCGACCCTCGGCTTCACCGTTTCCACCGAGACCAACAGCAAAGTTCAAGTCTCCAATATTCTTGAAAGCAGTGACGCATACCGACGAGGCATTCGTTACGGCGATGAAATCTTGCGACTGGGTGATCGTGATATCGCAACTACGAACCAACTCAAGAACATTCTCGGGATCTTTCCTGATCAATGGCGAATTCCCATTCGCTACCGAAATGAGTCCGGTGTCGTCGAGACCTTCATCCGTTTGCAAAGCCTTCACCTGCCAAGTGAACTTGAAGAAATCGTTAAAGGTGAGACTCCTCAACCACAACGTAAACCGCCCGGCGGCAAAGATCCCCTGCCGAAAGATCCTTTGCTCGATGACAAAGAAAACCAAGACAAGCTGAAATCAACGAAAGTCGACAAAAAGGATGCTGTCGACGCAATGATCGTAGAGAAGCGAGGCTACTCCAACTACTACTTCAACCGATCGGAATTAGATCGAATCTTGGAGTTGCAAAAATCGCGAGGGGATTGGGCAGGCTTTCCAGAAAACTGGAAAGTGAATGGCGAGATTCCTGGTGAGAACCTAAGTGTGGAAATGCTTTTGGGTGATTCCAATCTATCATTGAAGATTGGGGACAAGGTCGAAACACTCCATCCGACCCAAGGCTGGCCGAAATGGATCAAGCAACGGTCATCTGTCGGAGCATTGATGGGAATGCGAATCTGGCAACAATGGAATCGAATCGGTCCGAGACTGATGGGTGAAGCTGTCTATTTGGGTCGCAATCCGGTCTTTGGCCGAGACGGGCTATTGGATGTGACTCGCGTGACAGTCAGTGACTTTGATGTGCTCGTTTACACCTCCCCCGAGACAGGTTTGATCGAGGTCATTGAAGTGTTTTCCGACAAGCAAACGGACCCAGTCGAAGTGTTCTTCGAGAAATACGAAACGGTCGATGGTAGGCAATCTCCCAAACTCATTCGACTTGCTTATGGATTGGAATCTCAATTCATCGTGTCTATTGACACGATGCGACAGAGTGAAATCCTCGCGGGGCCAGGTCTCTAATGCAAAATTCCATCAGCACTCGTGGCTTGCAAAACATCTTCATCAAGACAATCTTGTCGGTCGCGATTGCATGGATGGTACAGGTTAATGCAAAAGCAGCCGAACGCGATGTAAACGTCGTCATCAACAATGAAGCACTCATCACGACGAGCCAGGAAAAAGTCGTCAAGTTGTACGGTGCTGGCGGTGCGCGAGGGCTCGAAAGCTACCAAAGCGGCATCATCATTGATAACTCCGGACATATTCTGACTACCTGGAGTACCGTGCTGGATGTGGCCAAAGTGCGAGTCGTCACGTTTGACGGTCGAAGACTCGATGCCACTATGGTTGGCATGGACCCTCAAAACGAACTTGCACTTCTAAAAGTCGACGATGCCGGCCTGGTAGGCTTTGATCTTTCTCGTGCGACGCAAGCATCGACCGGACAACGCGTGTTCGCGATCAGCAACCTGTTCGGTATCGCAACAGGAAATGAATCATGCAGCGCCCAAAAAGGAGTGATCATGGCGTCGACGCCGCTGACAACTCGACGTGGCAAGACGAAATCGCTCTATCAAGGACGTGTCTATGTATTGGATGCGATGACTAATAACCCTGGGGCGTCAGGGGGAGCACTGATTGATCTCCAAGGTCGGTTGGTCGGAATACTCGGAAAAGAGATTCGAGACGAACAAGCTGGCATATGGCTCAACTACGCATTGCCCTTCGACGTTGCAAAGGCATCCGTCGATCGCATCTTGTCTGGAAACACATCAACGCAGACTGCTGCCCTGAAGTCCGTTGCACAACCGCATCGCATACCCGATCTAGGCGTTACATTGATTCCCGATGTACTTTCCAAGACGCCTCCGTTTGTAGATCAAGTTCGCGAAGGATCGATTGCCTATCGATCTGGTCTTCAGACCAATGACTTGATTATTCTTCTGAATGATCAACGTGTCGACTCGCGAAAGAGCCTCGAAAAAATGCTCTCCACCATCAATCGAGCCGATCCGTTTTTTGTACTCGTCCAACGCGGACAAGAATTGATCCGAATCCATGTTCGACCTTAGTTCCAACCAAATGCGGCGAATGTTGCCATTACACCAACCCATACGTACCGTTCTTGCCGTGGCACTATTTCTGGCCTTCGTGGTCGTTGGCTTGGTGACGAACAAGATATCGGCTAGCGATCCGCCACTCGACGAATTAGAGCAGCAAGCGTTCCAGGCTGCGGCAGATTTTTCGCAGGACTGCGTTGTGCAAGTCGAAACGTTTGGTGGTCAAGAAATCGTCAACAAACAAGTTGTTGCCTCGGGGCCATCGACAGGCACAATCTTGACGCCGGATGGTTGGATTGTGACCAGCATTTTTCAATTTCGAGGCCAGCCTGCATCGATCACAGTCGTCTTGCCTGATGAGCAGCGAAAAGCTGCCAAATTAGTTGCAAGAGACCATAGTCGTGAGTTGGCCTTGCTGAAAATTGACACCGACAAGCCGCTTAAGGCCGCCCTGGTTAGTGACCGAAGTTTATGGCAAGTGGGACAATGGACGATCGCACTTGGTAAAACTTTCGATTTCAAGATCGCCAGTAGGAGTGTTGGGATTCTAAGTGCTCAAGGCCGCATATGGAATAAAGCGATCCAAACAGATGCTAAAATATCGCCCCAAAATTATGGAGGGCCATTGGTGGATTTGAGAGGCCGAGTGATGGGGATCTTGGTCCCACTCAATCCCGGAATCGCGACCGAGGGTGAAGTAGAACAATGGTATGACTCGGGCGTTGGGTTCGCAGTACCTCTCGCCGATATTCTGCAACGGCTTCCTCGATTGCAGCGAGGCGAAGATATCTACCCAGGCAAAGCTGGATTTCGAACTCAGAGCCCTGATGAGTTTGCGCCTCTAATTGTATTGAGTGGTGTTACTCCCGGATCTCCTGCAGCGAAGTCTGGAATGAAAGCAGGAGATCGGATCGTCGGCGCTGGGCCGAATCGCGAAGGGCTCAAGCAGGTTGCGATGCACTCGGAGCTCAAGCATGCAATGGGAACGTCAGACGCCGAACAGAGTATGGTCTTTGAGGTTGAACGAGATGGGGCGAAAAAGCAATTTGAAGTAACGTTGGTCAAGGAGTTACCTACATACCGAGAGCCTTTTTTAGGTGTAACGATTGACTCCAACAGTCCTCCCTCCGCTCCGCGCGTCCTCTCAGTCGTGCCAGATTCACCTGCCGATAAAGCCGGAATTATCATCGGCCATTCCATCGTTTCGATAGGAGGCCAGACGCTCGATGAAAAATCACCGCTCGATACTCGGTTGGCGTTTCTTGACTACCGCGAGCCAATTGAGCTGAAGCTAGAAAAAGATGGCAAATCACAGACTGTTAACGTAAGCTTGGAGCCGCACCCGGAACGTGACATTGATTGGCCGACCGTCAGGGTTTCCGTGCCGGAGAATCTGATATCGAAGGGGGCCAAGGGAACGGTTCAATTACCGCTGGGCGACGTGAAAAACAAAGCCTTTGCCATAGTCCCATCCAGTTATGCGGATTCGGTTCCGCATGGATTACTCATTGTATTTGCTGAAGCGGGCGTGCAAGATCAGAAGCAATGGTCTGACGCGTGGGAACTCTTTGCTCGTGACCAGCGATGGATCGTCGTCGTGGCTCAGTCCGCGGACGAAAAAGCATGGTCGCTCGACGAAGTGGAAATAGGCGTTCGGCTCAAGTCCTACGTCTCTTCAAACTACACCATCGACCGCAGACGAATTTGCGTGGGTGGAATCTCAGCCGGTATGTTGCCAGGTCTGATATCAGGTTTGCAGGGAACGGAAGTTTATCGCGGAATATGGCTGTGCAATGCAAAGATTCCGGGGCGAGCTCGTGTCCCCCCGACAGAACCACTGAAGTCGATCCATCTGTTTATCAATGGCAAAGATCCCTCAGTGAATCTTTTCACGACTCAGGCGCAAAAGATCGGCTATAGCGTTGCAAACTACCACGACGAAATGACTGCAGCCAAGATGCAGGAATCGCCATTGCTTGGCAAAGTGCAGCGGTGGCTACGTTTGATGGAGGCCTATTGATGAACTCCAAGCCGAAAGGGGTCACGAACCAACGATCGAAGACTCCAACGCCTCCGTCTCGCGATGAATGGGCACATGTCCGCTGGTTAGTTTTGTTCGCTGCGCTTGGGTTGATGTTGTTCGCGATCGTTCTTCGACTCCAGCCATCGATACTTTCAAAAGACACGGCGCTCGCATCCGACTTGTTCGGAAAAGTCGGAATAGTCTTCTTGTGCTCTTGGTTAGCTTGGCCTGCGATCGAAATGCTTTGGCGTGCTCCGAGCGGGGTAGCTCTATTCGTCGCCATCGCATTTGCAGCAGGTCTTTCGATCTACAACCGTAAGACGCTGGCCGTGACCGGTCCATTCTTGGCCGTTGCTGCAGTCGTCGCAGTGCTCTTGGGCTGGCTAAGGAGTTCGCGTAGATAGTCTTGACTGAACCGAGACGGCCAGACACGCAAAGCCTCAGGCCCAGGTCGTTGATTCCGGCCTGACGACTTCCAGTAACTCGATAGCTGGTTCCTGATCGCAATGGATCAACGCTGTTCGTCCGTAAGTGTAGGTTCCCTCATCGACACCAAAGTACTTAGCAAGCTGTGGCCCGCACCGTACACGCAAAAGATCAAACAGCTCAATCTCACGCAATACATTGTGCTCGATCAGGACTCTGCCTAGAGGCTTGCGTTGCCCGAGAATTTCGTTTCGAGGTTTGTCTGCGAGAAACCTGGTGCAGAGCCGAACAATTCCGTATTGAACCACTTGCTTGGATCCATGCACTCTCAGGAGGATCTCGCGCCGATAGTGTCCATCCAAAATATCCGAACGGAGTACTTCGACGTCGACACTATCCTCATGGTAAGACTCAACCGTCACCGTCATGTGATTTGAATGGTCGAGCAGGGTTCGGTAAACAGCAGGAACCGATTCGCTTGGAACTCGTTCGAAATGTCCCAGTTCGCTTGGTTCCTGATAGTAAATATCGATCAGCTCACTGGCCGATATACACGGCCCATCACATGACTCGTGCGACTTAGGTTCCGGAGGTGTTTGCATTCTGAAGCTCGAGACTAAGAACGGGCAGCTTCGGTCGCAGCGCCAATCAACGACGCTGGCGATTTCATCGTGATGCTATGCGTAATGATGACCGGTTCTTGCTGTTGTGTTCCCTTGATGTCTGCCTCGCTCAAGACTGTATCGATCAAGTAATGGAACAGTCGTTTGAGAGGTTCTGGTTCGATCGTCATGGCAATTTCGACGGCTCGTTCCCGATGTCGGTCGATCAGTTTCTCCGCCTGTTCGAAAACCCGAGCCTTGGTAAAGAGATCTCGAGAAACTGCAATTCTTGCCGAATCGCTTAGGCCAGATTCGCTTCCCATTGCCGACAGGAGTTTGTTGGAATCGTCCGAAGAGAGTGACTGCAGGGCCAGGGCCAAGAGCACGGTTGGTCTTCCGCCGAGGATATCTCCAGCAGCAGAAAGTTTGTTATGGTCATCGCCCTGCCAATCCTGCAAATCATTGATGATCTGAAAGGCGACGCCAATATTTCTTGCAAACTGTTTGATGGGTTCAGCGTACGACGAAGCGTCGCCAGCAAGCCGAACTCCTGTGTAGAGAGCAGCTTCAAACGCTGGAGATGTTTTCAAGGCATAGATCTTCAGTGCGTCCAGCGGAGTTAATCGCTTGTTGGTCCCATCGCGCCAGAGTAGCTCGGCGCCTTGTCCCTCAGCTAAACGCATGTGGGCGGAGGATAAGCAGTTCAGGATTTCGGCTGCGGCTGCGGCTCCGATCGACTCGATTTCGCGTCCGATCAACCGATATCCCATTCCGATCATGTAGTCTCCGACATTGATCGCGGTGGAAAGACCAAACTGCTGATGCATGGCGGGAACACCGTATCGGAACGCGTCACCATCCTCGATATCATCGTGCACCAACGAAGCTTTGTGAAAGCACTCAATACTCAATGCTGCGCTTCTTACGCCCTGAGAGTAATGCGAGACAGCCTCAGCGCCGCCGGGTCCTGTCGCTTTTCCACCAGACATGGCGTCGAAGGCGGCCAAAGTAATGAACGGTCTTGAGTACTTGCCGCCGCGAGCAAGGAAGTTCGTAGCTAACGCTTCCGTTGCCGCAATTGGGTCGATATTTTGAAGTGGGTCTTTCGCTTCGATGTCAATTTGAGTTTGGCTTCTCGTTCGACCGACGACTTGATCGAGTTGAGGTTGCGCAAACAAATCGCTCGCACCTCGCATCAGATGGACGTACGATCGAGTCTTCTGTTCGGCTACGGGTTGCTGGATCATAATCATGTCCCGAACCCAAGCCTCATCCACACTAGTGTTTCTGCAATCGCTTGAAAGGAGCGGAACTGCCATGCATGGAATTCCAGCCAAGAGAATCTTGTCGATGGCCTTTTCCAAAACGTTCAAGCAGGCGACGCCGACAATGGAATCCACATACCCGCTAACAATGATTTTCAACACGACCGGAGAACCTTCTGCGACGAGGACTTTGTAGCCCATTTCTTCAGCTTTGGTTCGGAAGTCGGCGATACTGCACGCTCCACATTTCTTGCAGTCCATTCCAAACTCGTCATAGTCGGCAGGACAGCCTTCTGCGTGTTTCAAGCAATGCGGGAGTAGAAAAAGCCGACGGCTGGGAGGAGTTGCCGCAACGGCATCTCTGAAAAATTCGGTGCTGAGCATCACCATGATCCAACCGACGTATCCCTCTCCCATACCAAGGTCATCGAGAGTCTGGCGAGCGATTACCTCGAGTTCATCTTTCGTGGGTGGCATCTCTTTGTTCATGCGTGCTGCGACTTCTCGGCATTTGTCACGCATGTGCTCCCGTAGTTTTGGTGTTTCGGGAACAAGTTTGAGATGACTAGTTTTGCGTCGCGTTTTCTTCTCCGATTTCTCGGTTGCGTTCGGTGTTGGCGTAGATGGCATCGAAGGAGGTGGGGTTAACGTTGACAAAACTCAAGTCCTCTTTTTAGTGCGCCAAGTGAAAAAACGAGCGGATACATTCTCTCGTGATACCAAAGCCGAGCGAAATAAAATCCGATCGGTTGACTGAAACGGTGATGATCTTGCTGGATCGCATCGCACAACCAATTTACGCCTTGCATTATAGAGTCCGCACCGTCGTTTGTGCCAGCGCCTGCGATGATTCCTTCTAATGCAACGCTGGTTTCCTCAATTGTGCTGGAGAAAATCTGGTTTGATGCAGGATAGCGGATGCTTTGCCCGCCTCCCCACCCCCCATCTA
>Ga0105045_10002782_pt1 | contig 14837 bp, 15 predicted proteins | sample MAT02_FD_78089 | JGI IMG/M metagenome (GOLD analysis project Ga0105045, IMG submission 78089) | Freshwater microbial communities from Lake Fryxell liftoff mats and glacier meltwater in Antarctica - MAT-02 (megahit assembly) | ecosystem: Environmental > Aquatic > Freshwater > Ice > Liftoff...
CATCCACAAGTTGGCGCGTCGTGGGAAGGGATGGTGGTGGAAGAGGTGATGCGCCAGTTCGCCGGGATGGGAGAGCCGGTGGAGGCGTCGTACTATCGGACCAGCGGCGGCGCTGAGGTGGACCTGGTGGTTGAAGGAAACTTTGGCGGCGTCGCGTTCGAGATCAAACACGCGTCGGTCGTCAGTACGCGCGATCTGCGGGGGCTCCGCGACTTTGTTCGCGAGCAAGGCATGCGCGTCGGTATCGTGGTCAACAACGATGCCGTGCCGAGGCAATACGATGATCTTATAGTCGGAATCCCGTTCGCATGGCTGTGACCTTCGATCGACTGGCTGCCGCGCTATCCGACCGCTACGCCGTCGCGCGCGAGCTTGGCGCCGGCGGCAGGCCACCGTGTACCTCGCGCACGATCTCAAGCACGAGCGTGATGTCGCGATCAAAGTGCTGCACCCCGACTTGGGCGCGCTCCTCGGCGGCGAACGGTTCCTGAGCGAAATCCGCACGTCGGCGCGTCTCCAACACCCGCACCTTCTGCCGCTGCTCGACAGCGGCGACGCCGACGGCCTGCTGTACTACGTCATGCCGCTCGTGACCGGCGAAACGTTGCGCGCGCGCCTCGAACGCGAACGCCAACTGCCCATCGCCGACGCCGTGCGCATCGCGCGTGAAGTGGCGAGCGCGCTCGATTACGCGCACCGGCAGAACGTGATTTATCGCGACATCAAGCCAGAGAACATCCTGCTGCATGACGGCCAGGCGATCGTGGCCGATTTCGGTATGGCGCTCGCCGTGCAAAGCGCGGGTGACCAGTGCATGACGCTGGCCAAACTGCCGGCCGAGCGCTACTCCAGTGCGTGAGAGTTTGCGACGGCGCTGTCAAACGCCAAGTGGGGCTGGGATTGCAGCGAAGGCGCGCGTCGTAACGCCCGCGCGGCCGTTCGCGCGGGACGCTCGGACCTGGGTGTCGCTACTCGCTGGCCGTTGCCGCGCGCCGTCTCGGGCTCATCGACGAAGCGCTGCGGGAAGCATGACTGTCGGCGACGCTGCGAGATGCGATCGGCCTGATTTGGGCGCCCACGCCCGGCTTCGAGTCGCTACGCGAGCATCCGGGGGTCCAAGACGTGCTTCAGAATGTGGGGATGGCGTGATCGGTCGTAGGGCCGACTGACGAGCAATTCCCCTTTCACTTGACTGAACTCCAAAATGCCTCGACTATGGAGGAAAACGGAGACGATTATGGCAATTCTCGACATCAAGAATCTTCCCGACGGCCTGTACGAGCGTCTCAAGGCGCGCGCTGAGCAGCAGCATCGCTCGGTGGCCCAGGAGGTCACGCACATTCTCGATCAGGTGCTCGGCGGAGCGGAGCCGCTCTCGATCCTCGACCTGCAAGGTCTCGGGAAGTCTGCCTGGTCTGGCGTGGACGGGGCGGCGCACGTGGACGCAGAGCGCCGCGCGTGGGACTGACGGAGGCGGTTGGTACGGGTCTCGTGGCCGTGGACACAGCCCTGTTCATTTACCTCACCCGCGCTTCCTCGCCCCTGTGCGCGCGTTGTTCGCGAGAGCGGACACGGGAGAGATCGAGATCGTGACGTCTGCGTTGACCCTGCTGGAGGTGCTGGTAGTGCCGTTGCGTGCGAACGACCAACGATTGGCCGCGCAATACGACGCGTTACTCACCCGGTCGCGCGGCGTGCGTCTGGTGGACCTCTCGCGTGATCAGCTGCGGACCGCGGCGCGACTGCGCGCGCAGCATGGTGCCCTTCGCACGCCCGATGCCCTGCAGCTCGCCGCCGCGATCAGCACGGGGTGCGAGTCGTTCGTCACCAACGACCGGTGGATGCCGGCGCCCGATGGTCTGCGCGTGGTGCAGCTTTCGCAGTTCGCATGAGCACGCTGGACATGGTAGAGCCGTTACGCGTGGCGTCAGCCGACCGCGTGCAGGCGATCGTCGCTCGCGTGCTCACGGAAGAACCACGCGGCATCAGCTGTGCCACGCAAGGCCGTGCCTGCGGATGTGGAGCAGGCCGTCATGCGCGCGCTCGAAAAGCTGCCGGCCGATCGGTTCGAAAGCGCGGCCACGTGGCATTCCGCGGGTATCTCATCTGCCGCGCGCCGCGTCGCCTTCGTGGCGCAGGACAGTGCCAGTGTCCCCCGCGTGTACGTGCGCGAACTCGGTGACGTGCGAGCGCGGCGGCTCGATGGCGTGGAGCGCCGTACGTGACCGAGCTCGCGCGCCCCGCCCGTCAGTCGCGCTTGTACACGTTCCGCGTCATCAGCCGCTTGATCCACACCGGCAGGTGGCGCGCGAAAAATACGGCCACCTTGTACTGCGCCCCCGGCACACACACAACGTCGCCGTCACGCTCCAGCTGACGGAGCGAGGTCTCCACCACGTCGTCGGCATCGAGCCACAGCCACTCCGGCGCGCGGCCCTCCTGGTCATCGGACATGCGCTGGTGGAACTCCGTGTGCGTGAAGCCCGGGCAAAGCGCCTGCACACGAATGCCATGTGGCGCGCATTCCAGCGCGAGCCCCTCGCTGAAGCTGCGCTGATATGCCTTGGTCGCACAATAATTCACATTGCCGGTGCTGGTGACGAAGCTGGCGACGCTGGACACGGTGATGATGCCCCCGCGCCGCGCCGGCTTCATCACCTGCAATGCGGCGCGTGTGATCCGGTTCACGGCGATCACGTGCAGGCGGAGCATCCGGTCCTGCAGCTCAAGCGGCGAGTCCACCAGCTGCCCCTTGGTGCCAAAGCCGGCGTTGTTCACCAGCAGGTCCAGCCGGCCGGCGGCGGCGATGGCGGCCTCGGTGACCTCCAGCCCCGCGTCGCTGGTCAGGTCAGCCACCACCGGCGTGGCACTCGCGCCCAGCGTCGCGAGTTCACCAGCGAGCGCGTTCAGTCGCGCGGCGTCGCGGGCCACCAGCAGCAGGTCGTATCCGCGGGCGGCGAGGCGGCGGGCAAAGACGGCGCCGATGCCCGAGGAGGCGCCGGTCACGAGGGCGAGAGGACGGTTGGACATCGGGCGAATATCGCCTGACGCCCCCCGCCCGCGCTGCATCAGCCCAGCCTCCCAGCTATTTTCCCCGGATTGGCAGTTCCCCCTGATTTTTCACACCCATTGGGAGTCCCTGCGGTGAAGATCGCCGTGTGCATCAAGCGCGTTGCCGACATGGGCGCGCGGTTTCAGATCGGCGCCGATGGCGCCTCGGTGTCCGACACCGGCATCAAGTACGACATGAGCGACTTCGACGAGTGGGCGGTCGAGGCGGCGCTGCAACTCAACGAAAAGCATGGCGGCGGCGAAGTCACTGTGATGTCCCTTGGCCCCGACTCGGCACAGGAGACGCTGCGCAAGGCGCTCGCGATGGGCGCCGACAAGGCAGTGCACCTGAAGGCCGACCGTATTCCGTTCGACGGGTTCGCGATCGCAGAGGCACTGGCGGCCGAGCTGAAGGACGGCGGCTTCGACCTGGTGCTGTTCGGTCGGATCGCCGTCGACAGTGCCGCCGGCGTGACGGGCGCGATGGTCGCCGAGCTCCTCGGCCTGCCGTGTGTCACGGCCGTGTCGAAGCTCGAGGTGACCGGCACCAGCGGCACCGCCGAGCGACAGGTGGAGGGCGGCGTCGAGACGCTGTCGTTCCCGCTGCCGGCGTTGTGCACCATCGATCAGGGCCTCGTCACGCAGGCGCGCTATCCGAGCCTGAAGGGCATCATGGCCGCCAAGAAGAAACCGATGGAGAGCAAGCCGGCGCAGCTCGGCGCGATCTCCGTGAACGTCAGCAAGATGGAATTGCCGCCGGAGCGTTCTGCAGGCCGCATCGTTGGTGAAGGTGCCGCCGCCGTTCCCGAACTGATTCGACTCCTCCAGACCGAAGCGAAGGTGCTCTGAGATGGCCAACAACATTCTGGTCGTCGCGGAGGCCCGCGGCGGCGACGTGCGCAAGGTCGCGCTGGAAGTGATCACGGCCGCCCGCGTGCTGGCCGATGGCCTGGGCGGTGAGGTGCATGCGATGGTGTTCGGTGCCTCGGGCATCGGCAGTGTCGCACCAAAGCTGGCGGCCGTCGGTGCCGACGTCGTGCTGGTCGTGGAGCATGCCGGCTTCGAGACGTACAACGCGGAAGCCGTGGCGGCGACGGTTGCTGCGCAGGTCACGAGCGGCGGATATCGGGCCGCGCTGTTCGGTGCCAGCGCCATGGGACAGGACCTCGCGCCACGCATCGGTGCCAAGTTGCGTGTGGGCGTGGCGGCCGATGCGGTCTCGGTGGAGGCTGACGGCGTCAACGTGGTCGTGCGTCACCCGATGAACACCAACAAGATCATCGCCACGATGGTGCTCTCGGCCACGCCGGCGCTGGTCAGCGTGCGTCCCGGTGCGGTGACCGTCGGCAGCACGGCGAAGGCCGGTACGGTGCAGACGGTCGCACCGGCCATGGATCCGTCGGCGGGCCGTGTGCTAGTGACTGGCCTGTCGCTGGGGAGCGGCGCAAAGCTGGACCTCGCCGAGGCACCGGTCATCGTGAGCGGCGGTCGCGGCCTGAAGGCGGCGGAAAACTTTTCGCTGGTGGAAGATCTCGCCGCCGCGTTCGGCAACGCGGCCGTCGGCGCGACGCGCGCCGTCACCGATGACGGCTGGCGTCCGCACAGCGACCAGATCGGGCAGACCGGTCGTCAGGTCTCGCCGAATCTGTATGTCGCGGTCGGCATCAGTGGCGCCATCCAGCACATCGCCGGCATGCGCAACTCCAAGACCATCGTGGCGATCAACAAGGACAAGGATGCCCCGATCTTCAAGGTCGCGGATTACGGCATCGTCGGTGATGTGTTCGAGATCATGCCGGCGCTGACCGCGGCGGTGAAGGCGGCAAAGGCGCAGCAGTAACGCATATCGCTCGTGCAGGTGCCGGGCGGGCATGGTCGCGATGACCGTGTTCGCCCGGTAGATTTTTCAGGAACCGGCCGGCGCCTGTGCGTCGCGGCATCCGCACGCTCCACCGAATGGATTCGTCATGTCCGGACAGAACTTCGCATTCCTGCTCGTCCTCCTCGCTGCGATCGGCTTCTTCAGCTACAACGTCCAGCGATTGGTCAGTTACCTGCGGCTCGGGCTGCCCGAGAACCGGTTGGATCATCCGGAACGCCGCACCTGGAACCTGATCACCATCGGGTTCGCACAGACGAAGATCCTGCGCGAACGAGGCGCGGGTCTGTCGCACGCCTCGGTGTTCTGGGGCTTTCTGGTGATCACGGCGGGCACTGCCGAGATCCTGCTGCACGGCGTGTGGCCCGCCTTCGGCTACGAGCACATCCTGCCGCGGCCAGTGTGGCAGCTCTTCATGCTCAGCCAGGAATTGTTCGCTGTCGTGGTGCTCGTCGCGGTCAGCTGGCTGCTCTGGCGCCGCATCGTGTCGCCGCCGAAGCGGCTGCAGGGCACGGAGATCCACAATGCCGAGGCGATCATCATCCTGTGCGTGATCGCATCGCTCATGCTGACGATCTACACGACAGGTGCCTTCGAGTACGCCGCCGATCCGGCGCTGCGTGACAGGCAGTACGGCTGGTTCCGCCCCATCTCGTCACTGCTCGGCGCGGCGCTCAGCGGACTGCCCGCGACCGCGATGCATGCGGCGTACACCACGAGCTTCTGGGCCCATGCGCTGCTGGTGCTGGGTTTCCTCAACTTCCTGCCGTATTCCAAGCATCTGCATGTGGTGAGTTCGCTGATCAACGTCTGGTTCAGCAACACCAGCGGGCCCGGTCAGGTCGGCGTGATGAAGCCGATGGACCTCGAGGCCGAGGTGGAGCAGTTCGGCGCACTCGACGTGGATCACCTGTCGTGGAAGAACCTGCTCGACGGCTACAGCTGCACCGAGTGCGGACGCTGCACCGCAGCCTGTCCGGCGAACATCACCGGCAAGCCGCTCAGCCCGCGCAAGATCGTGGTCGATACGCGTCGCCGACTGATGGAGAAGGCGCCGCTGATGGCAGGCGAGCTGGATGTGGAAGGCAGTGCGACGCTGCTCCTCGAAGCCGAAGGTGCGTCGGCCGCGTTCGAGAACCGGTTGCTCGACAACTACATCACCGAAGAGGAGCTCTGGGCCTGCACGAGCTGCCGCGCCTGCGTGACCGAATGCCCGGTCAACATCGATCAGCTGGACATCATCAACGAGCTGCGGCGTGGACTGGTGCTGAACGAGGGTCGCTTCCCCGAGGAAGTGCAGCCCACATTCGAGTCGCTCGAGAAGAACGCTTCGCCGTGGGCATTCAGCCCGGCTGATCGGGCGCTCTGGTCCGAAGGACTGAACATTCCGACGTACGCCGAGGCGTTCGCGGAAGGGAAGCGACCGGACATCCTGTTCTGGGTCGGCTGCATGGGCAGCTTCGACGATCGCGCGAAGAAGATCACCGTCGCTTTTGCGCGCATCCTGCAGGCCGCAGACATCGACTTCGCGATTCTTGGGCAGGAAGAGACCTGTCACGGCGATCCCGCGCGTCGTCTGGGCAACGAGTACCTGTACCAGATGCTGGCGAAGGGCACCATCGAGACGCTGGACCGCTACGAGGTGAAGACCATCGTCACCTTCTGTCCGCACTGCTTTCACCAGATGGGCAACGAGTTCCCGCAGCTCGGCGGCAATTACGAGGTCATTCATCACAGCACCTACATCGAGCGGCTGCTGAGCGCCAACATGGTGCCGCTGACCACCGAGCATGGCAAGCACCTGACGATGACGTACCACGACTCGTGCTACCTGGGTCGCTACAACGACGTGTACGACTCGCCGCGCGAGACGCTGAAGCGCGCGTTGCCGATCATCACGCTGGTCGAGCCGGAGCGCACGAAGGACCGTGGGCTCTGCTGCGGTGCGGGCGGTGGCCGCATGTTCGTGGACGAGAAGGTCGGCAAGCGCATCAACGTGGAGCGCACCGAGGAACTCGTGGCGACGGGTGCCGACGTGATCGCCGTGGCCTGCCCGTTCTGCATGACGATGATGACCGACGGCGTGGCGAAGCTGGAGAGCGCCGTGACCGTGCTGGACATCAGCGAGGTCGTCGCGGGGCAGCTCGCACCGGCTCGCAGGCGCGAACTCGTGGCCGGCGACTGAACCGCTGCGCGAGGATGCGGCGAGATATGCCGTGTCATCGCGTGGTAGTCGTCTGTGCGCGATGGTCAGCGCGTGATGCGCAGCAGGCTGATGGTGTGCTGACGGTCGCCCGCTTCGATGGGCACCTGTGCCACCGTCTCGCAGTTGAGCGCGTGACTGATGCACCAGTCCGGGAAACCGGCCGAGCCGACGCGACCCGGATCAGCGAGCCAGCCTTCCCCATGCGGGCTCAGTGATTGCGCCATGGTGCGTGCAATGAGCGGCGCATTGCGCTGTTCGTAGAGCACATCCGATGCGACGACGAGATCGAAGTCGCGCATCTCCGACGGCCAGCTGTTCCAGTCGGCGCACCGTGCGGTGATGTGCACCTGCGCATTCCGCCAGGCATTCGCCCGCGCGAACAGCGGCGAGTCTTCGTAGTAGTCGGTCGCCGTGACCTCGAAGCCCGCCCGTGCAGCAGCCGTCGCGACGACGCCGCTGCCGCAGCCGAGTTCGAGCAGCCGGCGCCCCTCACCCCGCAGCCCGCGGATGAAACGCGCCAGCACCACTGCGGCCGGCCACAGGTCTGCCCAGTACGGCAGGCGGTCATCCTTCGCGAAGTCCTGCTCCGAGATCAGGTCATCCGAGTTGGACGGATGAATGATCTGAATGACTTCGTCGCTGGCGATGGTCACAGGTGACTCGATGGTGCGGAACCGGCGGCGCAGGTCCTGTTCGAGCGCGTCGGGGGTCAGAACGTCCAAGGGACCGCCGTCGGTGGTTGGGCCGGCTGCAGCAGCACGGCTCGCGCCATCGAGCCGGCCGCAAGATACGTCACGTCGTGCGGCACGATCAGCAAGGCATTCGCCGCGACCATCGAGGTCATCAGCCCCGAGCCCTGTGGACCCGTGAGGTGCGCCACTCGCTCCGCATCGACGACGGCGCGCAGGAAGTGCGTCAGACCGCCGCTGGTCGTGACTGCGTCGGCGAGCGTCACGTCGATGGTATCGCGAAAGACCTGCGGCATGCCGCACATGCGCCGAAGCGCCGGTCGCACAAAAAGCTCGAACGTCACCAATGCTGACACCGGATTGCCGGGCAGGCCAAACCAAGGCCGGTGCTCGAGCATGCCGAACCCGAATGGGCCACCGGGCCGCATGCGCACCCGCCAGAAATCGAGCGATGCACCGAGTCGATGCACCACGTCGCGGGTGTAGTCGAACGCACCGACGCTGATGCCGCCGCAGGTGACGAGCACGTCGAATGGCGGAGCGCCCGCGATGTGCGCCGCGATCGCTACGGGATCATCGCGCGCCACGCCGAGATTGATCGCGACACCGCCGGCCTCCTCCACGGCTGCCGCGAGCGCATATCCGTTCGAGTCGATGATGCGGCGACCGGCCAGCACCTCGTCGAACTGGTCCACATCGACGAGCTCATTGCCGGATCCGAGGATCGCGACTCGCGGGCGACGCGCGACCGTCAGCGACGACAGCCCGTTGGCCGCAGCCAGCGCCAGGTGCGGCGCGCCCAGCACGCTGCCGTGCGACAGCAGGCGTTGCCCGGTGGTAAAATCCTCGCCGCGCGGGCGGATGTTGCGGCCGGCATCCCGGTCGCTGCGGATGACGACCTGCTCGTGGCCCGCGTCGGTGTCTTCCACGCGGACCACGGTGTCGATGCCATGCGGCACCGGCGCGCCGGTCATGATGCGCCATGCCGTCCCGGCCGCGACTTCGCCTGGTGCGTCGTCCCCGGCGGCGATGGTGCCGCGCACCGGCAACTCGATCGCGGCATCGGCAGCGGCGCCGCGCACGTCGCTTCCGTGCACGGCATAGCCGTCCATCGCGCTGTTGCGCCAGGCGGGATGCGTGTAGCGCGCATCGATGTCCTGCAGCAGTACGCGACCCAGCGTCTCGCGGATCGCCACCTGCTCGTCCGACGGGGCAGGCACCGCATCCATGATGCGCGCGATCGCCTCCTCGACCGGGAGTCGCTCTGACGTCACGGCGCGACCGGCCGACGCAGGTTCACGAGCTGCTCGATGATCAGGTCCTGCACGCGCTCGACCTCGCGGTTCGGTACCGTGTGATTGTTCGCGATCATCGAGAACAGCAGCATCTCGCCATCCGCCGTCGTGACGTACCCTGAGATGGCGCGTGCCTTGTCGATGGTGCCGGTCTTCGCATGCACGCGGCCCTGCGCAAACTGCTGCATGCGATTGCGCAGCGTGCCATCGACGCCGGCGATCGGCAGCGCGTCGTGATACACGCTGAAGTCGCTGCGGCGGCGCATGGTGTCGAGCACCTGCACCAGCAGGCGCGGTGACAGGTAATCATGCCTCGAGAGCCCGCTGCCGTCGCGGATGGCATGGGCATCGGCGCGCGCGCCCCACGCCAGCAGCTGTCGCTCGACGATGGCGCGCGCACTGTCCGGCGTGCCGACGCCCGTCCCGTGCAGTGCGAGCGTCCGGAACATCGATTCCGCGATCTGGTTCTGCGACGGCTTCTGCAGTGCGACGAGCACATCACGCAGTGGCAGTGACTGCAGCACGACGATCGTGTCGGCGCGCAGGTCGCGCGTGCCGACGCGAGCCGCCGCTGTGGCGTGCTGGCGCACCCCGATGCCGGCACGCGTCACCGCCTCCGCGACGGCCGCGAGGTAGGTCGCGCGACCATCGGGCTGCGCCGCACTGAACGTCATGCTGTCGCCAGCCGCGATGCTGCCGCGCACGGTGATGCCGGGCGTCGCGGCGGAGTCGCGCCACCATGCAATCTCCGGCGGTCCGGACCCGGCAGCACGAACGCGCACGTCGGCGTGGACCACCGGTGACGTGCGCAGCGGTGTGGTCGTGATGCAGGCTCCACGACCTGCGCGGCCGCACCCGCGGACCTGCACATCCGTGAAGGCCTCGTTCCACATCAGCTCCGTGATGCCGGCACCATACGGCTCGTGCAGGTCGTCCCAATCCCAGCCGAAGCCCAGCGGGCTGCCGGGAAACGCCGGCGTATCACTGGCGCGAACACGACCCGTGATCTGCATCACGCCGGCAGCCTTCAGTACAGCAACCACCGGCGCAAACGCCTCGAGCGGATCACGGCGCATGGCGCTCGAAATGCTCGGGTCGCCGGTGCCCGCCACCACGATGTCGCCATGCAGCACACCGCGATGCACCGGTCCCGTGCGCGTGAACGTGGTGGTCCATGTGAAGTCGGGTCCGAGCCGAGCCAGCGCGACGGCGGCCGTCACGAGCTTCATGTTCGACGCTGGCAGGAACAACCGGTCCGCATTGACCGAGGCCAGTGTGTCGCGCCGCTCCGGTGCGACGAGCAGGATGCCCCACTGCATGTTGCCGAACTGCGGCAGTGCGACGAGTGAATCGACGAACTGCTGCAGCACACGCACGTCGTGCCCGCCGGTGCCACCCCGAGATGCACTCGCCGGCGCAGGCAACATGACGTCGGCCGTCGTCCGCATGTCGACTGTGGATGTCGGAATCGGTACCGCCGTCGCTGGTGCATGGTGCGCACACGCGGCCGTGAGCGCTGCGGCAACGAGTGTCAGCGCGCGACGGCCCAGAGCGCGCAACGGGATCGCACGGATCATGTCACCGCCGGTGCAACGTCCAGCCACGACTCGGCTTTCGCCAGATCGTCCCGGGTGTTGATGTTGTGGAAGGTGCGCACGGCGCGCTCGACACCGAGCTGCGAGGCGGTGCGCCACGCACGGCCTCCCGCCAATTCGGAGAGCCGGTGTGCGGCACGCTCACCGCGCGCCAGCATCGCGGTGACGAGCGCAAGGCACGACGGCCCATACGCGGCGCAAAGCGGTTCGTGACGGCCGTCGGCATGCACGGGCACGCAGCAACTGTCACCACCTTCAACGGCACGCGCACACTCGTCCAGCAGCGCCGCCGACACGAACGGCATGTCCCACGCGCAGACCACGGTGGTGCGTCCCGCCGCCGCGAGCAGTGCCGTCTCCAGTGCGCCCAGCGCACCCAGGCCCGCGACGTCATCGGGCACGATCCGGTGGCCGGGAAACCACCGCGCAGCATCGGGATCGTTCGCCGCGATCACGACCTCATCGCACACATCGCTCAAGGCTCGCAGCGCATACTCGCAGACGCGGGTCGCGCCGAGTGCGGCCAGACCCTTCGGCGAGCCGCCGAAGCGCGTGCTGCCTCCACCCGCCAGCAGGACACCACAGCGCTCCGGTGTCGCAGACATCAGGCGGGCTCGCGGGTCGCGCCCGGCGTCGCGGCGTCCGCGACGCCGGCGCGCACGATCGCACGACGACACCTGCGCGTCGGGCATCCGCTCATCGACGCCCGATTTCGCGCACGATTCCAAGCGTCAGCATGGTGTTGCGCGTCCAGACGTTATTGGTGTTCACGCCCACCACGCGCGGCACGTTCGGTGTCGAGTCGCGGAAGCTCTGCGGATACGGCACGCTGTAGAAATGGTTCATCACGTCAGCCCGCACCGTCCACCGTGATCGCTGCGGCGCATACTTCAGTCCGAGCCCGAACACCGGCGAGAAGCGCGTACCGAAACGGAAGCGCGACGAGTCCGTGACTTCCTTGGCGTCCGTCACCACGCCGACACCGGCCGTGACGCTCGGCACGAGTGACCGCCACGACTTGTTGCCGGTCAGGCGCAGCGAGAGCGCGGCATCGAGCATGTAGAGCGGCTGCGCCACGGTACGGCCGACACGATTTGCGAGCGGGAGACCAGGCTGCAGGATGTCGCGCGTGGAGCCCTGGCGCGTGATGGCACTCATGAACGTCAGTGGGCTGGCACCCAGCGGCAGCTCGTAGCGCACGCCGACTGCCAGCCCACCGCGCGGCGCCGCGCCGGCCTTGTCCCTGCCACCCACGCTCGGGCCCGCGAACAGCGTCACGTCCTGTCGCTTCTCCAGATCGCGAAACGGACTCCTGGCGGGAACGGTGCCGACCTGCGCGCCCACTGTCGCGCTGTTGAGAGCCAGCAGCACGAGAGGCATCATCACTCGCGTCGTCATGCCGTCACCGGCGCGAGCCGAAGCGACGTGCCGGACATCTCCTCCGGAATCGGAAGGCCGAGCAGTTCCAGCACAGTGGGACCGACATCACACAGGGCGCCACCTGCACGCAGCGGCGTGGCACCTTCGGGATCGACGATGAGCAAGGGAACAGGATTGGTGGTATGTGCCGTGTGCGGTGCCCCGGTCAGCGGGTCCACCATCACGTCGGCGTTGCCATGATCGGCAGTGAAGATCACGCGGGCGCCACCCAGGGCGGCGGCGCTGAGGATGCGGCCGATGCACGTGTCGACCGCCTGCACCGCAGCAATGGCCGCGCGCAGAGAGCCGGTGTGCCCGACCATGTCACAGTTGGCGAAGTTGCAGAGCATGAAGTCGTAGCGTCGCGTCTCGAGCGCCTCCACCAGCCCATCACAGACGCCCGACGCACTCATCTCGGGCTGCAGGTCATACGTGGCGACCTTGGGGCTCGGCACCATGCGGCGCTCCTCGCCGACGAAGGGCGTCTCGCGCCCGCCGTTGAAGAAGAACGTCACATGTGGATACTTTTCCGTCTCAGCCGTGCGCAGCTGCGTCATGCCGGCGTTCGCGATCACTTCGCCCACCATGTTGGTGAGCTGCGTCGTCGCGAAGGCGACCGGGTAGCTGAAGCCCGGGTCGTACGCCATCATCGTGGTCACCGAGAGCGCCGGGCGACCCGTCACATCGAAGCCGTCGAATGTGGGCGACGTGAGTGCATCGCAGAGCTGCCGCATGCGATCGCTTCGGAAGTTGAAGCAGATGACCACGTCACCCTCGGCGAGTCGCGGTGTCACCGCACCCGCATCATCGTGCAGCACGATCGGCTCGATGAATTCGTCGGTGATGCCGCTCGCATACATCGTCTCCAGCGTTGCACCCACCCTGCCGGCCGTCGACGCAGTGCCGACGCCGTCGATCAGCGCGCGGTACCATGTCTCGGTGCGAGACCAGCGGTGATCGCGATCCATGCCGAAGTAGCGGCCGCCAAGCGTCGCCAACACCGCGCGACCTGGATGCTTCGCGATTTCCGCCTGCGTCTCGGCGAGGAATCCACGCCCGGAATTCGGCGGCGTATCGCGCCCGTCGAGCATGCCGTGAATGGCCACCGTGCGCACGTGTTGGCGCGCGGTCAGGTCGAGCAGCGCGAACAGATGCTCGTCCAGCGCATGCACACCGCCATGACCCAGCAGTCCAACCAGGTGCAGCGTCACCCCGCGTGCCGCAGCATCCTCACAGGCTGCGACGAGCGCGGGATTCCGGAAGAAGCTGCCCGTGTCGATTGCCGCACCGATCCGCACCAGGTCCTGCTCCACCACGCGACCGGCACCGAGGTTCATGTGCCCAACCTCGCTGTTGCCCATCTGACCCTCGGGCAGTCCCACACGGAGTCCGCTCGCGTCGAGGAGCGTGTGCGGCAGCGACCCCAGCAGCGAGTCCCAGTTGGGGGTGTCGGCGAGGGCGACTGCGTTTGCAGTCGCGTCATCTCGATACCCAAAGCCGTCGAGGACGACGAGGCAGACAGGGCGGACGGAGGGCTGGGCCATGGATACAGGATGGGGCGGGGTAGTAATGTCGTGCACATGACGTCTGCTGAATGTACCCCTCGCCGATGGGCGCTACCATCGAACGTGCTCCGCATTGTCCCAGCCATCACGGTGGCGATGCTCGCCTCTCTCGCGTCCGGCACGGGCCTCGCCGGCCAGAAGGCGCTGCCGGACTCTGCGCCTGTCGTAAAGCACGTCAGCCCGGCGACCATCCCGCTGCGCCCCGCTGCGACCGCAGAGCTGCGCAACGCTCCCGATGGAGCCATCGTCGGCACGGTCATCGCGCCGGGCACGGTCGTCCCGCTGGCTCGCGAGCGGGGCTGGGTGCGCGTGCGCCTCGAGGGCTGGGTGCGTGATGGGGCGCTGCTGCCTGTCGACTCGTCGCTGCGCATCGCCCTCAGCGCAGCCGATCTTCGCGCGGATCCCGGTGGATCCAAGGGCAAGCTGGTGCGCTGGACGGTGGAGGTGCTGGCGTTTCAGCGCGCCGATGCGCTGCGCCGTGACATGAACATGGGCGAGCCGTATCTGCTGGCCCGCGGGCCGGCTGGCGAGAATGCGATTCTTTATCTGGCGATTCCCCCCTCCCTCGCCGCCGAGGCTCGTGGAATCGCGCCGCTGACCACCATGCTGATCACCGCGCGCGTCCGGAATGGTCGGTCTGCCCCGACGAACGTGCCCATTCTGGATCTCGAGACGATCGGTCAGCCGTGATCACGCGCGCCTAAAGAACAAGTGATCATTGGCGATCGACCCGATGAACAGCACATTTCGATAATTGTCGGGCGTGCGCCTGTTACACATGCGCGAATGATGCGTACGAATCAGCTGAATGACACAGTCGCGCTGAACGGGCGGCCAGCCGCGCTTCCGATCGAGGGCAAACTTCCCCGAACGCCGTGACTCACAACAGCCGAGACTCGTGTACAAGTAAGGACTCGTATCCGAAACTCAGGAGTCATTGATGACAGCACGCTCATTGTTCGCCGTACTGCTGGTCGCAAGTACCGCTTCGCTGTATGTCGCATCACCGCGCTCGGCGCACGCAGAGCTCGCGCCAAGTTCGCGTGTGGCGGTGGCGGAGCTTCTTTCGCTGAACGACTCGCTGCTTGGCTACAGTGGCAAATTGCGTGCCCGGTTCCTGCCGCCCGTGGATGCCATC
>Ga0105045_10002783_pt1 | contig 14836 bp, 12 predicted proteins | sample MAT02_FD_78089 | JGI IMG/M metagenome (GOLD analysis project Ga0105045, IMG submission 78089) | Freshwater microbial communities from Lake Fryxell liftoff mats and glacier meltwater in Antarctica - MAT-02 (megahit assembly) | ecosystem: Environmental > Aquatic > Freshwater > Ice > Liftoff...
AGTCGGCCATGGTCATGACGGGATGATCGGAGCGCCTGCAAGCGGGCAGCTGATTGCCGAGATGTTGACCGGTGGGGCACCCCACATCCCGCCTGCGCCATACCGGCTGGACCGGTTCGGTGTGCGAGACAGTTTTTGCGGCCCTGCCGTTGAGGATCAGGGGGACGCGCGGGGGCTGCCCGGCGCAGGTTCGGAAGGTTGACTGATGTGGACCGAAATCACCAATGGCCTGGCCTTTCCCGAAGGACCGGTCGTGCTGGACGACGGCAGCGTGCTGCTCTGCGAGATTCCGAACGGCGCAATTACCCGCGTGAAGGCGGACGGCGCGCGTGACCTGTTCGCGGCCACCGGCGGCGGCCCGAACGGCATGGCGCTTTCGGCGGATGGCTTTCTGTACGTGTGCAACAATGGCGGCATCACCACCCGGACCTGGCAGGGGCTGACGCTGGTGGGCCCCGCGCCGGAGGGCTGGGTGGGCGGCTGCATCCAGCGGGTGGCGCTTGCGACCGGCAAGGTGGAGCGGCTGTACGATGCCGCCGGGGACGTGCCGCTGCGGGCGCCGAACGATATCGTGCTGGACAGCCATGGCGGCTTCTGGTTCACCGACAATGGCAAGATCGTGGGGCGGCAGCGCGACCTGACCGGCATCTTCTATGGCCGGTGCGACGGGTCCGAGTGCCGCGAGGTGATGTTTCCCATGGAAGGCCCGAACGGCATCGGCTTCTCGCCCGACGGGCGTCAGCTTTATGTGGCGGAAACGCCTTCCGGCGCCTTGTGGCGTTTCGATATCGACGCGCCCGGCCGCCTGGCCCTGAGGCCGGGCGTGCGCCGGATGACCGGGGAGTGGATCGCCCGCGGCGGCGTGGAACAGGGGTTCGACAGCCTGAAGGTGGAGGCTGGCGGGAATATCTGCGTCGCGACGCTTGGCAGAGGGGGCGTGCAGGTGTTCGCACCGGATGGAGCGGCTGTCGCCTTCCATCCCACGGACGACCCGTTCACCACCAACCTCGCCTTCGGCGGCAGCGATCTGCGCGACGTCTATGTCACGCTGTCGGGAACCGGACGGCTGGTGCGGGCGCGTTGGGACCGGCCCGGCCTGCGGCTGGCGCATCAATAGCGCGCATGCGTCACGTCTTGGCTGCCTGTTGCGCGTCCAGCGCGCTGCGCGTCGCATCATGGGTTGCGCGGGTTACCCGCAGCATGCCGTAGAACACCCCGGCAATGAGACCCGGAATGGCCGAGAGCGCGAAAGCCGCAGCCAATCCCATCAGCACGGGCTCCGGCACCTCGCCCGGCTTGGCGTTGGCCGGGAATGCGATCCAGGTCAGCACGAAGCCGGCAAGTGCGGTGCCCAGCGCCTGGTCGACCCGTGCGAAGAAGGTACGGGTGGCATAGAGAACGCCCTCCTGGCGCAGGCCGTATTTCAGCTGGTTTTCGTCGGCGATGTCGGCGAGCGCGGACGAGACCGTTGTTATCATCAGGCTGTAGGGCAGGTGCTGCAGGATCGAGAAGGCGATCAGGATGGCCAGGATGTTGGGGGTGTCGGCCGACAATATCCCGAAATACCCCAGCGCCAGCGGCAAGGCCGGGCCGACGCTGTAGAGCATCAGCGCCGCCGCCCCCGTCCATCGCTTGTCGAACCGCGCATGCAGCCGTTTGACCGCGAAGGCAGCGAACAGATAGCCCGAGAAGCTGCCGATGACGAACAGGCTGATGTCGTTGTTGGTCAGTTGCCAGAAGAAGGTTGCGGAATAGAGCCAGAGCCCCATGCGGACGCCTGTCATCAGCGACAGGAAGAACATGCCGATCAGCAGCACGACATAGTTGCGGTTGGCGAGAGCCCGGCCGATGTCGCGGAACATTTCCCTGAGGCCGAAGCCGGGCTGACCGGGGATCGGTTGCGGCAGATAGGGTATGCGATGCCGGGTGGACAGGCTGGAATAGGCCAGCAGAAGCAGTATCATGATGGCTATGGAGGTGGAAAACGGGGGCCATCGGGACGGGTCGAGCGCGCCATTGGGGAATTCATCTGTCGCGGCGAAGAAGACCCTGAAGGCGAGCAGCCAGCCGATGGTGTCGCCCAGCCAGAGGCAGAAGGTGTTGTAGCCCATCACGCTGGTGCGGCCGAGATAGTCTTGCGACAACTCTCCGCCGAGTGCCAAGTGCGGTGTATGATAGAGCGTCATCACCTGCAGCAGCATGGTGTTTGCGAATGCCAGCCAGATCAGCTGGCCCATGTTGCCGATTTCCGGAGGGTTGAAAACCGCCCAGTAGAGAAAGGCTGCCGGCAGCACGGCGCCGAACATGAACGGGTGTCGGCGCCCCCAGCGGCTGCGGGTGCGGTCCGACCAGGAGCCTACCAGCGGATCGAAGACGGCGTTGACTATCAACCCGGCGGCCAGGGCCGTGCCGACCTGGTGGGCCGGGATGCCGTGCACCTGGTTGTAGAACAGCATCAGGAAGCTGCTGGTGGTCACGAACGCCAGCGCTTCGGCCGTGCTGCCGAGACCATAGGACACCTTCTCGCGGACGCTGAGCGGCGGCGGGGTCATCGGGAGTGTCATCAGCGGGGCGCGCCTCTGGCCGGTGCGGCCGATGGCCCGGCGATTCCGGTCCGGGCAATCCGGTTTAACATCGCGAATGCCCCTCCCTCGATAAGCGTGATCCCTTCGTGTAACCTTCATTGACTGCGAATGCAAACCTGATACACCGCCGGGATGGGAGACGATATTCCAGTTGTTCGGCCGGTCCGCGCGGCGGATTTGGATGCCGTGCTGGCGCTGGTGGAGCGGGGCGGCAGCGGGCTTACCAATCTTCCGCCCGACCGGGACACGCTGGCTCAACGCATCGCGGCAGCGGAGCGGGCGATCGGGTCCGAGGCCGCGCGCGAGGAAGGGGCCGCCATCATGCTGGTTGCCGAGCTGAAGGACGAGCTTGTCGCGACCGGACTCATCTTTGCGCGCATCGGGATCGAGTGGCCGTTCTACAGCTATCGCATCACCCGCCAATCCGCCGTGTCCCGTGCGCTGGGGCGCAAGCGGGGGCAGAAGCTGCTGAACCTGGCCAATGATTTCGATGGCGAATGCGAAGTGGGCGGGCTGTTCGTCGATCCCCGCCACCGCGGCCGGCACCTGGGCCAGACGATGGCGCGGTCCCGCTATCTCTTCATGGCGCAGCACCGAAGCTGGTTCGGCAGGCGGGTCATAGCCGAGTTGCGCGGCTGGCAGGACGATGCGGGCCGTTCGCCGGTGTGGGAAACGATCGGACGCCATTTCTATGACATGGATTTTGCCGATGCCGACCGGCATGGGGCAATATCCGGCAACCAGTTCATCGCGGACCTGGGCCCGCGCTATCCGATCTACATCTCCATGCTGCCGGAGGCAGCGCAGGCCGCGCTGGGCCGCCCCCACCGGGACGGGCTGGCCGCACACGCCATGCTTCTGGCCGAGGGCTTCCTGGACGATGGGTATGTGGACATCTTCGACGGCGGCCCAACCCTTGTCGCCCAGATCGATCTGATCCGTACGTTGAGGGAAGCACGGCCCGCCACCGTTGCGGGGGTGGAACCCGGGGGAGCGCCCTCGCTCGTGAGCGCAGGCGAAGCGGGCGCTTTCCGCGTTGCCGCCGGCCTTGCCCGGATGGCGGAAAATGGCGAAGCCCTGGTGGAACCGGCTCTGGCGCAGGCCCTGGGGATCGGCCCGTGCGACGCCGTGCTGCTGGCGGCGGGAACAGCGTGACCGACAGCCTCCCGTTCCAGCTGCCCCGGCGCCCATCCGTTACCCTGTTGCGCCAAGGCGATGGCGGGCGCCCGGCGCGGCCTGCGCCGAACCAGCCGATGGCCGGATTCGAGAGCCGCTTCACCGACATCGTCAACTATATCGTGCGGATCACGGACGAGATCTGGGCGGAGCGGGCGGTCGGCTATATCTATGACACCTACGATGCCAACTGCACCATCTATTCGTCCTATGGAACCGTGCGCTCGGTGGAAGAGGTCATCGCATCGACCGTCGCGACGCTGAATGCCTATCCGGACGGAGAGCTGCAGCATCTGAATGTCGCGTGGAGCGGTGACGAGCAGGCGGGCTTCTACACCTCGCACCTGGGCCACAGCCGTTCGACCAATGTGGGGCGCACGGCGTGGGGGCCGGGCACCGGCCGACGGACGTCGATCCGCTTCGTCGCGGACTGCATCAGCCACAACAACCGCATCCATACGGAATGGCTGGTGCGGGACAATGGCGCAGCGGTTCGCCAGCTTGGCCAGGACATTCACGCGGTAGCGCGGGGCATCGCGGCCACGATCCAGATCGAAACCCGGCTGGTCTCGCCGGAGCCTCGGCTGCAGGGCCAGACGCTGCGCGCCCGGCTCGAGCTGGACGAGACGAGCGTGGAGGGCTGGGCGAGGGCCCTGTTCCACGATGTCTGGAACCTGCGGCGGCTGGACTGGCTGAAATCGCGATACGCCGACGATGTCCTGGCGCATGCGGGGGGCGGACGCGCCGCGCACGGGCTGCGCAACTACCAGGCGCTCGTGCTCCATGTGCTTGCTGCAATCCCCGATGGCACGATGCGGGTCGAGCATGTCTCGTGGTCGGAAGAGGCGGATGGCGTGGTTGTGGCGGTTCGCTGGCTGCTGGAAGGCCGATCGGCCCCGGGCGGCGTGCTCGGCGAATGCCCGCCGGGGAAGCCCGTGTTCATGATGGGGATGAGCCATCTGCGGCTTGCAGCTGGCAAAGTGGTGGAGGAATGGATGCTGTTTGATGAACTGGGCGTGCTTGCCCAGACCTATCGCTGATGCGCTGGGATCAGGACCCCGCGGTGCTGTCGCCCGTGGGACGGCCGATATCGGAATTGCTCCGCGAGGGGCCCGCCCGCCAGCAGCTGGAAGGCTTCGAGCCGGTCTACCGGGATATCGTGGATTACATCATCCGCTGCACCCATCGAATCTGGGAAGAGAAGAATGTGGGGCTGTGCCGCACCCATTATGGGGCCGATTGCACCATGCACCTGCTGTCGGGCCCGGCGATCGGGGCCGAACTCGTGACGCAGAACACCATCGGCTCGCTGCTGGGCTATCCGGACCGCCGGGTGATCGGCGAGGATGTGATCTGGAGCGAAGACGAGCCCGGGACCTTCTACAGTTCGCACCGCATCACCAGCCGCTCCACCCACATGGGCGACGAGGCGGGCGTGGCGCCGGCGACGATGCGCTCGGCCGGGGTCACCACGATCGCGGATTGCAAGGTGGTCGCGAACCGGATCGTCGAGGAATGGCTGGTGCGCGACAATGTGCGCGCGCTCTGGCAGGTGGGGGCCGACCCGCACGCGGTGGCTGCCGCTGCTGCCGCGTCCGACCTGGAAGGCGACCAGGCGCGCCATGGCTGGCGCACCGACTGGATCGCCCGGACCCGCAGCAGCGAAGACGTGGCCATGGAAGAAGGTCATCCAGCGGCCGCGCCTGCTGCCATGTTGCGGCGGGCCTTTGCGGACGATCTCTACCGCGACGCGGCCGGCCTGCTTTCGGCCAATGTGGATTTGCGCTGGCCTTCCAACCGGCGCGGGGCGGGACGCGGCTATTGGGTGGGCTGCGCGATGCAGCTTGCCGCCATGCTGCATGACCGCGCCTTTCGGCTGGAGCATGTGGCGGCGCGGCCGCTGCCGCACGGCGACGTGGCAGTTGCGCTGCGCTGGTCGCTGGCGGGCTTTCATCGCGGCATCGGGCCCTGGGGGCCGCCCTCCGGGCGGGAAGTGCTGCTGCTTGCCGTATCGCACTATCGGCTGCGCGCGGGCCGCATTGCCGAAGACCTGACGATGTTCGACGAAGTTGCGGTGCTGCGGCAGATTGCGGGGGGCTTGGGGGCATGAGCGTGAAGCTGCACCTGGAAGCGATCGCGCGCGGCCTTCGGCCGGACGACGATGGCCTGCTGTCGGCCTGCCGGTTCGCGTGCATGGGTGGCGAGGTGATCGGCGAGGAATCGATCCTGCAAGCGCTGGCGGAGATGCCAATGCCGGTGGCGCCGGGAGCAACGCTGGTGGAGGACGCAAAGCTCGCCTTCCTTGCGGGCGAGGGCGATGCGCTGGTTGCGGACCTGTACGATGGCCGGGTGGGGCGGCTGTGGCGGGTTGGGGGTGGCGCTTCCCCGGCCGACGAGCCGCTGGTCGATGTGCCGTTCGACCCCGACATGCACCAGATGCCCGTCGGCGTGTTCTTCGAAACTGAAGACTTCCCGGGGCTGGCACCCGAGGGCTTTGCAGCCGCCGCCGAGCTTGCCGCAGCCCTGCTTGCGCATACCGCGCAGGGCCATGGCGGTGCCGATGCGGATACCGCATCGGCACGGCTGGCGCGTGTCCGGCTGTACGTCCTGCGCGTCGTGGTCGCCGGAGACGCAGTTGCCCTGCTGGCGGCCGTGCACCGGCTTGAGGGCGGGCCGACCCGGCGGGCCGGTTTCGGCCACGCCGTGGCCTTCGCGCACAATGCGGTCCGCCGGTTCGTGCTGGATCCGCTGCCCAACCGGGCCTGGACCCCGCGCCTGTGATGGCAGCGACCCCGCTGCTGCTGCCGGGGAACATGTGCGACGCCCGGCTGTGGACCGACGAGGTGTGCGCGGTTCTGCCGGGCGCGGTGGATGTGCCGCTGACCGGGGCCGACAGCATTGACGGGCTGGCGCAGCTTGCCCTGGGTGCCGTCGAGGGGCCGCTGCTCCCTGTCGGATTCTCGATGGGCGGCATCGTGGCGCTGAGGATGGCGCGGCTGGCGCCCGAACGGATCGCCGGGCTGGTGCTGATCGATACCAACGCGTCGGCAGACCTGCCCGAGCGTGCCGCCGTGCGGCCTCGGCAGCAGGCGGATGTGCGGGCGGGCGATCTGGAGCGTGTGGTGGTGGAGGAATTGAAGCCGCATTATCTGGCGCCGGCCAACCGCACCGACGCCGCGCTGCTGGACCTGCTGCGCCGGATGGCGCTGGCGCTTGGCCCGGATATTTTTCTGGCCCAGAGCGAGGCCCTGCGCACGCGCCCCGACCAGCGCGACGTGCTGCCCACGATCGATGCCCCGGTGCTTGTCGCCTGCGGCGCGGAGGACCGGCTTTGCCCCCCGGAATGGCACTGCGCGATGGCCGCAAGCGCGTGCCGATCGGAGCTGCATGTCGTCGAGGGTGCGGGACATATGCTGCCGCTGGAACAGCCCGGCCGGCTTGCAGCCATTCTCAGGCTTTGGAGTGCCAGATGATCCAGACGACCCATGTCGGTTCCCTGCCGCGTTCGGCCGCAGTCACCGAGCTGATCTTCGCGGCCGAGCGGGGCGAGGGCGTGGATGCCGCGAACTTCGATGCCGTTGTGGCCGATGCGGTTGCTGATGCCGTCCGGCGGCAGGTGGCGGCCGGCGTCACGATCGTCTCCGACGGCGAAATGGCGAAGATCAGCTACGCGACCTACATCAAGGATCGCATCACCGGCTTCGATGGCGACAGCGCGCGCACTCCGCCGCAGGATCTGGAAGCCTTTCCGGGCTTCATGGAACGCCAGGCCCGGGGCGGCGGAACGCCGAGCTACCGGCGTCCCCGCTGTGTCGCGCCGGTCGAACCGAAGACGCTGGAGCCTCTGGAGGACGATCTGCGCCGCTTTTCGGCGGCGCGGGCGGCGAGCAACAATCCGCAGGGGTTCATGAACGCCGCATCGCCCGGGGTGATCGCGCTGTTCCAGCCCAATGATTTCTACCCGGACGAGGACAGCTATCTGGAGGCGATCGCAGAGGCGATGCGGCCCGAATATGAAGCGATCGTGGCGGCGGGCCTGATCCTGCAGCTCGACAGCCCCGACCTGGGGCTGGGCCGCCACATGATGTTCAAGGGCCGGTCCGATGCACAGTATCTGGAGCGGATCGGCCGCCATGTCGACGTGCTGAACCATGCGCTGCGCCATGTCGATGGCGAGCGCGTCCGCATGCATGTGTGCTGGGGCAATTACGAGGGGCCGCATCACTGCGACGTGGAGATGGACCTGATCCTTCCCACGCTGATGCGCGCGAAGCCGGCAGGACTGCTGTTCGAGACCGCCAATCCGCGCCACCAGCACGATATCGAGGCCTTCGCGGCGCTGGGCGACGCGATTCCGGCCGACAAGCGGCTGATCCCCGGGGTGATCGATTCCACCACCAACTTCATCGAGCATCCCAAGGTGGTGCGGAACCGGATCGAGGGCTTCGTGACACTGTTCGGGCGCGAACGCGTGATCGCCGGCACGGACTGCGGATTTTCCACCTTCGCCGGGTTCGGGGCTGTGGATCCCGATATCGTCTGGGCCAAGCTGAAGACGCTGGCCGAAGGCGCCGCAATGGTGCGGGCATGACGCTGAAGGCGCGTCTGGCAGCCGGCCACCCGCTGCTGGGGACCTTCCTGAAGACGCCGGCCCCGATGCTGGTGGAGGTGCTGGCGACGAGCGGGCTGGACCTCGTGTGCCTGGATGCGGAGCATGCGCCGTTCGACAGGGGCAGCCTTGACGCCTGCATCTTCGCTGCCCGCGCCTGCGGCCTGCCGGTGCTGGTGCGCACCCGGACAGGCGCCGGCGAGCATATCCTGAACGCCCTGGACTGCGGCGCGGATGGCGTGGTGGTGCCGCATGTTCGTTCGGCCGCCGAGGCCCGGGCGCTGGTGGCGGCAGCCCATTACCCGCCCGGCACAAGGGGATATGCCGGATCCACGCGGGCTGCAGGCTATGGCAAGGTCGCCATGGCGGCGCATCTGTCGGCCAGCGCTGCGCGGACGGTGGTGATCGCCCAGATCGAGGATGCCGATGCGGTGGAGGCGGTGGAGGAGATCGCCGCCGTGCAGGGGCTGGATGCGCTGTTCGTCGGCCGCATCGACCTGACGCTGGCGCTGGGCGCCCGGACGCCGGATGACGATATGGTCGTGGCGGCCGTGGAGCGGATCTGCGCGGCCGGCGCGGCTGCTGGAATGCCGGTCGGCATGTTCGTGCCCCGGGATGCCGATGTGCCGCACTGGCGCGGCAAGGGCGCCACCCTGTTCCTGCAGGGGTCCGACCATAGTTTCATGCGCGCCGGCGTTGCGGCGCTTCGCACCACCATCGGCGGCGACGACAGCGGCCGACCAATCGAGAAGGTTTGACCCCATGACGGACTTCCAGAGCGAAAAGGCGTTGGTGCGCGCCTTCCACGAGGCCATCGAGACGGCCGAGCCGCTGGGCCTTGCCGATGCCATGGCGCCGTTCGTGGCCCCCGAATGGCACTGGCGGGGCATGCATCCCTTCCACGAGCAGCGCGGGCCCGAGGCGGTGGCGCGTGTCTTCTGGGCGCCGCTGATGACGTCGCTGAAGCGGCTGCAGCGCCGGCCGGACATCTTCATCGCCGGCCTGAACGAGATCGACGGCTTTAAGGGCCGCTGGGTGGTCAGCATGGGCCATCTGATGGGCCTGTTCGATCGGCCCTGGCTGGGCATCCGTCATACACTGCGCATCGTCATGCTGCGCTACTGCGAGTTCAATCGGGTGGAAGACGGGCGCATTGTGGAGACCGCGATGTTCTGCGACATCCCGCACCTGATGATGCAGGCGGGGCAGAACCCGTTCCCGCCGCAGACGGGCGCGATGCTGGTGCAGCCGGGCCCGCGCACCCACACCGGCATCTGCTACGAGCCCCAGGACCCGGCGAAGGGCGAGGCCACGCTGGCCGCGATCAACGCCATGTTGAGCAATCCGGGCGGCAAGTTCCACAATGTCGACGAAGCCAGCAGGCTGGCGCGCGTATGGCACGACAACATGATCTGGTGGGGTCCGGCCGGTATCGGCGCCAGCTACACGATCGAGCGCTACATCCGGCAGCACAGCACCCCCTTCGACAAGGGGCTGTCGGTGGGCTACCGCTTCAACGGCCACGTCGCGAAGATCGCGGAGAGCGACTTCGGCGGCTTCTTCGGCTGGGCCAATCTGACGCTACGCAACTCGGGCGGCTATCTGGGGATGACGGCCGGGCCCGGGCCGGCCGACATGCGGGTGATCGACATGTATAGGCACGAGGAGGGCAAACTTGCCGAGAACTGGATTTTCATCGACATCCTGCACTATCTGAACATGCAGGGCCTGGACGTGCTGGCGCGGATGGATGCCGTGCAATCGGGCGGCGGATGACACGCGACGATTTCCAGGCCGAGAAGGCGGTGGTGCGCCGCTTTCACGACGAACTCGACACGGCATCCGCGCAGACCGTGGGAAACGTGCTGGCGCGCCATGTGGCGCCGGACTGGCGGTGGCGCGGCGTACACCCCTTCGACGAACTGTGCGGGGCGGCGGCTGTTGCCGACAGATTCTGGCGGCCGCTGATGTCCTCGCTCGCCCGGCTGCAGCGCCGGCCCGACATCTTCATGGCCGGGCTGAACGAAACCGACGGTTTCGAAAGCTTCTGGGTGGCCCAGACGGGGCACTTCATGGGGCTGTTCGACCGGCCGCTGCTGGGCATCCGCCCCACGGCGCGGATAGTGATGCTGCGGTTCGCCGAGTTCAACCGGGTGGAGGACGGCCGGATCGCCGAAACCCTGATGTTCGTGGACCTCTTGCACCTGATGATGCAGGCAGGCCAGTGGCCGCTGCCGCCGCAGACGGGCGCGCACCTGGTCCAGCCGGGCCCGCGAACGCATGACGGGCTGATGTACGATCCGCAGGATCCCGCACGCGCGCAGGCGACGCAGGATGCCATCCACGCCATGCTGAAGAACCCGGGCCGCGGCTTCTTCGTGCCCGATGCGGCCGAACGGCTGGCAGAGGTCTGGCACCAGGACATGATCTGGTGGGGCCCGGCCGGGATCGGCGCCGCCTACACGATCGAGCGCTATCTTCGGCAGCACAGCGACCCGTTCGACAAGGCCTTCTCCAAGGACTGCCAATCGCTTGGCGAGACCTGCAGCATCGCGGAAGGCCATTATGGCGGGTTCGCGGGCTACCCCAGCATGCGGATGCACAACGCCGGAGGCTATATGGGGATGACGGGCGCCGCGCAGCCGGCCGACATGCGCCTGGTCGACATCTACCGCGCGCAAGACGGCAAGCTCGTCGAGAATTGGGTGTTCATCGATATCCTGCACCATCTCGCCGGGCAGGGGCTGGATGTGCTGGGGCGAATGGATGCGGTGCACTCCGGCGGCGGCTGATTGCCGCCGGAGTGCCCGGACTGATTGCTCCAGAAGCGGAAGCCCGCTTAGAAGCGGGTGCCCACGCGCAGCCCCAGGGTGCGGGGCTGGTTGTAGATGCGATAGATCTGGCCCACCGGATCGGCGGTCGACGGCCCGCAAAAATTGATATTGCAGCGTGCCGCCCGGCTCAGTTGACCGCGCGTGTCGGTGACGTTGCGCATGTAGACCTCGACGCGCCACTCGTCCCAGGCAAAGCCCGCGGCCGCATCGAGCGTGGCGTAGGACGGCAGCTTGCCGGTCTTGGCGAGATCCCGTGTCGTGATGACGGGATCGCGCTCGCCGATATAGGCCCCCGCGAGCTGCACATGGCTTCGGCCTAGGCCCATGTCCCACTCATAGCGGCCGACGATGTTGCCCTTGAACTTCGGGGTCAGGGGCAGCCGCGCCCCGGCCGGCGCGGTTTCGGCACCGAACAGGACGAACGGCTCCTTCAGCTTGGCATCGACATAGGTGCCGGAGCCGCTGATCGAAAGCCCGTCGGACCGCCAGGTCAGCTCCGCTTCCACGCCCTTGGATTGTGCCTTCCCGACGTTTCCGACGAGCACCACGCCACTGCCGCCGGGCGGCTGGTAGGAGACCTGGACGTCCTTCCAGTCCTGCAGGAACAGTGTGACGTTGGCGGTCAGCGCCTTGTCGAAGAAGCTGTTCTTGGTGCCGATCTCGTAATTGTAGAGCTTGTCGGCGTCGAATGGCTCCGCAGTGCCGGCGCGATTGATGCCGCCCGGGCGGAAGCCGCTCGAGAAGGTGGCATAGACCATGTTGTCGAGGGTCAGGCGGTAGGTCGCGTTGGCGCGCCAAGTCCAGCCGCTGTCTTTCGACCTCTTGGGGCTGATGGAGCCGTCGGAGTTCAGGATGCCGAGGTTGGTGCAGGGCGAACCGGGCACGACCGCCTGGCCGACGCCGAAGGGCCCGCCCCCGGCCGCACGGCCCAGGCACTGGCGCACGCCGGTGCCGAAGAAGGTCGTGTTGACGCCGAAGAAGCCCACCAGGCTGTTGTCGAAGCGGTAGCGGCGCACGCCGCCCGTCAGCAGCAGCTTGTCGGTCGCGTCGAAATCGAACTGGGCGAACGCGGCATAGTCCCTGTCGATCCGCTCCTGCCGGGTGAGCCACACCGTCGCGGGCCGTCCCGGGACTGACAGGCGGGTGGCGAAATCGGGCGTGATGTAGCTTTCGTCGTCATTCTGGACCTGGCGCTGGTAGAACAGGCCGATCTGGCCGCGGAACCGGCCGGTGTCGGGCAGCGCCAGCCGCAGTTCCTGGCTCACCTTGCTCAGCGTGAAGTCACGGATGTTCAGCTGCGACGGATCGATCAGCTGCCCGGCATCGTTCACGACACCGGCGCCCGAACCGGCCACGAGATCGTAGAAATAGCCATAGTCCGAATAGTCGTTGTGGCTGTAGATCGAACGCTTCATGTAATAGCCGGCGTAGGTGATCTCGAAATCGGCAACCCGGCCGGTGATGGTGCCGCCGACCTGAATCCATTCGTCCTTGCCGAATTCGGGGATGTAATGCGCGACGTTCAGTTCGCCGGCATTGTCGTCGTCGGACTGGAAGCTGCCGTCCCATTCGGTGCGCTGGAGGATGATGGAGGGCGTTACCGTCCAGTCGTCGTTGAGGTCGATTCCGAGCAGCGCGCGCAGGCCCATGACATCGACCGGGTTGTGGTTCTTTTCCACCAGATCTTCGTTGCTCTGCGTGATGCCGGAGGAGGGGAAGGTCCGCGAGCCGAACACATTGTCGATGTAGCCGCCGGTGCGAGTGTACCAGGCGACGGTCCTGAGCGCGACCTTGTCCTTGACGATCGGCAGGTTGACGAACCCTTCCAGCTGGCCGCCCGCGCCGCGGCCCAGAATGCTGTTCACCTCGGCATCGACCGCGCCGTAGGCTGCGCTGCTGTCGGGCTGGTTGCTGATGATACGGATGGTGCCTGCCAGGCTCGACGCCCCGAACAGCGTGCCTTGTGGCCCGGCCAGCGCCTCGACACGCGCGATATCATAGACGTGGATGTCGACGGTTCCAAGGATGGAGGTGATCGGCTGGTCGTCGAGGTAGGTGCCGACCGTCGGCAGCGAGCCGGCCGTGATCAGACCGCCGTTGGTTGCGATGCCGCGGAACGATACCGAGCTGTTGCCGGGCGTGCCGATGCTTCCGGTGGTGAAGCTCGCGCTGGGGAGAAACGCCATATAATCGTTGAAGTTGCGGACGTTCAGGTTTTCCAGCCTCTGGGTGTTCAGCACGGTGATGCTGATCGGCACCGACTGCACGCTTTCAGCCCGGCGCTGCGCGGTCACGATGATGTCTGCGCCAACCTGATCTATTGCGGCCTCCGATTGTGCGACAGCCGGGACTGCAGCCGCAGTCATCAACAGTGCCGTCAATCCAGCACTGGCTTTGGTGGGCCGAATCCTCGATGTTGTCATGCCGATCCCTTTGCGTGGCTAGCTGGTTGAGCATTTTGGCCCATTTCCAGAAGCTCGACCCTGTCATTTATTGCCTGCGGATGCAAGGCGGGTTTTTACGCCGGTGACCGATTTTCTTGCTCATAATCTGCCACGCAGTCGCCCAGAGCATCGGCCAGCGGGCCGAGCCATGGCCGATAGTGTTTCCAGCTTTCGTCGGCGGCGGCCGCCATGGGCTGGCGCACCTGGTCTGCGCTTGCGGTTCGGATGGCCCGCTCTGTCTGGTGGGGGGTCAGGCACGCCGGCTCGAAGGCGAGCCCGGCGTGGTCGAGCAGCGCCCTGATCTCGCGCTCGGGATCGGCCAGGAGGCGTTCGTGGCAGACCCGGTGCACGCGGCCGGGCAGCACCGCTGCGAAATGTTCCAGCAGGGCGGTGTAATCGCGCCAATACAAGCCGAGGTCGGCGAGTTCGTAGGTGAAGCCCTGCCCGCGGGAGAAGTGCTGCTTGAATGCGGAAAAGCCGTTGGCCATCGGGTGCCGTCGCGCATCGATGATGGTGGTATTGGGCAGGATCAGGTGGATTAACCCGATATGCTGAAAATTGTTAGGCATCTTGTCGATGAAGCGCGGACGGTCCGTTTTTCGTTGGATGCGGGTGCCGTCGAGATAGCGCTGCCCGAGCGCGCTGCGCTCGTCTGCCGACAAGGCCAGCAGCCGTTCCAGCATCGCTGGCGCGGTGGCGTCCGGCCCCCCGTCGTGGCCCGTATGGCGGCCGCCGAGATCGGCCGCGATGGTACCGATATCGGGCAGTTCCATCGTCCCTTCGACTTCGCTGTGAGAGGCCAGTATCTGTTCGATGAGCGTGGAGCCCGCGCGCGGCAGCCCGACGACGAAGATGGGATCGCGGGCGGGGTGGCCGCCCGCGCGCCGGGCGGCGAATGCGTCCGCCGTCAGCATCCGCTGGCAGGCCTGCACATGGGCCGTCGTCCGGGCCGCCGAGTAAGGAAGCTCGGCCCGGCGCAGGCGATTGCCTTCGGCATAATGCCGGAACGAGGCAGCAAAATCGCCGGCATCCTCGTGCGCCTTCCCCAGCGCGAAGTGCAGGTGATACCGGTCGCCGGCGGTGCCGGCTGCACCAAGCGCGTCGGTCATGCGCGCGATATCGGACGCGTCGAGCCGCACGGTCTTCAGGTTGGCGAGGCTCCACCAGGCATCGCCCAGCGTGGGCAGC
>Ga0105045_10002784_pt1 | contig 14833 bp, 15 predicted proteins | sample MAT02_FD_78089 | JGI IMG/M metagenome (GOLD analysis project Ga0105045, IMG submission 78089) | Freshwater microbial communities from Lake Fryxell liftoff mats and glacier meltwater in Antarctica - MAT-02 (megahit assembly) | ecosystem: Environmental > Aquatic > Freshwater > Ice > Liftoff...
CTTCTTCTATGCTTCGCATCTTGAAGTGTAATGGGCATATACTTACTCCAATAATAGCTACTGCAGATCTTTTATATCTGGAACCACGATCACATTATCCAGCTCTTTGCTTGCCATCGAGAGTTTTGATTTTTGCATGCTTTCTAAATTTAAGGTTAAGGCAATGGTATTTTGTAAAACGGCAAAATTAATGGACCCACCAAGGCTTGCAAAGTGTTCCATGTCGCCCAGCAATAAAACAGGACGTTTGGCAAATTGTTGAATGAGCTTTTTTTGTTCTTGAGTATTTTTATGGGCGATGTAGATCAATTGGCACTCGGTACCGTTATCATTAGATAGCATTGGCTTGACAAGTAATTTGCGGTTTTTAATAGTTTGCCCATTCAGCTTTACAACTGTTTTCATATCCTGGGGCTCCCCTAAGACGCAAATCGTAAAATTGTTTTTAGGAACAGAGCCTTTTGGCCAACTTACTTTGTTCACAATATATTGAATGAGCTTGGTCTTTTGCTGATAATGTTCATCATTACTCAAGCAGTGCACAGGGGTTGAAGCGATCACTATCAACAGTGCCAGCAATTTACGCATTGGGGTCATCGAATGTGTGTTCCTACGTTGATTCATCTTATACGGAATAGTGTAATTCAACCGCTATGGCGCTGCCAATGATCCCTCATCATGCATTTTGTGCCTTACATCGCGGTAAGTCAGTAATTGTATTTTAATAACTAACTTGATGATTTATGCTTGTCTTTGTATAAAGAAATTGCTAAGGTAAAAAACTATGAAAACTAAGAAACATTACTTAAATCTAGCACTTCTCCTTCTTCGCTGCCTTCGCAGCTAGGAATCATCTATTTAATCTCTACTTTTTTAACTTTATATTAACCTAACACTTGATTATTCGGGATAGCGCTATGCAGCAAAGAAGTACAATCATGATTTGGTCAATGTGGCTTTTGGCTTCATTCTTTTATGCTTATCAGTATGTTTTACGCGTACTACCTAATATCATGATGCGGGACATCCTCGAAAAATTTCATATCGATGCTGCTATTTTTGGTCAATATTCTGGGCTTTATTATATTGGTTATGCAGGTATGCATATCCCTGTCGGTATTCTTTTAGATAGATATGGTCCCAAACGGATTTTGCCTGCTTGCATGATTTTAACCGTGGCGGGTTTATTGCCACTCTTATTTGCAGAGCATTGGATCTATCCTGCCTTGGGCCGATTAATGATTGGTATGGGTTCCTCTGCCGCAATTTTAGGCGTTTTTAAAATCATTCGTATGTCTTTTAAAGAAGAACGCTTTACTTTATTACTGGGATTTTCAGTCACCATTGGTTTGGTTGGTGCTATTTATGGCGGACAACCTGTTAACGCGCTGATCCATCTTTTTGGTTGGGAAGCCGTTTTACAAGTGATTATTTTGATTGGCGTGCTGATGGCAGTTGCGACTTACTTTATCGTCCCTGCACAGCCGATTTCACCAGTGAGCGAAAGTTGGTGGATGAGTGTTAAATCGGTGTTAACGAACCCACAAATTGTTTTAGTGTGCTTATTTGCCGGGTTGATGGTTGGTCCACTGGAAGGGTTTGCTGACGTGTGGGGTAAAGAATATCTTAAATCCGTTTACCATTTGAGTGAGGCGACGGCAGCTTCCTTGCCTTCCTTGATCTTCTTAGGAATGTGTTTTGGCTCACCGTTGTTGAGTTGGATCACGGCTAAAACCAAAGCGTATTTTGGATTTATTATTTTAAGCGCAGTGGTGATGGGTTCCGCCTTTATCTTTTTGTTAACAGGCGATGTTCCAGAAGGTTGGTTGGCGGCACTATTTGTGATTGTTGGTGTATTTTGTGCTTATCAAATTTTGGCGATTTATTTAGCCTCATCATTTGTCGAAGAGCGTTTAGTGGGGCTTACGACCGCTTGTGCCAACATGATCATCATGACGTTTGGATATGTGTTTCATAGTGCAATTGGTAAAATCATATCAGCGCGTTGGGAAGGCCGCTTTATGGCAGATGGTGTTCCTTATTATGGTGCCGCTGCTTACACGCAAGGGCTAATGGTCATACCGGCAGGTTTGCTGTTAGCGGGAGTGGGTTACATTTTCCTAGCAAGACAAGTGAAAAAGCGCCAAGCACTTAACATACTAGATAAACCCATTTGAACGAGCTAGAAAATCGAGCCAAACAGGCTGGCCTAATGTTAAAAGACAAAGAGTACAAACTGGTCACCGCGGAGTCTTGTACGGGCGGTGGCCTTGCTTATGCCATTACCCACATCGATGGTAGCTCGCAATGGTTTGATCGCGGCTTTGTGACCTATAGCAATGAGGCTAAACATGAAATGCTGGCAGTGAGTCAGCAGATTATCGCAACTTTTGGTGCAGTCAGTGAAGAAGTCGCGCTTGCCATGGCGAAAGGTGCCTTAGCTAAAAGCCAGGCCGATATCAGCATTGCTGTTACCGGTATTGCAGGTCCCACAGGTGGTACAGCAGAAAAGCCCATCGGGATAGTTTGGCTCGCGTTTGCCAGCAAGCACTTCACAGCAAAAGCCGTGCTCCTTTCTTTACAGGGTAACCGGGCCCATATACGCGAACAGGCTATCCTGTTAGCGCTTGACCATCTGCTCTCCTTGCTCTAATCAAACGTTATCTGCTTGCCTTGCACTTACACTTTTATTTTTTTCAAATTATGTTTAAATCAGCTGAATTTTCTAGGGAATAGAAAACATAGTTCAGCAAGGAAGTCGTTATGATGAGTAAAATAAAAAGTTGGTTGCATAGATTTCGGACGTTGTTTTTTTGTTCTTCGCCGCTTTGTTTACTGTCGCACTATGAAGACAGTGCCAGCACCATGATTGTTGTGAAAGATAAGCTAGGACAGGTTTTCAAAAAAAAACTCACTGACATCGCTCGCAATCAGGCGTTGATTCAACAATTCTCCGCTAAAGATGCTCATTTATTAGGCTATTTACTAGGGCATGAAGATACGCTGGCCTCAATGGCTTGCGAAAAATCCCTAACACACTAATTTGGCTTGCACGACCTTGCCTATTTTTCGGGTATTTTTAGCAAGACGAAGGGTTTCATAGTGAGGATTTAAAGGCTTCGCAATAAGCTCACTATCGCTCGCAATTAATTGTGTAAATAGCGGCATTTGCTTATCAATGGGCAATATAATCGCAAAATCTTGTGATTCAGGTATTTGCTGACAATCGACAATGATCACCGTACCTTGTGGGTAGCGAGGCTCCATGGCATCGTTATGCACAATAACCGCAAAAGAATGAGTGCTAAGATCTTTGTCTGAATAAGTATATTTTTTTGTTTCAAGCAAAATACCTTTAGGGAATAAAGGGATTTCGTTCCAGTCGATAATGGGCACACTTCTGACTTGTTTAGCGCTCTTTGGTCCCATACCGGTTAATAGCCATGCAGCGTTAATCTCTAAGAGCTTGGCGTAATGCTCAATGATTTCAAAAGACATGCTACGCGTGCTTGCTTCATGCAATGCATAAGTCGAGATTTTAACGTTATTGCGCTCGGAGAAGGATTTAGCGGTTAAATAGCCAGCTTCGACCCGCGCTTGTTTCAAACGCTCGCAGATTTTAGATTTTAATTTGTATGGTGCTTGTGTTGACATGATCAATATGAATTTAGTTTGTTTTATACATACATTCTAATGGCTTGCGGTTTTATTTACAACCAATTATCATGCTGCATAACGCATATTTGAAGTATGTACGTTAGAAGGATAAACGATTTATGGAAGAGTTGCTGGTATCAATCAAGTCACCCCACGCCTTTGCACTCACGCATGCGCTTTATCATTTCCAAATAAAACGGATCAATGATTGTTTGCAAACCCCCAAGCCCGCATGGGTACCAATAGCGAATAATGACCAACGGACATTACCGTTGCGCCACGATCTTGAGCCACTGGCACATTTGACGACAAAACAGCTCTTAGCCTTATTAGAAGAATCGGTATTTTCTTTAGTAAAGCGTTATGATTATTTGCTCAATCAGGAGCAAGATCCAAAAGCGATAGAAACCCTCAGAAAAAATCAAGATAAATTAACCCAATTAAAACAGACGATTTACCGGGGGTTGCTTGCACGTTGCCAAATGAGTACAGCATTATCAATGCCACGGCAGTTTGATGATGTGCAAGGTTATTTTCAACCTGAAAAAAAAACCGACCAGCAAAATACGGGCTCATTAGACGATGATACTCGTCTTATCATTTATGATATTTTAGCGGATGCAGGGTTTGATAAAGCAACCCTTTATCAAGTGATCATTCAGGTGATCCCTAAGCGGACAATTAAAAAGCTCCGCGCTAAAACAGTTATCAATCAAGAGATCAGCGATGTCTATCAGTTCACTCAGCAAGTGTGTGAGGCGCTTTCACTCCAACGAAAAAAACCAGGACGTATTCTAACCTTATGGCGCGAAGTTACCCAAAAAGGTGCACGCCTCAAAGCAAAGCTTAGTGTAGATAAGTTTGCGCTCTTTTGGAAATGGCGCTATTTATTTTATTTTTTACTGAGTTTTTGTGCCTATTACCTGCTCATGCAGGCTATTACGGTGGCAGCAGGGTTGTTTCTGGGTGAAAAAATATTGGCCTTTATCGCCAGTGTACTATTTTACACGGTCGGTCTTTTGCCGCTGTGGGGAGGGTTAAGTCAGCATGTGTATGTGGGTATTCATCAATTAGTTAACTATTGGCGAGCACCCAAACAAGCGCAAATAGTCGAAGCACTCTACCTTTTAGAGCAAACACAGCAATTTATAGGTTATCGGCTCAACCAAGTGATTATCGATATTGCCCATTGCGACTTTGATGCGTTACAGCAGATGATGACGCAAAAAAATGCGGCCATCAGCGCTTTGAAAAAGCAGCTATCGGATTTTTCCATCGCACAAAAGCTAGTACTCGATAAAAATATCAAATACCAAGCGGCGGCTATTAGCAATAGGCTCCAGATGTTAGAAAAGGATCTTAAAACTGCCATACAAGCAGTTGTGCAACATATGACGTTACGGGTCAAAGAAGAACTCACATTGCTAGAAAAAGCGCTGCAAAGAGAAACATTGACGCCTGTTTTTCCGGTTAGTCAATTTAAAAAAATAAGTGCTTTTATTCATGAATTTGGCAATGCTAAACAAGCACGCACTTTTGAAACGCAAACCCATATCACACATCTGTGGCAAAAGGGGGTAGATCAGTTTACCTGGGTTGATTCATCTGCAACGCGTCCTTTGCAACAGCCCTTTGGCAGTCATCTGATGCGCCATGATATCATGAAGGGTTGGCAGATATTGTTGACCCAATGGAATGATGGAAGCGAGAAATCTAAAAGCGCGCATGCGCTACAGGGCTTATTAAGCGGCAAACAAGTGCTTACGTCACAGGCATTGTCACAGGCCGTTTTACAAGTGGCGCAAAATGGGGAAGATGCGAACGACCTTTTGCTGAAAATTCAGTCGGTTCTCTTTAATACGTTGCCTGCTCGAGATCTCGTCGTTGCCAAATTACTATCGGCACCTCAAAAAGCACAAATAGCGAATTGGTACCATCAGCATCAACCTATCATAACAAAAGCACGTAAAATCATGCGAAAAGCCATGATGGAGAAAAGCGATAGTTTCTTTGTTCATTACACCTATTCTGAATTGGCGCAATGTTATCAGGCGCTAGAAGGCGCTGATGCCTACTTGTTTTCGCATGATAAGGATCAGGTTGTTGGGGCAAGTCAAAACAAAGTTAAACACTTCTTTTTGTATTATCGTGGCCAAACGAGTCGCGCTTTTTTATTACTGCGCTTTCTCCCAGAGCACAGTAAATCAATAATGTTGGTTAAGATAGCGAATAAAAGACTCGATTGGTTATTATCACATCTTGAAAATGGAGTTGATCCCGCAAAGCCGTTCGATGCCCAAGATATTGAGATGTTTTTGCAACATGATCTGACGCAACATCAGCGTTTTCATTTTTCGCAAGCGATCCAAAATAGCCACGAGTTTGCACAAGGGTGGAACGAAAAAATGGCAAAGTTTCTGCAAAGTTGCAGAAAAATGGGTCTTGATACAGGGCAGTTGCTTACTGAGTATCAAAAGAAAAAACAGCCAAACAAGCCACTGTTGTTACCACGCTTTACACAACAAATGGGTAAGTTGCCGCCTTTGGGCCAAACCATAACGCAAAGAGACGTCATCTGTGCCAGCCATAAAATCGCTCTGTGAAAGAATTGATAAAAACTTTTTTGAAGTGCTAGTAGAGTCACCCCTCGTGGCAAGTTATCTGTTGGCTGATCTTTATCGATATAAAGCCGTTGCCCAAAACGAAGATAGTATTCGTTTGCGCCAAACCTTAAGAAGGCTAAAAAGCAAATTACAGCCATCGCACATTACCCTTATTTGGCAGACTATCAGCAACATGACGCAAGCAGATTGGGAAGTGCTCGATCCAGGCACAAGGAAATCGCTGGATTTTTTAAAAAGGAGCATGCTAGCGCAACGGACTTATCTACGTTCGCTCCCAATGGACGCGTTATTAGCACTGGGAAAAAAGCCGGATTGGTATCGAGAAGTCTTTATTGCCCTGGTGCGTAAGCATCTCTTGTTAAAAAAACAGAATGATCCTTTTGTTGGGTCAGCGTTTAGCTTTAAGCTATTAAGACAAGGAGGGGCGGAACAAAATTTTCTTTACTTGTCACGCTATGTTGCTCAATGCGCCTCATTGCCTATTTTGGAAATCGCAACACTGGGTAGTCATGATAGTAAAGTCGCAGAGCTTATTTTAAAAGATCTTACGAATAGCCAAGGTTATTTTGAAGTGGGCGCTAAATTTGCACAAATGCACGTTAGTTTGCGAACAGTCATCGCAAAACAATGGCAACGATATCTTGAAACCTACCCTTTATCTGCCAAGGATGCTGCTTTTTTACAGGCAGAGCTTCATCACTTACAAAAACGTTACCCAGTATTTCACAAGGTTATTTTGGATAATCGTCATACGCGTCATTACCAAACTAACCCCCAGAGTCAGCCACCAATCGCAGCACCCGTACCTGCGCGATTCCATGTGATGTTCATGTTGCCGGCGCCCATTGCGTTTATTGTTTGGGGCATGGGACGCTTAAGGCAACATGCTGATGAACAGATAGCTCAAGAACAGCGAATGAAGTTATAATCTAATCGCTATTGATGTGAGCATAGCTAAGGATCTCAACTAGGTATGAAAGACTTTCAAATCGCTTTATCCGTCCGTGATTATGAATGTGACATGCAGGGTATAGTGAATAATGCGGTTTACCTGAATTATTTTGAACATGCGCGGCACGCGTATTTGAAGCATATCGGTGCCGACTTTACAGTGCTTCTGTTGCAGAACATTGTTTTAGTCGCCACGAGAATCGAAGTGGACTATAAACAATCGCTTAAAAGCGGCGATGCCTTTACCGTGACGGTACAGATAGAGAAACCCAGCGCCATAAGATATCTCTTCATACAAGATATCCTGATGGATGAGAAAGTGATGGCGAGCGCAAAAACCACGGTGGCCTCATTAAACGAGCAGGGAAAACCGACCCGTTTTAATATTACGTGACTATCTAAACGCAGCAAATTTTTTTATAATTAAGGCCCTTAAACCTAAGGACTAAGCGCTATGAGCGTTGCGATAGTGATCCCTGCAAGATGGGCATCTACACGGCTGCCAGAAAAAATGCTGTTAGCCGAAACGGGCTGGCCCCTCATTCGTCATACTTATGAGCAAGCCAAAAAGTCACGTTTAGCAAAAGAAGTGCTTGTTGCGACGGATGATGAGCGGATCTATCAAGCGGTGAAAGCATTTGGTGGCGAGGTCGTGATGACCGATCCTTATCATCCCACCGGCACGGATAGACTGGCTGAAGTGGCCGCCAAGTACTTAGGTCATGCGGATGTGATTTTGAATGTGCAAGGTGATGAGCCTGAGCTTGAACCTGACAATATTGATCTGCTGATTGAATTGTTTCAATCATCTAATGCTGCCATGGGCACGTTGGTAGCACGGTTTGATCCTCACTTGAAAGCAGGCCAAGGCTCACCGTTGGATCCCAATTGTGTCAAAGCCGTACTGGGCGCTAAGCTGGAAAAGGGTTATCAAGCGCTCTATTTCTCAAGAAGCCTTGTCCCTTATCCACGAGATAATCAGGGTGAAGTGTTACAACCACAGAATTACTTTTTGCACTTAGGCGCGTATGCTTACACTCCCGACTTTTTACAATACTATGTTAAATTGCCGCAAACACCCTTAGAGTTGACTGAAAAATTAGAGCAACTGCGTATTCTAGAACACGGTTTTTCGATTGTGGTCGGCGTGGTGGCTAAAGCAACCCCAGGGGTTGATACGCGTGCTGACTATGACGCCTTTATCGAGCGGCATCAGCAAAAGGTGACAGAACATGTTGTTTGAATTAGCGCCTACATTAGCACAAGATTCTATCTATATTTGTGAGTTACCTCTTTCACAAGTGCGATTAAGCCATAATGCAGCATTTCCTTGGATCATTTTAATTCCTAAGCAAAACAATCTGACTGAAATAATTGATCTTGCAATAGACGATCAAGGTCAATTATTAAAAGAGATCAATCAAGCGTCCCATGTGATGCAACGCCTATTTTCACCTACTAAGCTCAATATTGCTAATTTAGGGAACGTGGTTGCGCAGCTGCATATTCATGTGATTGCCCGCTTTTCTAATGACAAAGCGTGGCCCAACCCCGTGTGGAATAGCCAGGTCGATGCCCGCTATTCACCTGAAGATCAGCAAAAAATGATTAATCAATTAGCAACGGCTTTTCAAGGATAACAATGCAAACCTGTTGGTTATTTTTAGATTTTGATAATAGCTTAATGGCAACCGAGCAATATGCGGTTCCTTCTTTGATAGCGCGCTTTAATGCACTTTATGCGAAGCAGGCGGGTAGAGATCTTACATTAAAAGAGTTCAAGCAATATTTTCATGGACAAGCAAGAGAAATGCTCTGCCATAATTTGAGTCAACATTTTCAGATTGAAGTCGATTATCAAGCGCTCTACGATGCCCGTGAGCCACGCATTATGCAGCATTTGAAAGCGCTACCGGAAGGGGTTGAGATGGCACCTCACCTGATTGAAGCGCTAACGGCGCTGCGAAAGCAGGGCGCTATCCTATCGTTGGTCTCTAATAATCCGATTCAACGAGCTTTATGTGCCATGCGTTTTGCGAGCAATCAACAAGGGGATGCCCTCGCAGGCTTATTTGGAACGCGTTATTTTGAGGCAGGTGATGTGCAAAAGCCTTTGCCAGATGTGTATTTGCGAGCGATGAAGCAAGTCGATGCGCGCCCTGAAAAAAGTTTTGCGGTTGAGGATAGTGTTACTGGGGCAAAAGCCGCTGTGGCAGCAGGCTTAACCACGTTTGCTTTTACAGGCTTTACTGAAGATCAGGATGCGTTAAAGAAAGCGTTGCTGGCAGCAGGTTGTCAGGCGTCATTTTCGGACTGGCGCAACCTACCGCAGCTGTTAGAAACACTACTTTAAGCGTGCTCATGCTCGTGATGATGTTCATGATCATGGTTGCAATCGGGGCCATGAACATGTTCGTGTGTATGCCCTTGTGTATGTACGTGTTCATGATTATCACCATGATTACACTGTGGTCCATGAACGTGCTGCCCACTTGCCAGATATTTCTTATATTGTTTCATCAGTCGATCACGCTTTAACTTGGATAAAGCATCAATGATCAGCACGCCATTCAACAGATCAATTTCATGTTGAATGCCGCAAGCTAACAAGCCTTCCGCTTGGAAAGTGTGTTCATTTCCTTCGATATCTTGATATTGCACAGTGATCTCACGCGCGCGCTGTAACGTGATATGGACGCCAGGGAAAGAAAGACAATCTTCATCAGAAAGGACTGGGTGGGCTTTTTCAACAATCACGGGGTTAACCATGCAAAGGGGAGCAACGTTTTCAAGCGCCATATCCAACACAAACATCCGTTCATTCAGACCCACTTGGGTAGCAGCCAAGCCCCAACCCTTTGCTTCATAAAGCGTTTCAAACAGTGAACGTGCAGCCACTTGCAAGTCTTCACCAAAGTTGGTGGTAGGTTCTGGTGCTTTTCGCAAGGAAGGGTGTGGGTACGGGTAAATTTTGAACAATGCCATGAATAGTGCTTCCGACAGTTAATATGGCCTGCAATTATACGGAATGTAGGGTAGAAGTTAAATATAAGTTAATCGACTTAGTTTTAATTAATGGTGGGTCATTTTATTGCGTATCATGCTAACCATAACAGAGGTCCCGAGCGTTATCACAATAACACCTAGCGTGAGAAATGCGGGCACTTTATACCAATAGACAATCAGCATTTTAAAGCCAATAAACATCAGGATCAGTGCGATACCGTATTTCAAGTAGGCAAACAGCTCATCCATTCTCGCTAATAGAAAATACATGGAACGCAGGCCTAAAATGGCAAAGATATTCGAGGTGTAAATAATGAAAGGATCATTCGTGATAGCAAAGATAGCAGGAATGCTATCAATCGCAAAAATAATATCACTAAATTCTATCAGTATTAAAATGATAAAAAGTGGAGTCACATACAGTAAGCCGTCTTTTTTGATAAAAAATCGCTCACCTACCAATTCTTTGGTAATGCGCAGATGTTTTCTTAACCACACTAACAACGGATTATTTTCAAGGTTCGGTTCTTCATCGGCAAAAAAGAGGATTTTAAAACCGGTATAAACCAAGAACAGTCCAAATGAGTATAATATCCAATGAAATTTAGCAACGAGCCAAACCCCAAGCGTAATAAAAATCAAGCGCATGACAATTGCGCCTAAAATACCAAACAGCAAGGTGCGGCGCTGTAATTCCGGTGGCACTTTAAAATAATTAAATATCAGAATGAAAACAAATAAATTATCGACAGATAAAGAAAGCTCGATAAGATAACCGGTTAGGAATTCAGTTGCTTTGATAGCAGCTTGTTCACTGCCTACGGTTTTGCTTAAGTAAAGCCACAAGCCAACGTTAAAGCAAAAAGCGGTGCTAACCCAGACACTGATCCAGATGGAGGCTTCTTTAGTGGAGACGCGGTGTGATCTGCCGCCTCCTAATAGAAAAATATCAGCAAAGAGCATGAAGCCCACAATCCCAAAAAAGATAAGCCACATCCACCATTGGCCTATCGAAACCATATTGCCTCCAATCTATCTAGCATCACATTCCATTGCTAATAGAATCAGTATAGGGAGTCAGTGAAGGATTGCGCACCCTCAAACGACATTAGGAATGATTCCTATTTACCAAGCGCGTTAAGATAAATTTGCCCAAGCGTTATAAAAGGCGTATTTTTTTAAAATCAGCAAACGTATATTCCTTTAGTAAATTTGTTAACTAACACTTAATTATCGAGAAAATGGCATGACCTTCGATCCTCTCCTACTTAGTCGCATTCAGTTTGGTTTTACAATCAGTTTCCATATTATTTTCCCAGCCTTCACCATAGGGCTTTCAGCTTATATCGCATCTCTTTTAGTGCTATGGCATTGGCATAAAAGAGATCACTATCAAACGCTGGCACGATTTTGGACCAAAATATTTGCGGTGTCCTTTGCCATGGGCGTTGTCTCTGGGATTGTGCTGTCTTATCAATTTGGCACCAACTGGAGCAAATTTTCTGTTGTCGTTGGCAATGTGATTGGGCCGGTGATTGGTTATGAAGTATTAACCGCCTTCTTTTTAGAGGCTACCTTCTTAGGGGTGATGTTATTTGGTTGGAAACGTGTTCCACCGTGGCTGCATACCTTGTCAGCCATTTTAGTGGCCTTTGGCACGTGTATGTCAGGTTTTTGGATTTTATCGGCAAACAGTTGGATGCACACGCCCGCAGGTCATGAAGTGATCGATGGCATTGCTTACCCCAAAGATTGGTTTGCAATTGTTTTCAACCCCAGCTTTCCTTATCGATTCATGCACATGATGTCAGCTGCATATTTGACGACATCCGTTGTGGTGTTGGCGGTGGGTGCGCGCTATTTACTCGTCAATCGTTTCACCGAAGAAGGCAAGACGATGGTGCGCATGGGGCTTGGTATGGTGATCTTGTTAGCGCCGCTACAGATAATTCTTGGCGATCTGCATGGTTTGAATACCTCCAAATATCAACCCACCAAAATTGCTGCCATGGAAGCGCATTGGGATGGCAGCAAACCAGGTGCTTTAGTCTTGTTTGCGATCCCAGACGCAAAAGCGGAAAAAAATCTGTATGAAATTGCTATTCCGAAATTAGGCAGTTTTATTATCACCCATGATTGGAATGGTTTATTTCCGGGTTTACTCGATGTGCCAAAAGAAGATAGGCCGCCGATTGCCAACGTCTTTTTTGCGTTTCGCATCATGGTGGGCATTGGTTTATTTCTAATAGCGGTGGGGTTTGTTGGTGGACTTTTGTGGTTAAGCAAAAAACTTTTTTCCCAGCGTACCTTTTTATGGGTGGTGGGACATAGCTGGCCTTTAGGCTTTATTGCGATTCTTGCTGGATGGATGGTGACCGAAAGTGGCCGTCAACCTTGGATTGCCCATGGAATATTGCGCACAACCGATGCTATCTCGCCGGTTGATGGCTTAAGTGTGGCGATTTCTCTAACATTATTCGTGCTAGTGTACTCGGTAGTTTTTTCAACCGGGATCCTTTACATCTGTAAAATGGTTAAAAAGGGCCCGCAAGGCGCCGCCATTGCTGATAAAGTGGATGATGAGGCCGCCTTACCCAGCCGGCCCATATCTGCCGCACAGCATTCTGCTCGCGAATCTTTAGAGGGAGGAGAGGTGATATGAGCCTAATTGAATTCGGCTTACCCCTTATCTGGGCAGTGTTAATAGGAATGGCAGTTGGGCTTTATGTCATTTTAGATGGTTTTGATTTAGGCCTTGGTATTTTATATCCCTTCTATAAAACCGAAGAAGCGCACGATCAAATGATGAATTCGGTCGCGCCTTTTTGGGATGGTAACGAAACCTGGTTAGTTTTAGGTGGCGGGGGGTTATGGGTCGCATTCCCTAAAGCGTATGCCATCATCATGCCTGCGCTTTACTTGCCGATTACGATTATGTTGCTCGCTTTAATTTTCCGAGGCGTGGCTTTTGAATTTCGCTGGGTGGCAAAGCCGCACCATTTTAAATGGAACGTTGCTTTCACACTAGGCTCATTGGTTGCGGCCTTTTCACAAGGCGTAGTTTTAGGTGGTTTGCTACAAGGGATCACAGTGGTTAATAACCAGTTTGCCGGCGGCCCATTAGATTGGTTTACGCCCTTTAGCATGATGTGCGGTGTGGGGTTATGTTGCGGTTACGCGTTGTTAGGGGCAACCTGGCTTATTATGAAAACCGATGGTGAAGTTGAGAAAAGAGCGCGTATTCTTGCGCAGCCTTTTTTAATTGCACTGTTTGGATTTATTGGAATAGTGAGTATATGGACGCCACTGATCATCCCCAGGATTGCGGAATTATGGTTTAGTTTGCCAAATTTTTATTATTTATTTCCATTGCCGTTGTTTTCAATCGTGGTCTTTGTTTTATGCTGGTTGGGGATTACGGATGTTCGCCATACCTCGCAAGCCTTTTTTAGCGCGGTTACATTATTTGTACTCGCATATATTGGGCTTATTATTTCCAATGTGCCTTATTTGGTGCCACCTAGTGTTACGGTATGGCAAGCGGCGGCGGTCCCTGAGTCACAACTGTTCTTATTGCTTGGAACGTTGGTTTTACTGCCAATGATTTTAGGGTATACCGTATTTGTGTATTGGACGTTTCGCGGCAAAGTGAAGGCTGGTGAAGGGTATCACTAGAAGAAAGCGCCCCACCATGGTGGGGCGTCCTCCAGGCTATTTTCTGCCCGCTTTGTTCTTCTTCTTAGGTGACTGTTCGTCTTCACTACCACTTTCGTTTTTGTCAGCCGAGTTAGTACGAGAAAAGCTTAGTACTTTACCCGCGCTCTTGGCAGCTGGCGATTTCAAAATACTCGTCATTTTAGCGTCGATTTCATTATAAAAATCTTGCAAAGCATTTTTAGATAAATGTCGCAACAAGGCCTCATATGACTCGAATTTTTTGCCTTGGTAACTAATGTTCTCCTTAGCAACGATCCGCTCTTTCCCAAAGTAAGTTTTGCACTCGGTGACCAGGGCATCAACGGCGGATTTTGAAAATTTTAAATGTTCTACTAATTTTTTCTCTTTAGGTTCGAGTTCGTCTTTATCATTGAGATTGACTACAATCAGGTTTTTCAAGGCCTCTTGTGTTTCACTCAATCTTTCATGATTTAAAGCATTTAGCTTGTTAAAAATAGCTTCTTTGTGGCCGCCTTCTGCAAGCAAAATGGCCTTGAATTTATTAATTAGAGTGCTTGAAGTTAAAGGAGCACTATCACACAGAATAGTCAATAATTGCGTTACCCATTTTGCCGTTCCCATGCTGCAGGTGGGTTTGTCGCCCTCTTCATCATCAACTTCTTTGCCTGCTCGTTGATTTAAGAGGTTATTGTCATAGTTATGGCAGCGTCCTGCGCCGGCTAAAATAGATTCTGCAAAAAGCTCTTTTAATTGCGAATGAGAAAATCCTTGGGGAGCCGGCCGTGTTTCATCATCAGCAGCAAGCCACAAATACGCAATTTTGATTTTTTGCTCATGGGTGATGGATGAGGCACGTCCGTTGGCAAGATGATCGGTATGCAAAGCATTGGCTGCGATCCACGGATTAGGGCGCAAAC
>Ga0105045_10002785_pt1 | contig 14831 bp, 13 predicted proteins | sample MAT02_FD_78089 | JGI IMG/M metagenome (GOLD analysis project Ga0105045, IMG submission 78089) | Freshwater microbial communities from Lake Fryxell liftoff mats and glacier meltwater in Antarctica - MAT-02 (megahit assembly) | ecosystem: Environmental > Aquatic > Freshwater > Ice > Liftoff...
AACAGCGGGTAGCAATAGCCCGTGCATTGGTTACCAATCCGGAAATGTTATTGTGCGATGAACCAACCGCTTCTTTGGATATTAAAAGTGTTGCTGTTGTGATGGAAGAACTAAAACAAATTGCCAAAAATGGAAAAGCGGTTGCCGTAGTAACACACGATACAAGGCTCAGGCCTTTTGCCGATAGAATAATTTATGTGAATGATGGTCACGTTTCCGCTAAGCCCTTTGAAGAAGAAAATTTAATGACAAAATAAAACGCCATGAAATCGATATTGTTATCTATTCTGCTTTCCATTTTACTAATCAATTGTAAAAATAAAAAAGCCGAAGAATCTACAACGGTCTCTATTCGTTCAGTTGACGTTAACCATGTTATTGGCATTGGTAAAATTGAACCCGAAAATGAAATCATACAACTATCTGCAGAGGTTGCAGGCATTGTGCAAAAAATTTATAAAAATGAAAATGATTCGATTCAGGCAGGTGATATTATCCTGGAATTAAAACACACGATTGAAGATGCCAATATAACGCAGCTTAATAGTGTAGTTGCCATACAGAAAGCACAAATAAAAGTAGATGAAAGTGCTATAAAAGAATTGCAAATCAGGTACGCCAATGCTTCCGTTGAAATACAACGTTTACAAAATTTATTGGCAAAAGGAGCAGAGACAAAGCAAGTAGTAGATAACGCTACTACAGAATTGCAATCTTTTGAAGCAAACATAAAAAAGTTGCAGGCAACCGTACAGGTTTCTACCATGAGATGGAAAGAAACAAAGGCGCAAGTAGCTACGGCACAGGCGCAGTTAAAACAAAAATTGATCACAGCACCCGTAAATGGTATTTTGCTGGAACTGAATATTCAACCAGGAAATTATATTGACAGCAAACAAATTTTTGGACAATTAAATCCTGAAGGTAAAACAATAGCCGTTTGTGAAATTGATGAACTCTTTGCAAATAAAATTAAGGTCGGGCAATCCGCCCTTATAAGAAATTTTGGTGGGTTAGATACGCTTACTACTGGGAAAGTATATTTCGCAGCATCCTTTCTTAAAAAGAAATCCTTGTTTACAGACCAGGCTGGAGAAAAGGAAGACAGGCGTGTACGGGAAATAAAAATTCTACTGGATAACCCTTCAGCTATTCTATTAAATGCCAGGGTTGAATGTGTAGTAGCTCTCTCAAAAATTAATTAATAAAATGTTCACTCTAAAAACAGCCTGGAAATTTATGCGATTCGACAAAGCCAAAAGTATTGGTGTTGTAGTTGGTATAATGATCAGTACTTTTTTAATAGGACAACAGTTAGGCATTTTTATCTTTCTCACCAATGCTATGCAGGCACTTGCTACAAATGTGAAGGCAGACATTTGGGTAGTAGATAGCAAAACAAAAGATGTAAACCAGTTAGGTAAATTAGATAGCAGAACAGTACGAGCGGTGCAAAGCCTTCCGGGCATAGCAGAGGCTTTTCCTGTTTTTATAACTGGTGCAGCAGCAAACTATCAAAGTGGCGAGAGTGGCGGAATCACGTTGATTGGTGTTGATATTGAAAAACTGAATTCGGTATTGGATTCATCAAAAATAATTGCGGGCAAACCATCCGATTTACAGGCAGATGGTGCCATTAGTGGTGAATATTATGAAAGAAAAAACTTGGGCGAAAATATTGATATTGGAACCGAATTAGAAATTAATGGTAAACGGGCTTTTTTTAAAATGCAAACCAAAGGCTTTCGTGGTTTTGGTGCCAGTTTTTGTGTTACTACTATTGATAAGGCCAGGTATTTTTCAAACCGATCTTCAAATGTCATTAGTGCTGTACTTATCGAAATAAAACCAGACCAAAATGCCGATAGTATTTCTGCACTCATCAACAAAACCATATTTGGAGTAAAGGCCTGGCCATCAGAAAAATTAGCCAAGGCTACGCTAAAGAAAATATTAGGGAGTAGTGGCATTGCATTAAGTACCGGCACACTGATTATTTTTGCTTTGATAGCCGGCTTCTTTATTATCGGCTTAACCATGTACACCTCTGCTTTAGACAGATTAAAAGATTATGGCACATTGAAAGCAATTGGCGCCAGCAATAAATTTATCACCCGTTTAATTTTAATGCAAGCTTCCATCTTCGCTATTGTTGGTTTTGCCATTGCGTATTTATTACTACTCGGCTTTCAAAAAGGAGTAGCATATTCGGGCTTGATTTTTAGTTTTTCACCACTACTGCTGCTTGCCATTTTTGTAGTCATTGGATTCATATCCATTGGTGGTGCATCATTTGCATTGAGACGAATAAAAGGAGTTGAACCAGCATCTGTATTTAGATAAATGTAAAAAAATGAGAAATAAATATTTAATATTGATGACAATGATTATATTGATGTTTGCTAAAGTAGTAGCACAACAAACCACTACATTGTCTCAGGCAATTAATACTGCCTTTAATAACAAAAAAAATATCCAGGCTGGTAAAATTGATATAACTATACAACAACTCAAAACAAAAGCTTTATATAAAAAATACGGCCCCCAAGTATCTGCTGAATATAATTATAACTACAATCCTATTTTGCAAAGCTCCATTATTCCGGTTGGTAAATTTAATCCGGCTTTGCCCACAGATGCTACTGCCACTGTTCAGTTTGGGACTACCTGGTCGCAATCGGCAGGTATAACAGCCAGCCAGCCATTGTTTGATGCAACTATAAAAAAGCAAATAGATGAAAGTCGATTACAGGAAAAAATAAGCTCGGTATCGCAAGCTCAAACAGCATACGAACTGGCCTACGAAGTATCTAAAGCATACATCAATCTTTGGTTGCAACAACAGATAATAAATGATGCTGTTATTGATACTGCTCGCACCTGGCTTAGTTATCAGTTGCAATTATATAATTATACAGCGGGTCGTTTATTGAAATCTGAATTGAATACAGCCATCATCAACCATAATAATACAAAGCAACAGTTAATCGATGCCACCATACAATTGGTAGAAAATAAAGTGTACCTGCTATTTGTAACGGGAAACCTTGCTGGTGCAACAACTGATTTCAATATCGATACAACCATTTTTAGCAACAATAATTTGTTGTTCAATGATACAAAAATTGTATTAGATAGTATTCCTGTTTTTCAACAACTGAAACTACAACAGCAGCTATCACTTTTACAGCAGCAAACTGAAAAGTCAAAATATATTCCGGCAATAAGTCTCAAAGGATTTTTGGGTGCCAATCAATTTAGCAACGAATTTAATCCCATCAAATCTAATTCCTGGTTTGGGTACAGTTACATTGGTTTAAACATAAAATTCCCGCTGCTTCTTGCCGAAGATAAAAAGAATAAGATACAACAATTGCAATTGCAATCGCAGCAATACAACACACAACTTGATGATAAATCTGCACAACTCAACCAGGAATCTTTAACCGCTACATTGGAATTAATGAGATTGAACCTTCAATTAAAAACACAGGAAGCCAATATAACGCTGTTTAAAGAAATATTGGCAATATTGCAAGACAGAATTAACGAACAACAAATAACTGCGAACGAATTAAACAGGCAGGAAACTGAATTGCAAAAATTGTTGACCACTTATCAAAACACAAAAGCAAAGGCATGGCTCTTTAAGTTAGACATCCTGAATGCTACGGGGCAGCTAAGTAAATTATGGAAGTAAATGGACGATTCGAAATTTATAATATCGAACTAAAATGACGTGAAATTGAAGTGTTTTTTTATCAAGGTTTGGGATTGTAACTCCCAAACGGCAGGTAACCAGTACAATCGGAATTTCCTTCTCTACTTAATAAAATCATTGATGCTTTGAATGGAGAAGTTGATAAAGCAACGACAAAATTTCAACTCCAATAATAATTTTATGCCTTCACTTATTTTATTACGCCATGATGAATCCACCTGGAACCTTGCAAACAAGTTTGCGGGTGATGTAGGTGCAGACCTTACCAAATCAAGTGAACAGGAAGCCATGCTGGCAAGTATTCTTTTAAATGATTTCATTATTGATGTAGCCTACACTTCTGTTTTAAAAAGGGCGACGCTTACGCTGGCTATTATTTCAAGTGAAATGGGAAATCAATTCCAGTAATTATATCTGCAGCATTGAATGAAAGAAATTATGGCGCCCTGCAGGGGTTGGATAAAAAGAAAGGGCAGATAAATATGGTGCAGATGAAGTGCTTTTGTGGAGAAGAAGTTATGACACAGCACCGCCTAATGGGGAGCGCCTTAAAGATACTTACGACAGGGTAGTGCCTTATTATAAAACTGCGATTGAACCAAAATTGAAATCATAAAAAAATATCCTGATTGTAGCCCATGGTAATAGTTTACGTGCATTAATGATGTATTTAGATGGGATTAGTGAAACAGAAATTGCTGATGTAAATATTGCTACCGGTATCCCAGGAGTTTATGAATTTTCTCCCGGTTTAAAATTAGAAATAGCCGATTATCTTAAAAAATAAATTGGCACTACAGGCAACATAAAAATAGTTGATTTAAAAATGCAATTTTAAATACGCTGCAATTTCTCCAATTTATAAAATGTGTGAATGATACAATCAATTTCTAAAGTTGTCTAACCGTTTCCTAAAAGGATACAATGCCCTTTATAGCGCAAGAGTTCAATTCATAAAATAATTAAAATGAAAAAATTACTTAGTACAGTAATGACAGGCTTCTTAATAAGCTTGTTGATAATTGGTTGTAACGAAACATCTAAAAAAGATATGACTGATGCCAATTTACACATAAAAGATGCAAACCAGAACATGAAAGAAGCAATTTTTTGCTACCAATGAAACTGCAAAGGCAAAGGCAATAGCTAATTGGATATCTTTCAAAAATGAATCAGATTCTGCCATTTCAGGTATGGAAAGAGATGTAAAAACACTTGAAGGTAAAATGGCTAAAGCTAATAATGCAATGAAATCAACTTTAAAAACTGAACTGGATAAAACAAAGAAGCAACTACAGAATTTAAAAGAAAAATTGAAACAAGGGAATGATGCATTTGAAAATGATATCAAACAATTTGATACCTCAATAGCATCAAAAAACCAATCCTTTCAGCGGGAGTTTAAACATGATATGAATGGTTTGGGTTCAGTATCTAAAGACCTTTTTAAAAACAACGTAAAGAAGTAAAAAATATTTTTTTATAAAAAACTTAAGTAAATTATTATGAAACTATTAATCGTATTAACCTCACAGAGTGAGTTAGGTGATACTGGAAAAAAAAACTGGTTTTTGGATTGAAGTATTTGCTGCACCCTATTATGTACTGGCGGATGCCGGGGCTATCATAACAATCGCTTCGCCTGCTGGTGTTCAGCCGCCGGTTGATCCAAAAAGTGAAGCTGCCGATGCGCAAACACCCGCCACTGAACGCTTTTATAACGACAATGAAGCGATTGATAAAGTAGCATTCTCTTTACAATTGAGTGATATTAAGGCTACAGATTACGATGCCGTTTTTTATCCAGGCGGGCATGGCCCCTTATGGGATTTGGCAAATGATAACTTCTCCATAAGGTTAATTCAGGATTTTTACAACACCCAAAAACCTATTGCGTTTGTATGCCATGCGCCGGCTGCTTTAATAAAAGTAAAATCGGAAGATGGAGAACCACTTGTAAAAGTTAAAAAGGTTACCGGCTTTTCGGATACGGAAGAAGAAGCGGTTGGATTAACAACAGTAGTTCCATTTTTACTGGAAGATGAATTGAAAAAGCCAGGCGCAGATTATATCAAAGGAACAGATTGGAGTTCGTACACACAACAGGATGGATTGCTAATCACAGGGCAAAATCCCGTGTCGTCCGAAGCTGTTGCAAAATCGCTTTTAAAAACGTTGGCCGGAGAAAAATAACTTCAACATTCAAATTAATAAAAACATGAAAGGTTTTAAAGGAATTGTATTGATGGTGGCCGACAAATTTATAACTATTGAAAAAGTGCCAATGAAAGTAAAAGTGGTAACTATTTAAAAAAATACGTAACAACACTAAATACTAAACAGCTACCGGATAAACTACGGTTAAGCTCTTCATGCCTTACAGAACAAGGTGTCGTTGTTAATATGTGAATGATGCAATTATTTTCTGGAATTGTGTAATGCCCGTACAGATAAAAATAATCATCTTGAATTATTAAAATTACAAGTCGCAGATTCGCTGGAATATTACAAGCTAATTTGAAAAAGGCTGCAATGATGCACCAGGGATGATTAAAAAGCCTGGAAATTAAAGTTATAAAATAATGAAAAATGAAAGTAGCCGTATTCAGCACAAAATATTATGAAAGGGAATATCTCAATCAATTCAATGTAGAGGGTAAGCACCAGCTAACTTATTTCGACAATGCTTTAACCGCCGACAGCATTAATTTAACCATTGGGTTAGATGCAGTACGTGTATTGCTCACCGATAAAATTGATGAAGCAGTTATTGATAAACTATTCGCCAACAATATTCTAAGAAGCTAAATAAAATGGTTGAAAGCTCTTTAAAGGATGTTATTCAGTGCGTGAATTATACAACGCTTTTATCTTATTGCCTAACATTTCTAAATTTTTAAACCCTCAACTTACATAATTACCTGATTAACATAAAAACAAGATATGACACCTGAAAATGAAACTTCCACAACAACTCCTGGAATGCCAATTGAGTTACCGGAGAAAGTCGCCGCTTTACCAACTCCTGAACCTGAAATGCCTGATATGACTCCTACGGAAATGATCCGCACCGACACGGACGAAAAACCGGATGATTACAACGAATCAGTAAATAATTTACTCGCAAAATATACAAAAAGCAAATAGTAAATAGTTCGTTAAAACTGTCTAAATAATGACAGAGTGAAAACAAACAGGCATCTGGATGGAGCATGCAAGTACCCCTTATGGCACTTACAAGTGGCACCATGGAAACAAAAATAATCGAATCAACACTTACGCATAAGGAAAAAGAACTTACGCTGCACAAAGGCCAAAAAGCCATGCACCATAAAGAAGAACATGAGCAGTTGGTTTATTATGAAGCAATTGCGGCAGAAATTAAACAATATGAAGAAGTGTTGTTATTCGGCCCTACAGACGCAAAAGTTGAATTATTAAATTGCTTAAAGGCAGACCACAATTTTTTGATAAAATAATTATTAAAATTATGTAGACCAATAAGATGATAGGAAATCAGCAACGTGCTTTTGCAAAAAAAATATTTTTTTAAGTATGAACAAAACTAACAGAAAAGAAAATGCTCTTTTAATTGATCCTCATTAATCAATACCCCCATTGCTTCATCATCGCAAAATCTTCTTTGGCACAATCAATTGGTGTTAAGCCCTGGTAGGATTCCTGCTCTACAATAAAATGTTTGGTACCACCTGCTTTTTTGCCCAAATCGATTACTTCTTTTACCGGTATTATTCCCTTCCCTAAAATGGTACTTTCATATTGACCGCCCATTTCACCTCCTGTAGCTGTTTTTATTTCATCCTTCACATGCATCAATTCAAAGCGGCCCGGATACTGTTTTAAAATATCAACCGCAATACCACCGGCATGATACATATTGCCAATATCCAACTGCTGCGTAACCAATGAAGGGTCGGTGTTCTGCAGAATGATATCAAATAATTTAACCCCATTTAGCTTTTCGCTAAACTCGAAATCGTGATTGTGATAACCGAATTTCATTCCGGATTTTTTACATAAGGCTCCGCTTTTATTGAACATCTCCATAAAGCGTTTCAGGTCATCTGCATCACGACGGGATGTTGCATCCATCGATGGACTGATCACATATTGCTGCCCGGCAATGGCTGCATCTTCTACTGTATATTTCCAGGTACTTGTAAAATCATTGGCTGCTGCATCCCAATGATTTTTATCCATTACCGTATGGCCACTTAACATTTTCATACCCAAGCCATCCAATATTTTTTTAAACTCAATAGCACTATAGCTATAAAATTTACGGTTTACATAATTGGCATGTTCCACATATTTATAACCAATAGCAGCAAGTTTTTGCAAAGTACCCAAGGGGTCCTGCTTCATGTCATCCCTTACGGAATACAATTGAATGCCCATCACAATCTTTGGCTTAGGGCCCGCAAATAACTGATCGGGAAACAAGGCTACACCCGCAATGGCTAGTGAACCTGCTTTTACAAATGTTCTTCTTGAACTTTTCATGACAATCGTTTAAATGGTTTATGATAAATAAAGTAAAACAAAGTTAATGGATGATTCCTATACGGTACTATTCAATTACAAACCACGTATAACTTTCCGATTCGATGGTTACGTTGATCATAGCGCCATAGTTCCTGCCGAGTTGATACGTTTTCTTACCAAGTCCTTTTTCACTGATTGTTGCAACAGTGGTAAGTCCGGTATAATACAACGGAACTTCAATTGTCCGGGTAATTCTTTCTTTCAATGGATTGTACAACATCATCAAACCTTTCTCTTTTAAAAAAGGATCTACATGCAAAATACCATCCCAATCTCTGCCATCGGCTCTTCTCAAATGGATGATATCTGCATTTAAAATAGCACGGTATTTTTTGTACCACGACACAACATTAATTACCGTTTTTTTAGTTGCCTCTGTATCATATAAACGTGGCCCACGATAACAGGCCTGCACACCTGCTCCATAATACTGCATCATCAGTTGTTCATAATCTTTCAGGTGTTCACTCAAGGGCTCCAGCACAGCATCTTCGCTACCACCCTGGTATTTTGTAAGCGGTACAAAGCCCCAACCCATGGAAGGTGTTTTCTCCCAGGTGCCATCAAAGATATTTTGCCGGTTCAGAATTTTTTGCTGCTCTCTTGATAAAGAGAAATTAACCTCCCGATAGCCGATGGCAATTTTGTGCGTACCATCCAAAAAATACCAATCGGGCGCATTGATATAAACGCCCCGCTCATTTAACCAATGATACAATTCCTTCTGAATGTCCATCTGTCGCCATTGGCTATCATCATAATCCTTGTGGCCAGGATGGGTGGTAGAAGCACAAACATCGCCTGGATAAGGGCCGTCATTTTCCCAGATATCAAACCCGGTTTGCTCAAAAAAATATTTTATTTTATCCCGGTAGGCCAATCCCCACTTGCTACCAAAACAAGGTGCATTGCCAAAAAAAGCGCCACCGGGTTTGCCGGTTTTTATATCAATCACGTCATCTTCATCACTGATGCGCCTGCTGCTAAATAATGAATAGCCGCCAATCTTTATATTTTTACTGTGGGCATAAGCGGTCAGGCTTTTCCATTTTTCAATGTTCGTCTTAGTGGAATCTTCCATATTGATATGACTGCCAAAACTAAGTATCATTGCCTCGTATCCTGTAGACTGACATTGATCAATGGCCGCTTTTACTTCTTCATCGTTTTTGCTTACGAGGTGCATAAAAATTGGGTTCTCAGTTGTCCACGGAGCTATGGTGCGGTACATCTTCCGAATGGCCATACCGCGTCTTTCCCGGTCGTAGCTATCCATTAATAATTCGTGGGTACGAACCGATTTAAAGACCTGCCCGGCAGGCAATGCAACTGCTATTAGCTTTTCCGGATAAATCTCCAGCAAACAAGGTGTTTGATAATTATAATTCACCTGGGAAGTATAGACCGAATCCGTCTTCCAATGGGTAGTCTGGTCGCTAATATCATAGCGCATAGCATTGTTAAAAGCATAATTGGTTTCTACATAAATGCCATGCTGCTTTTTCATTTCTTCCGGGCTGCCCACTACTGCACTTTCTTCTTCCACCAACGCCAGCATTTCATTCACGACACGATTTACCTGTACAGTTGCAGTCCCCCTGTTTTCAATCGACAGCCATTTTACAATTAGCGGCAATCCATCATAAAGCTCATAATTTACCTTTACCAGGATATCTTTCACAGCAGGCAATGTTGACTGAAAGATAAAAGAAAGCATTGTTCCGGTTGGCTGCTTTTTATTGGTTGCCCAGTTGGATGACTTCCGTTTAACAAAGGGTTCAATCGGATTTATTTCGTATCGAAGGAACTGAAAATCATTTTCATCTGTGGTAAATTGATCCACCCATTCCGGCAACAGATAGGCATTTTCCTTTTGGCCTTTTAATCCCCCTATGTCGTAAATTTTTCCATTGATGGTAATTTTTGCCTCCGGCTTTACTGCCCGTAACAATTGCTGCCCGTTACTGAGATTACTGAAATCAACGCATGCTACATTTGGAGCAATTCTAAATGATCTTTTAACAAGACCATTGTACAAAATGATATCTTTTCGATCTGCACTGCTATAAACGACTGCCTTCTCTACAACTGGTTTTACCAGCCAGTCTGTAGGCACTTTGCGCTGCTGCGTGGGGGATAATATTGGCAGGGGCCGATTTTGCTGTGCCAGCAATGAAAGGGTTATAAAATTTAAAAAAGTAATACAACAAGTTATTGGAAATAATTTCATCATCAAATAGTTTATCAATCGTGCTATTTAAATATCGTAGATTATAGAGGATAAAGATAATTGTTTGCCCGTTCATTTAAAATATTCAAATACCTGGAATAAATTATTCCTAATTTACAAAAACATTCAATTGATCAACCAGGATGAGCAGGATAATTTTTACAATAACGCTTAGCTTTTTATTTAGCTTTTCTTATGGCGAAAGGCTTGCGCAGATTACCTTAACAGCAGTGGCAACGCAGATGTTATCACCTTTAAAACAGATGATGCCATCTATATAAATATCACAAAAGATGGACAAGTAATTGACTGGGGTGTAGAAAGCCTGGCTGGAAGATATTATGGGCCGAACAGAATATTATGCAGCAACCGACAATGAAGGCTCGAGAGGGAAAATAAAATATGTGGGCAGAACTGCTTTCAATTATTTTTCCTCTTACGAAAATGAATTGTTGAAGGGAAAAATCAAAAGTATCGGCAGTATCTATCCTGACTATCATGATGTGTATGCAGACGAAGCCTTAAAAGGTAAAATAAGAAATGCAGGAACGCCTGCTTTCAGCTATTACAGCTCCTTTGCCAATGCGGCCTTCAAAGGAAAATTTAAATCGGTCGGCAGCTCTAACCATTCTTATTATGCCTTTGATGACAAGGCCTATATGGGAAAAATAAAAAGTATTTACAGCCAGACATTTACCTACTATTCATCTATTGACGGACCTGGATATCGTGGGGCAATGAAGGGGAATTACCAGAATCAATACCTTATCAAAAGGCTAAAGTATTTACTTCGAAATTCAGCCTGATCCATTTTAAAATCAAGCAAAGTGCATTTCAAATTGTTCCTGCGTTTGGACGTAATAAATGAAGTAAACATCAACTTTAATCTCAACCCCAACATCTTTCGTTGAGGAGAGGGGTTGGGGGTGAGGTAAAAGTTGGTGTAAATACAATTGGTGGGAACGACATCCAATAACTATCGGATTTGAAATATACTGATCCCGAAATACATTGCTTTTCCTGCGCTACTAAAATGAAAAAGCCTAAATCCTTTTAAAAGGATTTAGGCTTAATTTTTGAATATCAATAATTTCAACCAAACGGCGAAAAATTGTATTTTTATCACCGCTTACACACCCAAACTCCATCCATCTCTATACGTACGTTTTACAAATTGGTTGGCCTCATCAAAATTTGTAATCTTCATATTGGCGCCGTCCCAAAGCAATTTGATATTTCTTCCCGGATAATTTGTATCATTTCCGTTTTTCTTTTGAATATCATAACTGCGGATTGCAAGATTGCCCATTAACACACTTTCTGTAAGCGGGCCGGCAATATCAAAATGCGAGCTTAGGTTTTTTGCCTTATCACTGTCATAACCTGCAATGGCTGCTTCTACCCACGCAGCATAATGACCTCCTTCGCCATTGACTACCCTCGCTACAGTTTGTGGTACAGTTACTTCTTTTGTTCGGGAAGTTGGCAATAGTTGAGGATTAATGGCATAAGTACCCGCCATCATTTTGCCTTTTGTGCCAAGAAATAGAATGCCGTTACCCCCATCTCCCATCTGTTCATTTGCACCCAGTTCTTCTGGTCTTGAAGGCTGTAAGCCACCGTCCATCCAATGCAATTCCACATCCGGCTTCCCATCTTTTCCTTTAAACTTTAAAGTGATATGTGAAGCGATCGGACCGCTCTCGGGATAATACGCCTTGTTCCAGTTTCTAATATATTTTGTAGCTACACTGCACTCGGCGCTTTCAGGATAACCAAGACCCAGTACAGCAAATGCAGGCGACATAATATGACAAGCCATATCCCCTAATGCACCGGTGCCATAATCCCACCAGCCACGCCAGTTAAAAGGTAAGATTTCTTCAAAATAGTTTGTCTTTGGCGCAGTGCCCAACCATAAATCAAAATCAAGTCCGGCAGGTATTGGTGATATATTGGTCGGCCTTCCTACACCCTGCGGCCAGATTGGACGATCTGTATAACAATAAATGGTATGTATATCGCCTATGATTCCAGCCTGGTGCCATTCCTGCAACTGGCGGACACCATCGCCTGAAGAACCCTGGTTGCCCATTTGTGTAACCACCTTATACTGATGAGCCGCTTTTGTCAACATGCGGGCCTCGTAAATATCATGCGTAAGTGGCTTTTGCACAAACACATGTTTGTTAAGTTGCATGGCAGCCATAGCAGCCACCGCATGTGTGTGATCCGGTGTAGAAACCGATACGGCATCTATTGATTTACCTTCTTTGCTCAGCATCTCCCTAAAGTCTTTATAGTACTTTGCCTTCGGGAATTTTTTACGTGTTTCAACACTCTGCCGGTCATCTACGTCGCATAAAAATCCGATGTCTGCTTTTCCTGTTTGAAAGAAACTAGCAAGATCACTGGAACCCTTTCCTCCGGCACCAATACCGGCTACTACCAAACGGTCGCTGGGAGCTACAAAGCCACGGCCCAACACATGCCGTGGTACAATAAAAAAGCCGGCCGAAGCCAATGCTGAATTCCGGAGAAAACTACGCCGGGATTTTTGATGATTCGTTTTACTTTTCATGAAATAGTGCTTATCGATTTTATGGTGATTAAAAAATTTACGGGCAAACGATTCAAATGATTGAAATAGGGAGTCCGGCATTTACACGACTACAAACCTGGTAATTGCTTACAAATTAAGTCATGTTTCAATACTACACAATTTTTAAAAATTTTTTGAAAGTTAAATTTGATGAAAGTTATTGAATTTACATTGTTGTTAATTACACTTGCGCATTAGGAATGGAACGAGCTTCCCCTATGGCAGTCAATCACAACTTCAGTAATTCCTGAAACAATGCGTTCGCTATTTCCCGGTTTTTAATTAATTGTGGGCTTATATTTTGTTCATCCTTTGTTTCAATCAGTTGTCGCATCATATCCAATTCGGCTTTACGCATTTCGATGTATTCCAGTAACAACTCAGCCTTTTTGTGAGATGCAGGAGAAATGGTCATTTTCTTTGTACTGCTAACTATCACCGTAGCTTCGGCCAATTTTGGCAAACCGATCTCTTTAATCCGTTTTAATTGTTCTTCATTGGGAATCGTGTTATCATTCACGGTAGAATCTACGAGTTGATTCAATTCATCAAATTTTATAAGCTTTGAATTGAAACGATCATGATCCTCATAGGCACCCGCATTGATCTCATTGAGCATTTCGGCTCGTCCTGTAGCTGGTAATTTATGCAGCTCTAAATAGGCGAATGCGGTAACAATACTAATGACGATAACCAGCGGTAAAACCCATTGTACTTTTTGTTGTTCCTTTTGTTTTTTTATTGCAAACAGGTAACCCAATCCAATGATGAATCCACTTAGTAATCCGCCAACATGAGCAGCATTGTCTACCCCGCTTTTCATTCCATAAGCTAAATTGAAAATGATAAAAATACCAATGCTCTGCAACAATGCCATACGAACTGCTTTTGGTATCAGGTTGCTAACGAGCAGGGCAAAAAATAAACCATACAAACCAAAAACGGCGCCTGATGCCCCGGCACTATTTACCGTATCTGTATGCCACCACAAACTGATAATGCTGGCCAATAAACCCGTACACAAATAGGCCGTGATATACCTTGCTTTACCAAGCATTGGTTCCAGATAAACCCCAACGGTGTACAAACAATACATATTCATCGCCAAGTGAATGATACCGAAATGAATAAATGTACAGGTTATTAAACGCCACCAATCGCCACTTAAGGTTAAGGGAGAAAAGTTGCTGCCCCACTTTATATGTACATAACCATTGGGTTCAAAAATACCGGCACCGTTGATTGCCATTAAAACAAACACCAATACATTGATGGCCATAATTGTATAAGTAGCATATAAATTACTCCCTGCTAAATTCATGGCCTTGTCTACGGCTGCAGCCTCTTCCTGTTCTGCTACTGCGGTTTGTATGGTGGCCTCCCGTAATGATGCGATGGCTGCTTTATTGTTTTCAATTGTAATTGTATCAGTCGCATTACCGATGGCTTCAAATGCATTGACAAAAGAGTTCGTATTCTTCTTATTGATACCGGTGATATCCGCCACTTCATTGTTTACCATTACGCTTTTAATCAGTAAAATATCATCCGCAATCGTGCATACAATTTGTTGTCCCCTGGTCTTCCAGCTTTTGGGGGTAGCTGCTACCAGTGTATTATCGATGGCAAATAAAATTGTCCAGTTTAGCTGCTTCATGGCCTCGTAAGCTTTTGCCAGCAACGTTTCGGCATCCATATTAGGGAGGGTAAGC
>Ga0105045_10002786_pt1 | contig 14827 bp, 12 predicted proteins | sample MAT02_FD_78089 | JGI IMG/M metagenome (GOLD analysis project Ga0105045, IMG submission 78089) | Freshwater microbial communities from Lake Fryxell liftoff mats and glacier meltwater in Antarctica - MAT-02 (megahit assembly) | ecosystem: Environmental > Aquatic > Freshwater > Ice > Liftoff...
CGGGCTTAAGGCCCGCCATCGCGGAAACCTGCGGTGGGCCTGAGCCCACCCATGCAGTCAAGGGTTGAACATGGCAAGCACCATCCGTTGCGACATCGTCAGCGCCGAGCAGGAGATCTTCCACGGCGAAGCCACGCTGGTGGTGGCCACCGGCGAGCAGGGTGAGCTGGGCATTGCCCCGCGCCATGCGCCGCTGATCACCCGCCTGAAGCCGGGCAAGGTGGTGGTGACCCTGCCCAGCGGCGAGCAGCTGGACTTCGCCATCGGTGGCGGCATCCTCGAGGTGCAGCCGCAGGTGGTGACCGTGCTGGCCGACACGGCGATCCGCGCCACCGACATCGACGAGGCTGCGGTGCGCGCGGCGATGGAAGAAGCCCAGCGTGTACTGGCCAACCGTGGCGAGACCATGGACGTGGCCGAGGCCCAGCAGAAGCTGATCGAAGCCACGGTGCAGCTGCAGGCCCTCGAGCGCCTGCGCAAGAACCTCAAGCACTGATCCGGGGCCGGCCGCGTTTCCGCCAGGGGCATCGCGCCCATGGGGCGCTCCTACGACGCAATGCCCGGCCGGTGGACGCCGCGTCGGATACTCAGGATCGCGTGACCGGTGAACCTGCTTTCGTAGGAGCGGCCCATGGCCGCGATGCCCTTGGTCTCAGCGCCGATACACCCACTGCCGCGAAACCACGAAGCCCAGCAGCCCCAGCGCCACCTCCACCAGCGGCTTGGAGAGCCAGGCCCAGCCCCGGCCGACGTAACGGTCGATCGAATCGATCGCCACCGTGCTCAGGATCGTGGTGCACACCCACATCACCAGGAAGCGGCCGAGCTGGCGGCGACCCAGGCGGTGCTGCTCACCGACGAAGGTGAACCGACCGTTGAGCCAGAATCCCAGCAGCGCGCCGCTGATCCGCCCGATCACGTTGGCCATCGCGATCGGCAGTCCGGCGTGGCTCAAGGCCACCATCACGGCCCAGTCCAGCAGCCACTGCAGGATGCCCACCAGCAGGTACTGGCGCCCTTCGCGCGCGATGCTCACGGCTCGTTACCTGCAGGCGCGAGCGTCCACCATTGGGCCTCACCGGTCTCGACGCGCAATTGTGCGCCTCGCAACGCCAGGCCGGCGCGCTGTGCCGGCAGCAATGATCCGGGACGCAACAGTACTTCAGCGACCTGCTCGCGCTCCAGCAGTGCCGCCCAGGCGCGGCCCGTTGCATCGGCATCGGCCTGGGCCGCCTCGGCATGCAGAGACGGGTCGTACCACGACGTGGTCCGGGCCCTGGCACCCAGCTCGGCCGACGCCGGATGCGCCGGGTCCAGCGCCAGCACGTTGCCGCGTGCATCGGGCTGGCTGCGGATCATCCCGGCCAGCAGCCGTTCCGGGGCGTACTGGAGGAACAAGGGCGAATCGTTCCCTGCAGTCAGCACCGTACGCTTCACCGCGCCCGTGCGCAGCATCCAGTGGCCATTGGCCTGGAACACCAGGTTCAACACCACCAACCCAAGCAACAGTGTCGGGCCCCGCGACCGGTCTGCGCGCAGCGTGGCTGCCACCAGCACGGGCGCCAGCACCACCAGTGCCGGGAACGCATAGCGCAGGTACTGCATGGCAACCAACGGCAGTGCCAGGAGCGCAGTGGCAACCAGCGCAACAACCAGGGTGCGGCGATCGAGCAGGGCCAGCACCCATGCGCCGGCCAACGCGACCATCATGAATCCGGCCGCTCCTGCATACCCTTCGAGGTAGCGCGCCGAATCGAAGGTCATGCGCCATGGCAACAACGGCCCAAAGCCGGCGTGCCAGCGCGCATCGCCAAAGTTGGTGAGCGGGTAGTAGGGAGAGGCGAACCAGGCGTTGAACAGCGGCAGGAACGGATTGCCAGTAGACCACCACGCGTAGGCATAGCTGCTCGAGCCCAGGGCCAGTGCGACCAGGCCGGTGGCCAGGGTGTGCGTCCTGTGCGCAAGCAGGCTGCGCCGGTGGCGCCACGCAGCCCACGCCAACAGTGCCAGTGCGGCAGCGGCCGCCGCCAGCTTCAGGGCCAACAGGCCTGCCGCCAGCAAGGCGACACAACGCCAGGCACGCGGGTCTTCGTTCCAGTCACGGGCGATGGCCCACACCAGCCACACCAGCAGGGCAGCGGTAGGCGTTTCGGTCTGCATGCTGGCTGCCAGCACCGCGGTGAGCGGCAGGCTTGCGTACAGCGCCACCGCCAACCACCGACCGCGTGCGGCCACCTGCAGAAGTGCAGCCAGTCGCCACACCCCCGCGGCAGTGATGGCAATCCACAACAGGTTCACCGGCCCCCGCGCCTCGACTCCCCCGACTACCTGCGGAGTCGCCTGCAGCACATCGCCCAGCCAGGGTGCCAAGGCCCACATATGGGTCTGCGCCTCCAGCGGGTAGCGCGCGTGCTCGAGCAGTTGCCAGGGTAGGCGCAGGTGGTAGCCCACATCGTCTACCTGCAGGGTGGGCAGCCATGCGCCCGTACTTGCCAGTCCCAGGACCATGATCGCCAACGCTGCGGCGCGCGGGCAAGCGCCGATGGCTTCGGTCCATGCCGACCTCGTCGCCGTGCTCAGCGCGCGCAGGCGATCGCGCTGCACCAGCAGCAGGACCGCGAAAGCGCCCAGGTACACCCAGCGATAGTGCAAAGGCACGGGCAGCAGCCACGACATCAAGGTGCCGACCAGCACCAGGCCGACAGCGGCCTGGGCGGCCAACGGCAGGCGGGGCAGCAGTGCTGCCCCTGCCACCGTGGCGGCGATGGCGAGGATGATTGTGGACAGGCCCGCCACTGGCCCGGCAAAAACCACCAGTGCCAGCAGCCACGCCAGCAATAGCGCAGTGGCCCAGCTGCACCGCGCGCCGCGCCGCAGCGGCCAGGCCAGCAGCAGCGCCGCGAGTGTGAACACCAGCAGCTCCAGCGTACGGCCCGGTGCCCACTGCTGCCAGAGTCCGTGATGCCAGGTGCCAAACAGGCACAGCGCCGCACCTATCCACAGCAGCACCCGGCGCCAACCCGCCCAAGGCATGGTCGGGCCCGACGATGGCGCAGGCGGTGTGGCGTCGGGCGCGGCGCGGATCATCGCGCGCATGCTAGCAGCGCCCCGTTCTAGAATGCACCTGAAGATTCCAGTGGAGCACCCATGGCAGGTCCCCTGCACGTCATCATCCTGGCCGCTGGCGAAGGCAAGCGCATGCGCTCCTCGCGCCCAAAGGCCCTGCAGCCGATCGGCGGCAAGCCGATGCTGGCCCAGGTCATCGCGGCCGCGCGTGGGCTGGATCCGGCGGGCATCCACATCGTGCACGGGCATGAAGGCGAGCAGGTGATGGCCGCGTTCGCCGACCAGCCCGACCTGCACTGGGCCGAACAGACCCAGCGCCTGGGTACCGGCCATGCCGTGGAGCAGGCCACCCCGGCGATCCCCGATTCGGCCACGGTGCTGGTGCTGTACGGCGACGTACCGTTGATCCGCACTGCCACCCTGCGCCGCCTGCTGGCTGCGCCCGGGCGCCTGGCGGTGCTGGCCGCCGAGCTGGACGATCCCACCGGCTATGGCCGCATCGTGCGCGATGCGGAGGGGCGGGTGGCCGCGATCGTCGAACAGAAGGATGCCGATGCCGACCAGCGCCGCCTGCGCGTGGTCAACACCGGCATCATCGCGGCCGAATCGACCGCGCTCAAGCGCTGGCTCGCGCACCTGACCAACGACAACGCCCAGGGCGAGTACTACCTCACCGACGTGTTCGCCGCAGCCGCGGGTGAGTACAGCGCCGCCGAGATGGTGCTGGTGGAGGATCCGGTCGAAGCCGAAGGTGCCAACGACCCGTGGCAGCTGGCCCAGTTGGAGCGCGCCTTCCAGCTGCGCAACGCGCGCGAACTGTGCCGGGCGGGTGCGCGCCTGGCCGATCCGGCGCGTTTCGACCAGCGCGGATCGGTGCTGGTGGGCAACGACGTCGAGATCGATGTCGACGTGATCCTCGAAGGCCATGTGGAGCTGGGCGATGGCGTCAGCGTGGGCCCGTTCACCCGGCTCAAGGACGTCAGGCTCGGGCCCGGCACGCAAGTGCGTGCGCATTGCGACCTCGACGGCGTGGTGACCGAAGGCGCGGCGGTGATCGGTCCCTACGCACGCTTGCGCCCGGGCACCGTGCTGGCCGACGGCGTGCACATCGGCAACTTCGTGGAGACCAAGAAGTCCACGCTTGGCGCGGGCAGCAAGGCCAACCACCTGAGCTACCTGGGCGATGCGGTGATCGGCAGTGGCGTCAACATCGGTGCCGGCACCATCACCTGCAACTACGACGGCGTGAACAAGGCGACCACCACTATCGAGGACGGCGCTTTCATCGGTTCCAACAGCGCGCTGGTGGCGCCGGTGACCGTGGGCAAGAACGCGACCATCGCCGCCGGCTCGGTGATCACCCGCGCCGCGCCCCCGGGTGAACTCACCGTGGCCCGCGCACGCCAGCAGACCCTGGAAGGTTGGCGCAGGCCGCACAAGAAGTAGGGCCCACGCGCACATGGGAGCCTGAGGTGGAAGGTCTGGTATTGCGCGAGGGCGTGGAAGCCGACATCCACGCGCTGCTGGAAATCGAGGCGCGCGCAGCGCAGCTGCTGCTGGCGCAGGAGGGCATGGCGTTGCTGGCCATGCACAGCCTGGTCGCGGACGACCTGCGAGGCGGTATCAAATGCGGCCTGCTGCGTGTCGCCCAGCTGGATGGCGTGGCGGTGGGGTTCGCGCTGGTCGGCGAGCTGGACGGCCATGCGCACCTGCTGGAGATGGACGTGGATCCGGCCCATGGCCACCAGGGCATCGGCGGGCTGCTGCTGGCGTTCGCGTGCGATGCGACCGCGGCGCTCGGATTGGCATCGATGACCCTGGTCACCCTGCGCGAGGTACCGTGGAATGCGCCGTTCTACGCCAGGCACGGCTTCGTGGAGCTGGAAGAATCACACTGGGGCCCAGGACTGCGAACCTTGGTGGAAGGCGAGCGCATGCTGGGATTCCCGATGTCCCTGCGCGTGGTCATGCGCCGCCCTCTGTAGGAGCGCCCCATGGGCGCGATGCCTTCAATCGACCCATTGCATCACCTCTGCGGCAGGGGGCGGCGCTGCCTCGACAAGAAAGGCATCGCGCCCATGGGGCGCTCCTACGGGGCGGGTGCCGTGCGCTCAGCGATTGGGCAGCTGGATTGCCACGCACAGGCCCCCGCCTTCGCGGTTGTGCAGCGACAGCCGGCCGCCGTGCGCCTCGACGATCTCGCGGGTCAGGGCCAAGCCCAGGCCTGTGCCGTTGCGCTTGGTGGAATAGAACGGCACCAGCGCGTTCTGTAGCACCGATTCGTTCATGCCGTTGCCCCGGTCGAGCACTTCGATCCGCGCCCAACCGGGTAGCCGGGTCAGGCGAATGCTCACACCGTCCCCGCCCCCGCCCCCGGCCTCGTGCGCGTTCTTCAGCAGGTTGAGCAGCGACTGTTCGATCTGGGCAGGGTCGATGCGCGCATGGAAATCGGTAGCGCCAGCCTCCAGCTCGAAGCCGATCTGGCGTTGCAGGCTGGCCAGGAACGGGCCCCACTCGATGTTCTGCAGCAAGGGCTGCGGCAGCTTGGCAAAGCGGGCGTAGCCACGGATGAAGTCCTCCAGGTGTTGCGCGCGTTCCTCGATGGTGGCGAATACTTCCTCCAGGCGCTCATGACGACCGCGTCGCACCAGTTCACCGCCGGAATGAGCCAGCGAGGCGATGGGTGCCAGTGAATTGTTGAGCTCGTGGCTGATCACTCGGATCACTTTCTTCCAGGTCTGCACTTCCTGCCGGCGCAGCTCGCTGGTGAGCAGGCGCAGCAGCAGCAGTTCGTGCGCGCGGCCGTTGAGACGGAAGTGCCGGCGTGCCAAGTGGTAGACCTGCTCCTCGTCGCCCTCGTGCTCGGCGGCGATCGCCACCAGGCTGTCGCCGCCGCGGTCGAGTGCTTCGCGCAACTCGATCGGCACGTCGGCCAGCACTTGGGCCAAACGCTGGCCTTCCAGCTTCCAGCCGTGGTGCAGCAGCTTGCGTGCCGCCAGGTTGGCGAACACCACGCGCCGCTCGCCATCGCCGCCAGCGGCCACCAGCAGCATCGCCACCGGGGTGTTCTGCACCATGGTGTCGAGTAGCAGTTCGCGTTGCACCAGCGACTGGCGCTGCTCGCGCAAGACCTCGCCGAGCTCGGAGTGGGCGCGCACCAGCGCCCCAAGGTCATCGTCACCGCGCCAATGGATGCCGAAGTTGTACTCGCCATCGCGATAGCTGTTGACGCTGCCGGCCAGCGCCCGGAACAGCGCATCGAGCGGGCGCAGGGCGCGCCGCGCGACCCAGGCCACCAGCGGCACCAGCACCAGCGCGGCCAGCAACCCGGCCAGGCGCGCGTCCTGCAACCAGTGCTGCAACAACAACGGCAGGGCAATGGCCAGCACCAGCACCGGCAGGCTCCAGCCCAGCAGCCGGCCGGCCAGCGACCGCCGCATCATTGCCGGCTCATGGCAGCTTGATGCCGAAGCGGTCCATGCGCCTGTACAAGGCCTGCCGGCTCAGCCCGAGGCTGGCAGCTGCCTGGGCGATGACGCCACCGGCGCGCTGCAGTGCAGCTTCGATCTGCGCCTGGTCGGCCTCGGGTTGCTCGCTGCGACGTGGCGGTGGCGACGCCGGCAACTGCAGGTCGGCCGCCTCGATCCGCTCGCCGCGCGCCAGCAGCCCGGCTCGCTGCACCACGTTACGCAGCTCGCGCACGTTGCCGGGCCAAGCGTGGCGCAGCAAGGCATCGCGCGCACTTGCGCCGATGGGTCGTGCCGGGTCGCGGAAATGCTCGGCCAGCGGCAAGATGTCGCCCGGGCGCTCGGCTAGGGGGGGCACCACGAGTTCGATGGCGTTGAGGCGGTAATACAAGTCCTCGCGGAAACTGCCGTCGCGGATGCAGGCGGGCAGGTCGGCATTGGTCGCGCTGATCACGCGCACCTTGACGTGCCGCTCCCGGTTGGAGCCGAGGCGCTCGAAGCGCCCCGTTTCGAGCACTCGCAGCAACTTCATCTGCCCGGCCAGCGGCAGGTTGCCGATCTCGTCCAGGAACAGGGTGCCGCCGTCGGCCGCCTCGAACTTGCCTTCGCGCGCCTTGTTGGCGCCGGTGTAGGCGCCCGCGTCGGCGCCGAACAATTCCGCTTCGATCAACTCGGACGGAATCGCCCCGCAGTTCAAGGTCACAAACGGACCTGATTTGACCGCGGAATTGGCCTGCAGGATCTCGGCGATCTTTTCCTTGCCACTGCCGTTGGGCCCGGCAACCAGCACCGGCAGGTCCGAGCGCGCCACCTGGCAGGCCAAGGCGATCACCCGCTCGCTGGCCGGATCGTCGAACACCACGCCGCGAAGGTCGTAGCGGCTGGCCAGCTCCCGCTGGCGCTCACGCTCGCGGTTGCGGCGCCGGTCCAGTTCTGCGCGCGCCTCGGCCAGTTCCAGCAGGTTGTTGACCGTTCCCAGCAGGCGGTCGTCGTCCCACGGCTTGGCCACGTAGTCGGCTGCGCCCGCCTTGACAAGGTTCACCGCACTGCTGAGGTGGGTCCAGGCGGTCAGCAGGATCACCGGCAGGTCTGGATGCCGCGCGCGGATCGCGGCAAACAGTGCCTCGCCCTCTGCGCCGGACGTGGTGTCGGCACTGAAGTTCATGTCCTGGATCACCAGGTCCACCGGCTCCCGCTGCAGCATGTCCAGTCCTGCGGCGGGGGATTCGGCACGCAGGGTGCCGATGTCGTGCAGCGAGAACAGCACTTCAAGCGCGATGGCTACCGCCGGGTTGTCGTCGATGATCAGCAGGGTTGTCATGCGGGCAGGCAGTCCATGCGTTCCAGTCGGGCGATCGTAGCGCCTATTGCTCGGGCTCAACGGCGCGATGGCCGTAGCTGAGGACGCGCGTGATCTGCCAGCGTTCATTGATTTGTTGCCACACCATGACGAAATCAGCCATGCCGTCGCACTTGCTGGAACCCACAGGGCAGAACGTGTGGACGCCTTGCGCAATGGCGCCGAACTCCCGGACTGGATAAACCTTCAGGCTGCCAGCGACCAATTTTCGGGTGATCTTGCCGCAAACGTTGCTGGCGGTATTGGCAATCATGGCATCGCGCGTCCAGGTAACGCCGCCATTGTCGTGATAGAACTCCACGTCCGGCGCAAAATAGCTTGCGTGCTTACGCAGCTGCTCAGGATCATCGCAATGATTGAACGCATCGAACGCGGAGCCATCGAGCATAGCAATGGTGTGCTCGAGTTCGCCGCCGCTGGTCGTCGGTGATCCGGCGAGTGCAACGAATGGCGCACCAGTCACCGCGAGCAAGAGCACAACCAGGACCAGAGGGTTTGATTGCATTGGAAGATCCTCGAAAGAGTGGGGGGATGCGTTGGGCGGCAATCTCGCAGCGCGCGGGTGTGGATGCCGCCGGAATGGGAGTCGAGCAAGGCTGGCGCGACCCAGGCATCGAAACCGAAAACCAGATGCGCATCGCCGCCAGCTGTGCGGAACTTGCTTTCCGATTCCGCCGCCAGCGCCTGGGGCGCCTGTCGAATGCTGGGTTTCCGCAGGAATACAGGCAACGACGGCGGCTCACATGAACCACGAGGCGTTCTTGTTCTGCGCTCATGCGCTGCGTGTGGCCACGGCCGGCGGCACCGATGCCGCCTTGCTCGCAGGGCCGTAGACTGCGATCTGCCCCAGAAGCCACAACAGCACTGCACCGACCGGCAGGTAGACCAGCGGGAGTCGCGGCAGTTCGTAGCGCCCCATCAGCAACTGGTTGATAGCGAACGCCATCAGCATACCAAGGGCGATGCCAATGGTGGCCAGGATCAGGTTCTCCAGCTGGAAGTAGCGCAGGATCTGCCCGCGTGTGGCCCCCAGGGCGCGGCGCACGCCGATCTGCTTGGTGCGCTGCTGCACCCAGAAGCTGGCCAGGCCCACGATGCCCAGTGCGGTGACCACCAGCAGCGCCACGCACACTGCCACCAGCAGCCAGGCCATGGCTCGGTCCTGCTGGTAGTAGTCGATGCGCAGCTGCCCGAAGGTCATTGTGTTGTCTTCCAGGATGATACGCTGCGGGCCATTATCGAGGACTGCCGCCCTGGCTGCCGCCAGCACTTCCCCGCGCCGCTCGGGATCGGTGCGCAGCACGTAGTTGCCGCCCAGTGAATAGGGCACGCGAACTGGCAGGATCATCGAATACTGGTAGGCGGCGGGGCCGCCCTGGCTACTGGGCCTGGCCAGGTGTTCGACCACGCCGACGATGGGCGTGGGCTCGTCATCATCAATGTAGATCGACTTGCCCAGCGCGCTTTCGCCCGGGAACAACCTTTCCGCCACGCTGCGGGTGATGATCACCGCCGTGGGCGGGAAGCTGACACCCGGTGCATTGATTACCGACCATTCCTGCATTTCATCCGCGTTGAAGTTGCGCCCGGATGACAGCTGAAGGCCGAACGTCTCGACGAAGTTCTCGTCGGCCATGTACATGGTCAGGTTCTCGGTCGGCCGCTCCTGGCCAGGCTGCAGTCGGATCGAGGTATTCCACGAAGAGTTCACGAAGGGAACCTGGTTGGTGACCGTGGCCGACTTCACCCCGGGGAGGCCACGGAACAGGGCAAGGTCCGAGCGGGTCAAGGCATCGGCGTTCTCGTCCTCGCCAATGCCGGTGATCTGCAGGCGGACCATCTCGCTCTCGGCCAGGCCGCTGACCCGGTTCATCCGGCCCACGCGCTCGCCGATCAGGAATAGCGCATTGCAGATGATTGCGCAGCTGAGTGCTATCTCCAGGACGATCAGGGCCGAGGCAGTCTTGTGCCGAAGCAGGGTGGAAAGGATGGGGCGGATATCCATTGAGCTACTCCACTGTTGCGGTCGTTGTCGCGGATGGGCGCGGCAGTCACTGCGATTTGAGCTGGATCGCGGGGGTGACCTGCATGGCGCGCCACGCCGGCAGCAGCCCTGCCAGCAGGCTGACCGCGATGGCCAGGACGAAGGTCGACGCCAGCATCACCGGGTCCAGCCTGGCCAGTTCGGCATAACTGGCGGGCTGATGCCGCACCGCCCACAGGCCCAGCTGCGCCAGTCCCAGTCCCAGCACTCCGCCGGCCAGCCCCACCGTACCCGCCTCGACCAGGCACTGGAAAAACACGTCGCGGCGCGAAGCCCCCAGCGCCCGGCGTACGCCGATCTCGCTGCTGCGGCGCAGGAACTTGGCCAGTAGTAGGCCCACGGTGTTGACCAGGCACACCACCAAAAATCCGAGTGCCAGCCACAACTGAAGGCGCACGTCGCCGGGCACCACGTTGTTCTCGTCCAGCCAACCCATCAGGTCGTGCAGGCGGACGTCGTCGGGCCGTTCGAAGCGTCCTGCACTGCGCTGGCGCGCGGAATATTGCGCCAGGTACTGGCGGTAGTCGGCCGCCTTGGCCGGCGTGTCGAGTTGCACCCAGTACTGGATCCACACACAAGGTGCATTCAAGGCCTCACTTCCCTCCGGATCCTCCCCCGAGTCACCCCAGCAGTTCATGTTGCCGCTGCGTGCCAGGCGCAGGTCGCGCGAGGTGGAGAAGGGTACGAACACCTGCTCCGGCTTCCCGAAGCGGCTGCTGTACATGTCATAGAACTTGGGAGTCGGCCGCCAGTCGTCAATCACCCCGATCACCTCGAACGAGGCACCTTCGATCTGCAGTGACCGCCCGACGCTGTTCTCCCCACCAAACACCCGCTCGTTCAGCGCTTTCGCGATCACCGTGACTCGTTCGCGGTTTTCGTCCGAGCTGGCAGGCCAGCCACTCCCGTAAAGGAAAGGCACATCGAACATCGGGAAGAAATCGGAGCTGCTATAGCGGGATTCCACCCGGAACGGGGCCAGCGTCGTGCCTTGCAGGGCGATGCTGGCCGAGCCGCCCGTGGTCAGGGTCTGGCGGTCGCCGCGTTTCTCGCGCAGCAAGGTCTCTGCATCGTAGCGGGTCAGCTGGTCTGCTGGCTCGTCTCCTGGGGCGAAACCGCGCAGCGGCTCGGCATCCAGCTGCGGATAGAACAGAGTATGGCTCCTGCCCGGTAGCGGGTCGCCGGACAGCACGTAAAACACGGTCATCGTGGTCATGCTGGCGCCGATGCCCAGCGCAATGGACAGCACCATCAGCGCAGTGAGCGCCTTGTTACGCCTGAAGCTGCGCAGCGCGAGATTGAAGTAATAGGCGATCATGGCGATTCCCCTCAGGCCCGGGTGTCGTGTGCGCCATCCACCGGCGCCGACGCCGCACGCATCAACCCCGGCTCCACCGACAGATCGGTGGCCATGCCGTCCACGATGTGCACGTTGCGCTGCGCGCGCGCGGCCAACTCGGGGTCGTGGGTGACCATGACGATGGTGGTGCCTTGCTGGTTGATGTCCTCCATCAGTTCCAGCACGCTGCGCGCCATCTGCGAGTCGAGGTTGCCGGTAGGCTCGTCGGCAAGCAGCAGGCGCGGGCTGCCGGCCAGGGCGCGGGCGATGGCGGCACGCTGCTGCTGGCCACCGGACAACTCGGCCGGGAAGTGCTTCATGCGCGAGGACAGGCCCACCATGCCCAGCGAATCCTCAATGCGCAACTTGCGTTCGGCAGCGGGCATGCCGCGGTATCGCAATGGCACGTCGACGTTGTCGAACAGGTTGAGGTCGGGAATGAGGTTGAAGCTCTGGAAGATGAAGCCGATCTTCTGGTTGCGCAGCCTGCTGCGCGCATCGTCGGACAGGCCCTTGACGTTCTCGCCATCCAGGCTGAACTCGCCCCCTGTGAAATCCTCCAGCAGACCCGCGATGTTGAGGAAGGTGGTCTTGCCCGAGCCGGAAGGCCCGGTGACGGCGACGAACTCTCCTTCCTCCACAAGCAGGTCCAGCGAGCGCAGCGCATGGGTTTCGACCAGCGAGGTGCGGTAGACCTTGGTGACTTGGCGCATGTTGAGCATCGTGGAATCCTTGGCAGTAGATAGGCGGAAAGAGAAACTGTGTTGGAACAGGTGTGGTGGTGAGGGACGGCGGGTGCCTAGTTGATCCTGACCCGCTCGGCCTCGCCGAACAGGTCGCTGCCGCTCACCACGATGCGCTCGCCTTCCTGCAGGCCTTCGATGATCTCCACCTCACCCATGCTGCTGACCCCAGCCTGGATGGGTCGGCGCACGGCGCTGCTGGCATCGACCACGTAGGCGAAGCGCCCGCCGCCCTGTTCGACGAACGGTCCGCGCTCGACCATCAGTATGTCCTCGCGGGTGTCCATGACGATCCGCGCGGACATGCGCTGGTTCTGGCGCAGGCCGGGTGGCTGCTGGCCTTCGGCGAAGCGCAGTCGCGCATTGACCTCGTTGTTGACCACCTCCGGGGACACCGCCGAAACCTCGGCCGCGTGGACCGTGCCGCTGCTGGTGACCTGCGCCGGCATGCCGATCGCCAGATCGCGGGCGAAGCTTTCCGGTACACGAATCTCCAGTTCGAACACCGACAGGTCGACCACGCCCAGGATCGGTGCGTTGGCGACCACGCTGGTGCCTTGCGGGATCTGCACCTGGCCGACCTGGCCATCGAACGGTGCGCGCAGGGTCAGTGCCTCGACCTGGCGCTGCAACTCCCGGGCCACCGAACGCTGGCGCTCGGCCAGCAGGCGCTTGTTGCGCGAATCCAGGCTGGCGCCGCGTGCCTGCAGCGCGTAATCCTTCTGCGCCGAGGCCAGGCCCAGTTCGGCCTTCTCCAGGTCGTCCTGGGCGCGCGCCACGTCGACCTGCGGCACCGCGCCGCCGTCGAAGCCGCGCTGGTAGCGCTGCAGGTCGCGCTGGGCGGCGGTGAGGTCGATGCGCGCCTGGTCCAGCAACTTGCGCGCGGTGGACTGGGCCAGTTCGGCGTCCAGTTCGGTGCGGTTGGCTTCGGCTTCCAGGCTTGCGAGGGTGGACTCTTCCTGCACCAGGCGGCTGCGCAGCTCCGGGCTGTCGATCACCGCCAGCACCTGGCCCTGCTTGACCGCATCGCCGGCCACCACCTTGAGCGCGACCGTGCCGCCCGCAATTGCATACAGGGTGGGGCTGTTGGCGGCGATGAGGCGCCCATCGGCGGACAGGTCGCGCACCAGGTCGCCGCGGGTGACTTCGGCGATGCGCAGGCGCGCCGAATCGAACGAGCGCCCGCCACCCATCCAGCCGCTGGCTACCCATGCCAGCACCGCCAGCAGCAGCAAGGCCACGCCGCCTGCCAGCAGCCAGCGGCGCATCGAAACGGTCCTGCCCGCGGTGCCGGCACGCACGGCGTCCTGGCCGGAGGTATCAGGGATGCGGGCGCGTTGCTCCATCGGGCGGAGGATTCCTGGCAGGGACAGACGGGTTTTCCAAAGCAATCGGCGTGCCAACTGCAAGCCATTGATTCTCAAAGCGCCCTGCGCGGGACGCGGGTGTCCGCGCGGACATCCGGCGTCCGCGCGGACGCCCGTCCGGGTCGCCAAACGTACAATGCACGGTCTTCCCGGAGGAGCAGGCTCAATGTGCGGCATCGTTGGCGCGATCGCAGATCGCGATGTGGTTCCGGTCCTGATCGAGGGCCTCAAGCGGCTCGAGTACCGGGGCTACGATTCGGCCGGCATCGCCCTGGTCGAGGGCAGCGAGGTTACCCGCGTGCGCCGCACCGGGCGCGTGTCGGAGATGGAGGGCGCGGCCCTGGCGCAGGGCGCGCACGCCCAGTTGGGCATCGGCCACACCCGCTGGGCCACCCACGGCGGGGTCACCGAGGCCAACGCGCATCCGCACATCAGCCACGGCGTGGCCCTGGTCCACAACGGCATCATCGAGAACCATGAACAGCAGCGCGAGCGCCTGCTCGCCCTGGGGTACGTGTTCGAGTCGCAGACCGATACCGAGGTCATCGCCCACCTGATCCACCACTACCTGGGCCAGGGCGATGACCTGCTGGCCGCGGTGCAGCGCACGGTGGGTGAGCTCACCGGCGCCTACGCGCTGGCGGTGATCAGCCGCGACGAGCCTTCGCGCATGATCTGCGCGCGCATGGGCTGCCCGCTGCTGGTCGGCCTGGGCGAGGGCGAGAACTTCGTCGCTTCCGACGTGTCGGCCATCCTGCAGGCCACCCGCCGGGTGATCTTCCTGGAAGAGGGTGACACCGCCGAGCTCACTCGCGCTTCGGTGAGCGTGTTCGACGGAGACGGCCAGCCGGTCGCGCGCCAGGTGCACGTATCCGACGTGTCGCTGGCCTCGCTGGAGCTGGGCCCGTACCGCCACTTCATGCAGAAGGAGATCCACGAGCAGCCGCGCGCAATTGCCGACACCATCGAGGCGGTGATCGATGGCGGTTTTTCTCCGGAGCTGTTCGGCAAGGATGCCGAGGCGTTGCTGCGCGACATCGAAGGCGTGCAGATCCTCGCCTGCGGCACCAGCTACTACGCCGGGCTGACCGCGCGATACTGGATCGAGGCGATTTCCGGCCTGCCGTGCTCGGTGGAGATCGCCAGCGAGTACCGCTACCGCGCCGCCCACGCCAACCCCAAATACCTCATCGTCACCATTTCCCAGTCCGGCGAAACCCTGGACACGATGGAGGCGCTGAAGTACGCCAAGTCGTTGGGCCATCGCCACACGCTGTCGATCTGCAACGTACCCGAGAGTGCGATCCCGCGTGCCAGTGAGCTGGTCTGCTACACCCGCGCCGGCGCCGAGATCGGCGTGGCCTCGACCAAGGCCTTCACCACCCAGCTGGCGGTGCTGTTCCAGCTCACCGTAGTGCTGGGCAAGCTGCACGGCCATGTC
>Ga0105045_10002787_pt1 | contig 14825 bp, 7 predicted proteins | sample MAT02_FD_78089 | JGI IMG/M metagenome (GOLD analysis project Ga0105045, IMG submission 78089) | Freshwater microbial communities from Lake Fryxell liftoff mats and glacier meltwater in Antarctica - MAT-02 (megahit assembly) | ecosystem: Environmental > Aquatic > Freshwater > Ice > Liftoff...
ACGCCACCCACGCCAGAACAGCGCGCCCTGCTGCGGACCCACCCGATGCGCAGCGTGCAGATGCTGGAGCTGGCCGGTGTGACCGATGGCGACTGGCTGCAGGCCGTGCTGCACCACCACGAAGGCGAAGACGGCAGCGGCTACCCCAGCGGCCGCACCGACGTCGGCGAGCTGGCCTCGCTGGCGCGGCGCGCCGACGTCTACACCTCCAAGCTCGCGTCGCGCTCCAACCGCAACTCACTGGCGGCCGACGTGGCCGGCCGCCAGATGTTCATGCAAGACCCTGGCCACCCGATGACCGCCGCGCTGGTGAAGGAGTTCGGCGTCTACCCGCCCGGCTGCCACGTGCGGCTGGCATCGGGCGAACTGGCCATCGTCGTGGCGCGCGGCCCCACCGTGACGACCCCCGTGGTGGCCTGCCTGAGCAACAGCCTTGGCGTGCCGCTGCAAAGCCCCGTGCGCCGTGACACGGGGGACCGGGCCCACGCGATCATGGCCGTGGTGGGCGAAACCAGCGTCAGCGTGCGGATGCCGATGGATCAACTGCTGAAGCTGGCCGCGGCCTGAACCGCCTGAACCAACGCGGGGAGTTGTCGTGATGTGCGTCCTGAGTGCTTGGCCACGCTGAACGGCCGCTGATCACGCCGTGAGTCTGGGAGCGTTGCTGAACGCGTCCGCCGACGCGTCACCCGATGTGCCTCCCGATGTATCCAATCACGCGCTCGCTAAACTGCTTCGCATGCGCGATGAATCCACCCGGCTAGCCACAGTGTCGCCTTCAAAGGCACGACACCGCGGCAAGCCGGCTCGTGGCCGGGGCGATACCGCTGTGATCGCCGCCCCGCCACTGCCACTGCCACAGCCACGGGCGCCGGACTGAACTCACCATGGGGCAGGTCACGTCGCTGCTGAACGACATCGGCCAAGGCCGGCCTGCGGCTTTGGGTGAGTTGTACGCCCTGCTCTATCCCGATTTGCACCGACTGGCGCATTCGCGCATGCGGCGCAGCGGCGAGTTCACGCTGCTCGACACCACGTCGCTGCTGCACGAGTCGTTTTTGCGCTTTCAGAAGTCGGGGGCGGTGGCGCTGGTTGACCGCGACCGCTTCATGGCCTATGCAGCCAGCGTGATGCGCTCGGTGGTGGTCGACAACATCCGCGCCCGTGAGCGCGAACGCCACGGCGGCGGCGCCACGCATGTCGAGTTCGACGATGCCCAGCACGGCACCGTGATCGACCCGCTGCACGCCGAGATCCTGCGCGTGCACGAATCGCTGGGCGAACTGGCCTTGATCGACCCGCGCTTGGTGCAGGTGGTGGAAATGCGCTACTTCGCCGGCATGACCGAACCAGAAATCGCCGCGGTGTTGGGCCTGACGGTGCGCACCGTGGCGCGCGACTGGGAAAAGGCGCGGCTATTTCTGCACGCGCAGTTGCGTTGACGATCTGACGCGCGGTGGCTTTTGATGTCAACGATGCCGCCGATCTCACCTTCCCCCTCGGCGCCGTCCGTACCCGTGCGCGCGACTTCAGCCGTGACTTCAGCCGTGACTTCAGCCGATTGGGCCGAAGTCTTTGCCCTGCTCGATGTGGCGCTGGAACTGGATGCCCCTGCGCAAGCCGCATGGCTGGCCGCGCTGCCGGCAGCACAGGCCCGGCTTGAGGCGCTGCTGCGTGAGCTGTTGCGCACGCATGCCGACCAGAGCAGCGCGGGATTCCTGCAACGCCCGGTGCCGCCTGAAGTGGGCATGCCGGGAGCCATGGCGGCGCCGCCGTACGCATCACCCACCAGGGCAGGCCTGCCGGCGCAAATCGGCCCTTACCGGCTGCTGCGCGAAATCGGCCAGGGCGGCATGGCCAGCGTCTGGCTGGCCGAGCGCGCTGATGGCTTGCTCGACCGCCACGTGGCGCTGAAGCTGCCGCACACCGGCTGGGGCACAGCGCGCCTGGCCGAGCAGATGGCGCGCGAGAGAAACATCCTGGCCGCACTCGTGCACCCGAACATTGCGCGCTTGTACGACGCCGGGCTGGACAGCGACGGCCGGCCCTACTTGGCACTGGAATATATCGACGGCCAACCCATCAACAGCCATGCCGCCACGCGCCGCCTGCCGCTGCGCGCGCGGCTCGAGCTGCTGCTGCAAGTGGCGCACGCAGTGGCCCACGCCCACGACCGGCGTGTCGTGCACCGCGACCTGAAGCCCTCGAACATCCTCGTCGATGCGCAGGGCCAGGCGCACCTGCTGGACTTCGGCATCGCCCGACTGCTCGAGCCGCTGGCGGCGGCGTCGCACGGCGCCTACGCAGATGCCACATTGACGCTCGCCCACGGCCGCGCGCTGACGCCCGACTACGCATCGCCCGAGCAGATCCGCGGCGACGCCGTCGGCATGGCCAGCGACGTGTACAGCCTGGGCGTGGTCGCCTACGAGCTGTTGGCCGGTGTTCGGCCGTACCGGCTGCCAGGCGGGCTGGGCGCGGTGGCGCTGGCGGCGGCGCTGGCAGCGCTGCCGGTGCCGTTGGCCAGCCGGGCGACGCGCGGCATGACCCAGGGCGGATCGAACGAAAAACTCGGCGCGTCGCCGACCGCGTGGCCGACCGCGTCGGGCCACGAACTCGCCGGTGACATCGACGCGATCCTGACCCGCGCGCTGGCCCACGACATTGCAAACCGCTACCCCAGCGTGGGCGCCTTCGCGCAAGACTTGCAGCGCCACCTGCGCGGTGAACCGGTGTCGGCGCGGCGACCTTCGCTGGCCTACCGCGGCCAACGCTGGCTCGCCCGCCATCGGCTCGAAGCGGCGGTTGCCGCCGCGCTGCTGCTGGCCCTGCTGCTGGCACTCGTGGGTGGCGCCCATGCGCAGTTGATGGTGCTGTTAGCGCTGGGTGGCGGCACGGCGGTGGCGCTGTGGCAGCGCCGCCAGGCCGTGCAGCAAAGCCAGCGCGCGCGCCGTGCGCAGCTGCGCGCAGAACAGGTCAAAGACTTCATCGCTTCGATCTTCACCCAGGCCGTGCCGCGCGCGGGCCAAGGCGGCGCCGTCACCGCCGCCGACCTGCTGCGCGCTGCAGCCCGCCGCATCGACACCGACCTGCAAGCCCAACCCGACGTGGCCGCCGAACTGAGCGCGCTCATTGGCGCCAGCTTCAACGAACTGGGCGAAACCCGCGCGGGGCTGGAGGAGCTGCCCAAGGCCGTGCAGCGCTGCACCCAGCAATTCGGCAGCCAGCACCTGCTGACGCTGCAAGCGCGATGGCGCCTGATTGAAGCGGCCAACACGCAGGGTGAGCTGAGCGTGGCCGAACCCTTTTTGGTGCCGCTGGTGACTGATCTTCGGCAGGCTCTTGCGGCTCAGCGCGAACAGGCGGTCGGTGCAGGGGCCGGTGCCACGCAGCTACCTGACCTGCTTGTGGAGGCCCTGCGCAGCCACGCTTTTGTGCTCACCAAGCGCGGCCATGCCGACGAGGCCTTGGCGGCTTTGCGCGAGGCGCTGGCCTTGGCCGAGGCCAGCCACGGGCCGGACGGCGACACCACGCTGAGCTCGCGCGACGCGCTGTCGAACACGCTGCTGCACTTCGACCGTGGTGACGACGCGCTGGCCGCGATCGAACCCGCGCTTGAACCCGCGCGGCGGCTGTATGGCCCGCTGCGGCCGCACCCGGTGCTGTTGATGGTCGAGCGCAGCCAGGCCAGTGCGCTGGGCCGTGCCAACCGCCCGCGCGACGCCGCTGCCGGCATGCGCCAGGTGCTGGCCGACCAGCGCCTGCTCGACACTGAGGACACGCCGCGCGTGCGCGTGGCGCTGTCGCTGCTGGTCAACGCGCTGCTGAGCGGCGGGCAACTGGCGCAGGCCGAAGCGCTGGCAGCCGAAGCGGCAGCGCTGCACCGGCGGCTGACCGGCGGCGCCAACCACGAGGGGCTGCAGCTGACCGCCGCGCGCGCCACCATCAGCCTGCTTCAAGGCAACGCCGAGGCGGCGCTGAACTACCTGGACGCGGCAGCGGCATTGACGGCCGTGCTCGGCGACGCGGAGGCCCCCGTTGCGCAGCGGACCAGCCTGCGCGTGCTGGCATTGGCCACTGCCGGCCACAGTGCGGGCGCGCTGCAACTGGCCGAGTCGCTGCTCCACCCGCCCACGCCGCCCACGCCCACGCCCCACCCTGCAGCCTGGCGGCCGGCGACGCTGGTGCGACTGCACCGTGCGCGGGCCTGGGCGCTGCGCCAATCGGGCGACCTGGCTGCCGCGCAGAGGGCCGCCGCCGAGGCCGTGTTCGTGGCCAACAGCCCGGCGACAGGCAAGCGCTGCGGCGGCCTTGAACATGGCCTGGCGTTGGCCGAGTCCGCACGTTGCAAACTGGCCTTGGGTGACACCGAGCACGCGGTGCTGGACTTGCGCGAGGCGCTGGCCGTGTGGGCGCGCACGCAGGTCGATGGCGCCGAAATCGTGGGCTCAGTGCAGGCCGAACTGCAGGCCCTGGGCGGTTGACTGGCGGCCGCAATCAAACCAGCTTCATCCTGCTCATGACGGCGACAAACCGGGCGTCATCCGCGACCAGCTTCCAACGCGGGTCTTGCTTGACCAGCGTCATGCGCACATCCCGAACCGCCAGGCCGCGCTCAAGCGAGGCCAATGCGGCCTCTTTTTCGCCCAGGCCGGCATAAATCAAGCCGGTTGATGTCGGCGGCACATAGCGGCTGTTACCCAGTTCCAGCAGGCGAGTGAGCACGGCGCGTGCGCGTTCAGGCTGCCCCTTGCGTGCCAGCAGGTTGCCCAGCGCCGCAGCCGCCTGTGAACTGCCGTCGGCCAGCTCGTCGGCATGCACCAGGCTCTCGATGGCCTGATCCTGCTTGCCGTCGATCGAAAACAAAAACGACTGGACCATGTGCGCGACCCAGAAGTCGGGCAGATGTCGAAAACACGTTGCAGGCGCTGGCGTGCTTCATCGAGCCGGCGCGCGCCGATCAGTGAGCCGCTTTCCAGCGTCAGCAAGATGAGTGACAGCGGGTCGCTTCCGCGAGCACGGCGCAGGTGCTCGAGCGCATCTGCGCGGCGGCCCCATGTTTCCTGCAACTGTGAGCAGCCGAATTGGGCATTGGCTTCGTTGGCGTTCAGCGACAGCGCATGGTCGAACGCCACGGCCGACAACAATCAGCCCGCGGCGACCAAAGGCACCGCCAAGGAACCTGGAAGAAGTCGGCGATCGGCGCTTACGTTGCCGAGTTGCGCTTCTGGCGCTACCTGCCCGATGGCAGCCCCGCTGGGCAGCATCGCCTGACCCGCACCATCACGCTGGCCGCAGACGGCAAGTCGCTGACCAGCACGATCACGACCCAGGCGCTCGACGCCAGCGACAACATGATGCAGAGCGCCTGCGGTGCGGAGACGGGTGTGCGCGCTGGCTGAGCGACGGCCCGGCTTCAACGCTATTGGGCTGCACCAAAGGGGTCATCGCCGCAGGCGAGGTCGCGGCTTCTCGGTAGTGGTGAACGCAGCCGCGCCGCTGTGCAGCCGCGCCATTTCTCAGCAGCAATTCGACACACCTGAACAGAGGCCCGATGTCTTGTCCGGCCGCTTCCCGACGTTTCTGTGGTCAGAGGCGCTTTGCCGTGGCCTGGACGATCCGACCCCACGCGCGCTAAGCGTCATTCATTTCAACCCTTCGGCTGCAGTTTGCCGCCCGTGGAGGAGAGAGCCTGTGCCTACCCGTCAAATTCCCCGTTGGCCTGTGCAACTCGGGCTCGTCTGGCTGGCCGCATGCGCACTGGCGCCCGCCACTGCCGCTCCGTCGTTGACTGCTCACGCGGGCAGCATGGGTGGGTCGGGCAGCGGCACCGTGCCCGGGGGCTGCGGCAATTCGCCCAGCCCGGTGTTCAGCTTCTTCAGTTTCAACTTAAATCTGCCCCCGGAAGGCATCGACCCGTGCGGGTACAGCGGCGCGGTCATCCAGAGCACTGCCACCACCGGGCCGGTGACTTTTAGCTACACCCCGCCCCCGGTGTCGTTGGGCCCGAAAGCAGGCGTGGGTACCGTCAACGGCAGCCTCAGCGGCGGCAGCAACTTCACGTCGCTTGAATTCCCGATCAACTGGGGGAAGGCCTGGGATATCAACGCCGGCCTGCTGGCCCGGGCTTACGGCACCGCAGACAGCAACTTCCTCAGCACCGCCAGGCCCAGCGGGGTGTCGCTGTTCGACGCCAACCGCCAATCGCCAGCCCACCACCGACATCAGCCTAAGCGCTGCATCGAGCACCGACTACCTGGCGACGCCGATCCCGGAACCGCTGACCTGGGCGTTGTGGTTGATTGGTTTGGCGGGCAGGTCGAGCTTGGCTTGGCGGGGCCGGCGCTCGCCTGGGGTTTGATCCAACCCGCCACCAAGGGCCAGGCAGCGCTTCATGCGAAGGCTTCGCGCCCTGCGGACATGATGGGCGGTGTGCCTCCAGCGGGTGCGGCCGCGGCGGCAGCTTGGGGCTGGCCACCATGAACGGCCTGCTGGATCAACTGTTGGCGCTGACAGGCGAGCTCGACCTTGCCGACGGCCCGGCGCCGCACGCGCTGGCGGAGCTGCAGCGCCTGGTCGCGGCCTGCCTGATTCATGCCGAGCCCCCGCTCGCGCCCGTGCCCGCAGACCCGCTGTTCGGCGCTGCACTCAACGCGGCTGCGGCCGCCGGTGCCGCCCTCGCAACCGAGCAAAAGGCAGCCGGTGTCAGCCTGCGATTTGTACGCGCGCCTTATCTTGGCGACAAGGCCGACGCGGGCCGGCCGCAGCAGGTGTTGGGCCCTTTTGTGGACGGCAGCAGTGCCCTCGTGCAATTCAGCTTTTTCCAGACTGCGGCGATGCGCACGGTGTCGCTGGATATCGGTGCCCTCGTCCGCACCGTCTTGCTTCGCGTGCCGCAGAACACAAGCGGCGACGCGAGCCTGCGGGTATTCAACATCCCGCCTGGAACGGTCTGGATCCTGGCCCACCTGCTTGTGCGCAACACGGCGGGTTTTGTTGCGCTGCGCGTTGACGGCGGGTCGCTAGTCTTTGACCGCCCCGTGCGCGTGATCGCCACAGACGGCAACATCCAGACCACGGCAGGTATCCACTGGACGCTGACGCTGCAGCCCGAGGCCGCGCCCCAGGCCACGGCCGAGGGCTCTGACGGCAATGCCATCTCGCTGCAACTGCCGACGACTTTGAAGCTGCTATCCAGCGGTGCAGCAAGCGTTGCCGGCGCCATCGGCATCGCCGGTTTTGGCAGCGACCTGGTCTTCGACACGCCCAGTGGCGCACCGCTGGCCACCGACGCGGCCATCGTCTTCGGCTACGACCCGGCAGGCGCCTCATGGACTGTGGGCGGCAACCGCTCGCCACTGGCGCAGTTCAGCGGCAGCGGCCGTGTGCAAACGGCGCTGTGGGGCTTGCCGCTGACGCTGATCCCGCCCGAGCAGTCGTTCGAAGCCGCCCACGGCGGCCTGGTTGCGGTGCGGATGCAGGGCCAGCTGCACAGCATGGTCGGCGGCGCCGCAGGGCGTGCGGCTTGGCTGGCTCCCGGCCTGATCGCCAGTGCGAGCGGCCTTGAGCTGCGCGCAGGCTCGGCACAGGCCGAGCCTGCAGCCGCGGCGCACCTGTCGTTGGCGTTGTGGGGCCCCGCCCGCAGTCATCTCGACTTCGCCACCCCGCTCGCCTCGCCGCGCTTTGACAGCCGGCGCGACGGCGCGGACATCGTCTCGTGGGCCGGCGGCCGGCTGCGCAACCGTTGGGATCTGCCGCTGGACGCTCGGGGCGTGCCCTTTGCGTTGGATGCCACCGTCACCGGCTTCGCCGCCATTGCCGAAGCCAGCGGGCTGCGCCGTATGGCCATCACCGCGCAGGTGCAGGACCCGGCCCTGGCCGCCGTGCCGCCGCGGCTGCACGGGCTGGTTCTGGAGAACGCCTACCTGACAGTCACGCCGATTCGGCGGCTGGCGATGGCGGCCAGTGGCGCGGCAATGGACGCACTTGACCAGGGCCAGGCACGGCTGGGCTTTGACGTGCTGCTCGGCGAGCCGATGCTGCCCGACCCCTACGCGGCCAACTGGACGCTGCCCGAGCCCGACGCAGCCATCGAACGCAGCCTGTCGGCCACGCTGCGCTGGCAACCAGACGCCCTACCGGTGTTGCGCTTGCAGCTGGACCGCACGCCTCGTTTCCCCGAGCCGCGCGAGGTTGCGCCCGAGCCCGACCCGCGGCTGGGCGAGCGCTTTCGCGAGCACCTGCGCGCGCAGCCCGAATTCTTGGGCTTGCTCGACCTGTCCACGCGCGACCACCACTTCGGCATTGCACTCGAATCGCTGTCAGACCAGCCGGTCAGCATCGACGATAACAACCGCCTCGCCGTGCCGCTGCGCAGCGTGCGCCTGCTGATGCAGCCGCAGGTGCATTGGGAACCGGTGGTGGAGATGACGCCGCCCCATGTTGGCGCGCTGCTGCGTTCGGGCACGCAGGGTGGCCACAGCTTGGTGGGGGCCGACGGGCCGCAGACCATCGCGCTGCTGCCGGGCGCCTTGGGGCAGCAGATCGTCGCGGTGGCCGGCGACCAGCAGAACGCGGCGGTGCTGTTTTCATTGCCCTTCGGCTTGCGTGCTTTTGTGCGCCTGGACCAGCTGCCCAAGCGCCTGCCGGCGCGCCTGCCGCTGGTGACCTTGTCTTCGCACGAACCGCAGTTCGATGCCGGTCTGGTGTCGGCCCGCCAGCTGCGCCTGCGCGCCACTGGCGAGGTCTCGCCCGGCAGGCTGCCGCCGGGCGCGGCACGCACCATGCCTGGGGCGCTGCACCAAACGCGCAACCTGGTGACTGACCCGCGCGGCGACGGCAGCGTCTTGCCGCCAGAGATTGCCAAGATGGTCGACCTGGCCTTCGACAGCACGGTGCCCTTGCACGGCGTTGACTTGTCGGGCTACGGCCTGAGTTGCTTCAGTCGCTGGCGCCAGGAGCAAGACAACGCCGTTGGCGTGACCCAGGTTCGCTTTGATGTGCTGCTCGGTCGCACCGCCTTTGAAGTGATCCAGGTTCGCTCATTGCTCGTGCCATGCCTGAGCCGGGTGGTGCGCACCATCGTTCTCGAACGCCGCAACTCAGCCCGCATGCAACGCTTTGACAGCGGCTGGCAAGCGGTTGACGACGGTCTGTACAGCCGCCCCCCATTGCGCTTTGACACAGGGGCCTTGCGTGGCCTGCGCAGCATCCGCCGCATCCGCATCCAGCCGCAAGGCCGGCTGACTGCGGGCGGCTTCGAATGGCAGCCGGTGCTGTTCGACGCCGATGCAGACATCGACAACCTGACGGCCGGCGGCACCGGCAGGTTGACCCCCACGCTGGGCCAGGCGGGGTACGTCCAGACCCAGCCGGTCTCGTTCATCGCTGGCGCGCCAAACCCGGATGCGGTGCTCACCGAGGCGGGCTTGGCGGCGCTGTTCGACGCTGTGGGCGGCACGCTGGGTGGCAGCCTGGATTGCCGCGCCCGCATCAGCGGCACGCTGGAGATGCACCTGCACGGCCTGCAAGCGGCGTTGGCGCGAGACGACGGCGGCGGCCTGGGCTTTGTCGTGGCGCTGAACGGCTCGCCGCTGCTGCCGCGTGCGGGCCAGTGGAGTGCGGTGCGCATCGACGGCATCACCTCGGATGTATCGGCTGTCGACCCGCAGCAGGGCATCCCGGTGCTGCGGCTGGCGGGTCGACCCTACACCTTTCGCGACCCCGCGCAAGCGCGGCTGGTCAACGGCCGGCCGCGCGAGTACGGCCTGCTCTTCAGCACCGAAGCCAGCCGCGTGCTGTTTGCGCAGCCCACGATCAGCGTCACACCAGGGCAACCGGGGCGCTTGAGCAGCGCGCCACCGCTGATGGCCGACCCGACTTCGCTGGTCCAGGGCAGCGCATATTTCCCGCGCAAGGCCCTGGTGCTGCAGGCCCGCGAGACTCCGCTTTTCGAGATTTCGGCCGACAACGCCTGGCGGCTGAGCAACCCCGACTTCAGCTTTGTGCCGCCCTTGCCTGGCGTGGCCAGCGGTGCCGGCTGGGCGCTGGACCGCACCTTTCGTGGCCTTCCCAAACCGTTCAGGCTGGTAATCGACTCGGCGCTCTCGGCCCAGCCCTGGCAGGTGGTGCAGCCGAAGGACGTGCTGGACCTCACGGTCGACGGCCTGGGCAGCCTGCTCAGCGTCGAGTCGAGCTTCGAAGCGCTCAGCGGCGCTGCCGCCGGGATGCTGGAGCCGGTCATTCGTTTGGGCAAGAAGCTCGAAGAAGCGCAGAACATCGTCAACGCGCTGAAGGCCTTTGCCGTCTTGCCGACGGGCTTCAAGATCGATGTCGACGTGGTCAAGGGCGAAGGCCCGAGCCCGTCTTTCGTGGTGCGGCTGAAGCTCGACCTCACCATTGGCGGCGGGCCGGACGGCCGGGTCGACATCGGCATCGGCAAGCTCTACGGCGGCTTTACGGTGGAAGGCCAGTTTGAAGCCGCGCTCAACGGCAAGACCGAGGGCGGGCTGTCGCTGCTGTTTCAGGGCGACGTGCAGCAGGCTGTTCTGCCGCCGCTGCTGTACGCCGGCGGCATGTTCCGCTTTCGCATTGAAGTGGGCCACGGCCAGCCACCGGTGATCGAGCTGGGCTTGGGCACCGTGACCTCGATCGGGGGCGACTTGATCAAGGGCCTGCTGGCGGTTGAGGCCACCGTCAAATACGGCTACACGCTGGTTCCGCAAACGCTGAAGCCCGGCGTGATGCTGGGCATCGACGCACGCGCCAAGCTGCTGGCAGGGCTGCTCTCGATGTCCTTCAGCGCCGACGCGCTGGCGCGCATCGAGCGCTTCAATTCAGAAGACAAGACCGTGACGATCTTCGCCGACATCCGCGTGGCTGGCAGCGTGCAGGTGGCGATTTTCCTGAACGAGAGCTTCGACTTCCAGACCCAGTTTGAGCAGCGCATGCCGCTGGCGCCGCTGCTGATTGCGGCCAACGTCAACCCGTTGCTGGCTGTGGCCGCCAACGCGCTGATCTGAAGGAGCTGTTTGCCCATGACTATTGCCACCTCCGCCCTCAACCTGCTGGCGTTTCCACAGCGCTGGAACAACGGCGTGCTGACACTGCGCTGGCTGTGCCTGCCGCGCGCCAACCCGTTGTTGCCGCTGGCGCCGGGTCTGCCGCCGTTCCACGAGGCAACGCTGCGGTTCGAGGCGCGGCTGATCGGCAGCCTGAACAACCTGCCGCGCGCGGCCGACTCGGTGGCAGCCGGGCCCGATCCGCTGGACTTGGTCGAGCCGCCGCTCAACAAGGCCTCGCTCTTTGACGAGCTGACGCGCCGCTTCACCATCGACAACGGCAACGCGCCTGCGGGGCCGGCGGCACCGCGTTTTCGCAAGCCGGTGACGGCGTCTTACCGCGCCCTGGTCGGCAGCCGTGGCTTGAGCGATGCCATGGCCGATACCGGCGACTACCGCTGCGCGCTGCACGCTGCACACGACAGCCAACCCGCTGCGCCCGCGGTGCTGCGCAACACGCTGCGTTGGGGCGAGCTCCTGGCCTTCGCGCTGCGCCAGCCCAAGTTGGCGGCGGCGCTGGGCCTGACGGGGCAGGCGCAAGTCGCTCTGCCTGATGCGGCTTTCTTCGCACGCGGCGGTTGGGTCTATGTGGCGCTGCACCCGAGCAGTGACGGGGCGGGTGACTTGGCGCTGGTCAGCAGCTACGCAGCACGGCTTGGGCCACTGGACGCAGAGCGAAACCTTTACGCCGCGATGCTCTTCCCGGTGGACGGCGCCACGGTGGGCGACGACGCTTTCCGCGACGCCGAGCGCTACGAACGCGGCCATGCACGGCTGGTGCACGCCGCGCAGGGTCACGACAGCGTCGACAGCGACCAGGCTGGCGACGGCATCCGCCTGGGCTGGGACGACGAACACGTGGCCGGCGCCTTCAGCCGCCAGCTTGATGCGCAGACCAGCACGCCGATGGGCACGGCCGGCTACCGCGTGGACGTGCGCAACAGCGCTGGCGATGGCAGCTGGCATTCGTTGCAGAGCGTGCAGAGCCGCGGCCCGTTGATGTTGGGCGACCTGGTCATCGGCGACTACGCCGGCGAATCCGTAGTCGAGGTCGCGCCAGCCCGCGTCTCGCCTGCGCTGCCGGGCGAGTTTTGGATTCCACCCTACTTTTGCACCTGGCGCGGCTCGTCGCTGGTGTTGACCGACCCCGACCTGACTCGACTGCACTCCCGCGCTGGCTTCGACCCCGAGTTTGACGACCATCGCCTGAACCGCGAGCAGGTTTTCGACCCGGTTGACGACAAAGCGGTGCCGCTGCGTTACGGGCAAAGCTACGACTTCCGCGTGCGCATGGCCGACCTCAGCCGTGGCGGCCCGCCGCCGGACGATCCGACACCCAGCGACAGTGACCGCGATGCCCACCATCAATGCCAAGTCGCATTCCGGCGGCATCGCCGGCCCGGGCCGGTCGAGGTGCTGTCGCGGCCATCCAAAGGCGACCTGCGGCTGCTGGTTGCGCGGCCCCTGCTCGGCCACCCCGAGCTGCTGTACACCGGCGCCCACAGCATCGACGACATAGAAGCCGCGGTGGATGCCAGTGCCGCAAGGTTTCAAGCGCCTGGGCTGCCCGACCCTGATGTGCTGCAACTGCGCATCACGGTGGAGGTCCGGGCCTTGAACGGCGACGCCGAGCGCTGGTGGCCGCTGTACACGGTCGACCGCGACTTCGCGGGCGCGCAACTGACGCAGATGACGCTGCTGCTGGCGCTGCAGGACGTGGCGACGTTGGACGGTTTTGTGAACGAACCCGGTGACGACGGCAGTTTGCCGGTGCCCACATCTCGCGACTTGCGCCTGGTGCTGGTGGCAGTGGGGCGCAGCGACGCCGGCTACTTTGCGTCGGACGCCGCGCGCCTGGGCTTGCCAGTCACGGTCGAGCTGCAACTTGCTGGACATGCGGCTGGGCCAGCCGAAGGCCCCTTGCTGCCCGCCGCGCCGTCTTTGCTGAGCCTATTTTTCCGCAGCGCGGGGCGCGACGCCAGCGTGCCGCGGCCACTGGCGCGGCTGGTGCAAGAAGCCGGATTGCAGGCGCAGGGCTTGACCTTGGGCGGCACGGCCGGGCAAAGGACCGTGTTCGGCTGTGCAGCCGCGCTGCGCCACGTGCTGTCGCCCGAGCGCTCAAGCCTGACGCTGGGCTCGGATACCGACCTGGCGCAGCGATGGACCCAGGTGATTCAATTCACTCTGGCCCGCGACTGGTCGTGGGACGGCCTGGCCAAAGAAGGCGTCGTCGTCAACCGCCGGCTGTCGCGGCCGGGGCGCGCTGATGTCGTCGAACTGGCTGGCACCATGACCCTGCCGCAGGCCGTCACCGGTGCGGCGCTGCCGGCCGACACCACCGGCGCGCGTGCGCCCGTGCGACAGCTCACACGGCTGGTCTTCATTGACGCCATCGACCCCAAGCCCTTGCTCCGGCCGGCACCCGAGCCAGCGGAATTTCCACAAGAGTTGACGCTCAGCTACGAGATTTCGTTCCTGTTGCGCGACGGCCTGCCCGCGCCCGAGACAGCCGCCGTCGCCACGCTGCTGCCGGTCACCACGCCGCCGGTGCAGGTGCCGCAGTTGGTATCTGCGGGCATTGCGCTGTCGCCGCATGTCAGCGCCGCAGACTATTCAAGCACCGACCAGCGCGAGCGCATGTTGTGGCTGGAGTTCGAGGCGCCACCGGCCGACCCCGACGACAGCTACTTCGTGCGCGTGCTGGCATGCGCGGCCGACCCCTTGCTGACGCAGGAGATGATCCCCGAGACCACGCCAGAGCCAGCGCTGCCACTGGACCCCGAGTGGGTGCGCGTCATCACGCCCGGCCAGCCACGCGACGACAACGGCCTGCGCGCGATGACGCCGCTGCTGCGCCCGTCGCAAAGCGGCGCGCACTACCTCATTCCCTTGCCTGAAGGTCTGTCGCCCGGCTCAGCCGAGTTGTTCAGCCTGTACACCTACGAGGTGCGACTGGGCCACTCTGGCAGCCGTTGGTCAACCGCCCAGGGCCGTTATGGCCCCGCGCTGCGGGTGGCCGGCGTGCAGCACCCACCGCCGCCGCTGGCCTGCCAGGCCGCGCGCAGCAGCGACGGCATCCGCGTGCGGGCACCGTTTGCCACGCCGGTGCAGGAAGGGCGCCACGTGCGGCCAGCCCGCCGCCCCATGACGCGGCTGTGGGCGCTGCTGTACGCCCGTGTCGAGCAGGCCGATGCCCTGGCCTGGCGCAACCTGATGCTGATGCGCACGCCACTGCTGCCGCCAAGCGGCGGCTTCCTGGCTGCGGTGCAGCCGCCCAGCAGTTCGAGCCCGCTGATGTTTGGTGAAGGGCGTTTCTTGATGGCCGACCTGCAATCGCTGCTGGCCCGCCACGGCCTGGATCCAAACTCGCCTTTGACCACGCTGGTGGCCGAGTTGCATACCGAGCCGGAGATTGAAGACCCGCTCGGAAGCAAGCTGGGGCATGCACGCATCCTGCGTGTCTCACCGCTCATCGCTGTGCCTGATGCGTGCTGAAGGCTGTGGCACACGGCCGGCGACAGTCGCTGAAGCGATTGCAGCGTGAGGACTGGGTGCCAGTTTCAACGCGCCACCGTGCCGCGTTCCTCACAGCACTTCGACACACCTGAAAGGGTGTGCGGTGTCTTGTTTGGCCACGCCGCGTCGTTTCAATCGTCAAGGCTGCATTGCCGCAAAGGCATGGCCGGCCTGCCATCAAACCAGGAGTGAACCGCCATGAAACGATTGACATTTTTGCGGGCGATGTTTTTACCGGCGATGCCGGCA
>Ga0105045_10002788_pt1 | contig 14824 bp, 9 predicted proteins | sample MAT02_FD_78089 | JGI IMG/M metagenome (GOLD analysis project Ga0105045, IMG submission 78089) | Freshwater microbial communities from Lake Fryxell liftoff mats and glacier meltwater in Antarctica - MAT-02 (megahit assembly) | ecosystem: Environmental > Aquatic > Freshwater > Ice > Liftoff...
CATCGGTTACGCCAAGCGCCGGTTTACTGGTGGGTCAAATAGTGGCAGGGGCAGCGGCTTTTTCCAGTCGGGCGCACCTTCCTCCGATGATCTGGAAGCACTCTTGCAGGAACGCTACGCTTCGGCCCGCTTGTGCGTAAGCCTCTGGAGCCATGTTTGCGGGGCCGATCGCCAGTTTCATGAAGCAGAAAAAACAGCTTTTTACAGTTTGATCGACCAAACCAGCCGCGATCTGTTCCCTGACGGTATCGCCAACCTTGATGAGGTAAAGAGTGAAATGATCGAGGCCTTCAACCACCCGATTGCTTACGGGGAAATCGTGAGCAATGTCAGCACCGATCAAAATTTTGCCACTGAACTATTCAAGCAAGCTTGTTTCCTCGCCGCAGTGGACAAGCAACTGGCCCGGGCCGAAATTGATTTTATTGGCCGATTGGCCCAAGATTTACAAATTGATGACCACCAAGCCCAAACCATCCGGGCGCAATTTGGCCTCTAAGTTGATTCTCATTTTGTGGGTGTACCCAACATTATTCTTCTAAAAGCGATATCGTGAAAAACTCTTTTTTGGTTCAGCTTTTCTGTTCAGCCTTCGGTGCTTTTGGTTTGATCGATCATGTGGCCTATGCCCAAGCCGAAGGAGACGGGGATTTAAAAGATAGCCAAGTGACTATCGAGAAAAACCGGGTAGTGGAATTGGCCAAAGCCAACCGAAATTTTGACAAAATGGCCAAAGTGGAGCCGAACAATCAGGCTGCCGAGCAAAAATATGAACTGCCCCGGTATAATTTCAACTTGCCCGGCCTAGCCCCGGTGATCTCGCCCCTCACTCAGTCCACCATAGCTGCTTTGCCCAGTTTTTGCAACTTTTTGAAAGTGGGAGTGGGTAATTATAATACCCTCTATGGCGAAGGGTTTTACACCAGTTGTAAACCCGGCCCGTTTGGCTTCACGGTGCGGGCCGCTCATTTGAGTGCCACACGAGGCCCGGTGGATGGCAACAACTCTGGCAGCCACCACACCGACATTGCGGCCACTGGCCGTTACCATACCGACGGCGGCAAAGTGACCGGCGGCCTGGGGTATCAACGAAATGGTGTTTTTTTCTACGGTTATAACCCCGAAATCAGCAACCGAATCCGGCGGAGCGAAATTCGCCAAGTTTATAATCTATTTGAAGCCAATGTAGGCTATGAAACCACCGATGAAAGCGAAGATTTGCAATACCACGGCAAGCTATCGTTCTATACCCTCAATGACGCTTTCCGGGCTTCGGAGTCGGAGTTTGGGATCCAGGGCGGGGCAAAAGCCAACCTTAGCGACGAAAGTAGTTTCACTTTGGATGCCAATATCTCGATTGCCCGCCGCAATGATTTAGCCACTTTTATTAACCGCAACTTGCTGATTTTTACCCCCAAATACCATTTCACGGTGGATCGGCTCAAATTGGGCGCGGGCCTGAACTTGGTCTATGATGGCGATACTACCGGGGCCAACCAGTCCAATTACCGACTGTACCCCAGCATTAATGCCAGTTATGACATTCTGGAAAATACTTTCACCGCCTACGCCCAGTTTGAGGGCAATACCCAAAAAACTTCACTGCGCCGTTTTGCTGGCGAAAACCCATTTATTGGGCCCGGCGTGCCCTTGGCCCACACCAACCAGCAATGGGAAGTGGCGGGCGGGCTGCGCGGCAACCTCGATCAAATGTTCGGTTTTAACCTGCGCGGGGCTTTGGGCAATTACCGAAATTTGTACTTTTTTGTGAACAGTGCCGCCGATTCTACCAAGTTCACGGCCATTTATGACCCAAAAAGTGTGGCCGTCCTCAACTTTTTGGGCGAACTGTCCTACGAAAATCAAGGGTACAAGTCGGTGCTGAAAGCGGAATTCTTTGGCTATGCCACCCAATCAGTGGCCAAGCCTTGGCACCGCCCGGGCTTGGTGGCTTCCTGGCTCAACGGGTACAGCTGGAAAAACAAGCTGCTGCTCAACCTCGACATTTTTTACATTGCTGGCTTGCGGGCGTTCAGTTTGGCCAATCAACGCGAAAAAGCGTTGAACAATATCATCGACGTGAATTTTAAGGCAGACTTTCGGTTCACCGAAAAAATCGCGGCTTTCGCGGCCCTCAACAATATTTTTGCCCAGAGCTATCAACGCTACCAATATTATGGCGCTCGCCAGTTCAATGTGTTGGTAGGGGCAACGTTCTCTTTTTAGGAATAAAGGGATGGTTGGGCTTGGCTTGGCAGCAAAACCCCTTTCTTATTGCCGGGTCAGTTGGGCAATAAGGACGGCGTGCTGGGGATAAAGCCCGCTCAATTTGTCTCTTTGGGCCAACTCGAAATCAGCAAAATCAAACCCTGGGGCAACGGTGCAACCCACTAGCGCGTAGCCGTTAGGGTCGGTCACTCGCGAGGCAAACCAATGGCCTGCTCCAATGGTGGCCTGAAATCGTTCGCCACTGGAAAAATCGGGACCAAGACGGTGTTGTTTTAAGCTTCCAGTTTGGTCAATTTCATAAACAGTCAAGCTATTACCAGTGTAAAAGTGCCACGTCTCATCGGATTGGATCCGATGAAAGGACGAAAAGTCACTTCCCTTGAGCAAGAAATAAATGGCGGTGGCCAAGGTGCGATCCCCCCCAAAACGAGCGGGGAGGTGAGCGGCTTCCACCCGCTCGGCCGAGCGGTAGGTTTCGGCAAAATAGCCACCCTCGGGATGGCGGGTCATGCCCAGTTGATCAATCCAAAAATCTGGGCCCAATGGCTTCATGGTAGCTGAAAAGAGGGTGAAAGCTTAAAATCCAAAGGGCTTTTGATACCTTTGCCCCCGCAAAACTAGCTTTTTACCCAGTTTTGTGGAAACCAAAGCCGTTTTTTGTTCACTATTTATTTGTTTGCGTTGTTCGACCTAGCAAAATTAATCCGTCCCCACATTCCCCTGCTCCAGCCCTATTCCTCGGCCCGCGACGAATATACCGGTACTGAAGGCGTTTTTTTGGATGCCAACGAAAACCCTTTTGGCTCAGTGACCGAAGTGCCCTACAACCGCTACCCCGATCCTTACCAGCGGCAGCTCAAGGCTAAGATTGCCCAGCTCAAAGGCGCCAAGCCGTCGCAAATTTTCTTGGGCAATGGCAGCGACGAAGCCATTGATCTGCTTTACCGGGCCTTTGCGGAGCCTTTTCACGACAACGCCATCATTTGTCCGCCCACCTACGGCATGTACGAAGTAAGTGCGGGCATCAACTGTGTGGAAGTGCGCAAGGTGAACCTCACCGCCGATTTCCAATTGCAGCCGGCCCAAGTGCTGGCCGCCACCGATGCCCGCACCAAACTGATCTGGATCTGCTCGCCCAACAACCCCAGTGCCAATGACTTGCGCCCCGCCGATATTGAGGTTATTTTGCAACAATTTTCGGGCTTGGTGGTGGTGGATGAAGCTTATATCGACTTTGCGGATCGGCCCAGCTACATTGCCCAACTGGACCGCTACCCCAACTTGGTGGTGTTGCAAACTTTTTCCAAAGCCTGGGGCTTGGCGGCCCTGCGCTTGGGGGTGATGTTTGCCTCGGAGGCGATCATCCAAGTGATCAACAAAATCAAGCCACCCTACAACATCAACGAGTTTACGCAGGCTTATGCACTCGAGGGTTTGGCCAACGCGGCCAAAAAAGAAGCCATGGTGGCGGCGTTGATCATTGCTCGGGGCGAACTGCTCAAAGCCCTCGGCGAGCTAAAAATGGTGGAACGAGTCTATCCGTCCGATGCCAATTTCTTGTTGGTCAAACTGGCCGATGCCCGCAAAATTTATGATCGCTTGATTGTGGAAAAGGTGATTGTGCGCGACCGCTCCAAAGTAGTACTGTGCGACAATTGCCTACGGATTTCGGTGGGAACCCACCCCGAAAACGCAGAACTCATGCGGCAGTTGACGCTTTTGGACAATTAGTGGTCGGCTTTGGCTACGGCTCGCCGAATGGCAAAGTTTAGTGCATCACTCCACCCGGAAGCCCAGCAGCAGCACATCGTCAATCTGCGGGCCATCGCCTTGCCACGCTTCAAATGCGTGGACAAAGGCCGCTTGCTGCTGGGCGGCGGGCTGGGCAGCGTGGGCGAGCAACAATGCTTTCAGTCGCCGGGGCATAAATTTCCGATCGAGATCACCCCCAAATTGATCTTGGTAGCCATCTGAATACAGGTAGCACATGTCACCGGGCTGCACTGCGATTTGCTGTTTGGCAAAACCTTGATCTTCGCGCTCTTTGTCGCCCCCAACCGAAATCTTGTTGCCCTTGTATTCGTGCAGTTCCTCCCCGCGCACCAAGACCAATGGGCTACGGGCACCCGCAAATTCCAAATGCGTCACCCGGGAGGTGCAGGTATCGTTTGGCTGGGCGATCCACTCGCGGTGCAGCACGCAAATGCCGATGTCCATGCCATCGCGGTTGGCCGTTTCATACTGGCGGAGGGTGGTCCGCACCTCTTGGTTGAGTGCCGTCAATAGGGCTTCGGGGTCGGTAATATTGCGCAAAACCACCAAATTGTTCAGTAATTTGATCCCAATGAGCGACATAAAAGCCCCGGGTACCCCATGGCCGGTACAATCTGCGGCCACAATGATTAGCCGCTCGCTTTTTTTACCAACCGTATCCGGTTCATTTTCTGGCACGTGGGCAAACCAGTAAAAATCTCCACTTACTATTTCTTTGGGTCGATAAAACACAAAGGAGTCCGGCAATTGTTGCTGGATGACTGACAAACGAGGCAGAATGGCCCCTTGGATCCGGGCAGCATAGTTGAGACTGCTGAACAGGTCCCGGTTTTTCTTGTCCAATTCTTCCAGCGCTCCCGTCAATTTATCACTCTTTTCGGTAATATCGTTGCGCTGAGCGGTCAACTCTTCTTTCTGCTGGTTGATTTCTTCGTTGCGGGCCTCCAACAAATGATTGGCCTTGTTTTTCAGGTTAAAACGGCTCCAAGCCAGCAGGGCCAACCCGGAAGCTAAGACCAAGGCAATGAACAAGAACCAGTTGCGCCGCTCATTGACGCCCGCTTCCAAATCTTTGATCTGGTTTTCCTTGGTGAGCAGGGCAATTTCTTTCTCCTTTTTTTCATTGTCAAACTTGCTCTTGAGTTCGCCGACCTGCCGGGCGTTCTGCTCATCGTAAAGACTGTCTTTTAGCGCATTTTTAAGTTGGGCATAGCGATACGCGGTTTTGTAATCGTTGAGCTTTGCGTAGGTTTCGGACAAGCTCTCATAGCTGTCCCACACTTTATCTCGGCTGCCCGCCCGCCTGGCCATGTTCAAGCCCTGCAAATGGTACTGCTTGGCGAGTTGAGGTTGGTCGAGTAAGTTGTACATGTCCCCAATATTGTCCAACGTATTGGTTACCATTAGGCTGTCGGTCGACTTCTCCAGTATTTTTTTACAGGCCATAAAATTATCCAGTGCTTTGGCGTAGTTGCCCCGTCGCTTGTGAATAAGGCCAAGATTGTTGAGCGATTTGGCAATCTCTATCTGCTGGCCAGTTTTTAGACGATAAAAATACGCTTTTTCAAAATAAAATTGCGCACTGTCATAATTGGCCCCCATATAGTACAAAGAGCCAATGTTATTGTTGGTTTTACCAGCCAATTCAGCGGTCTTATCTGGGTTTGGCAGGTGCTGGAGGGCTTCTCGCAGCAATTGCGATCCTTCGGCAAACTTGCGCTGCTGACGAAAAACCAGCGACATACTGTTCAATACTTCTACAATGCCGGTGGTGTCGCGCTGGGTTTGGTGGATGGTCAACCGCTGGAGCGAATAATCGAGCCCTTTTTGGTGCTGGGCCGAGTTGAGGGCTTGGTTGCCGAGCAATTGGAGCGCGGTGAGCATGGCTACAGTGTCGCGAAAATGCCGGGCCAGATCCAGTGCTTGACCAGCGCACAAAACCGCCGAATCGGGTTTTAGGGTGGCATGTTTCTGGGCTAATGCCAGCAAAATGGGCACGTTCTGCTTGGATTTGGCAATTGTTGGCGGTGCTTGGCCCCAAACCACTTCAATTGCCATACAACAGCCAAGTAGGATACAGTAAAGATGCTTCATTAACATCAAGCTTAGCAAATACTGTTCACTTTTTATCAGTTCGATGGGAGAAAAATTTCTTGCCGCGAGCGAGCGGCCATTTTCAGCCGGATTAGCCGGATATGACCGGGTGCTAATGAGTGCGTTGGGCTGCCCCACACGGGTTTCCAATCGGCTTTTGTTGGGCCCTAAACTGCGCAAGAGCCGATCACTGGTGGTGGGCGACCAACCCAAACCCCGATCGCTTCGCTTGGCGCAATCAAACGACCAATGCGCCCCCAATAAAAATGCGCTGGTATTGCAAAGCTTGTGACTTTACAAAACCAGCGCACATATTGAAAAAAAGCGGGAATGGCTGGCGGCCAAACCCGAGACTTTATTGACCCACCAAAAATATGGCATTGCCCAAGAGCAAGTTGCCACTGGGCCATGAACTGCGGAACACCGGGCTGTCGACCAAGTAGATCAGGCTGCCCCGGCCAATGTTTTCCACCCCAAATTCCAGGGAGTTTTTGAGGCGCTGTTTCACTTTATAGCCCGCAAAACCATCCAAACTGTTGTTGTCGCGCAGCACGCCCACATTCCAGCCGTTTTGCAAGAATTCATAGGCAGTGCCGCCGCGCTTGAGGGTGAAAAAGGTTTCGTCAAACCCAAAGGCCAGCGGGTGCGAAACGTCCAGCTCGATCTTAAAAATACTGCCCTCCACATAGTCAACCAGTTCGTCACGGTCGCGGTTGGCGTATTTGCGTTGGTTGGCTTGACTGCTCTTTTTCTCGCCTTCGGAGGCTTTGTCGGGCTGCTTGATGGTCTTGAGACCAAAATCGCTTTTATCGGCAAACAAGTTGAGGGCATTGTCCATAGCAATGACCCGGCCACCGCTGCGGAGCCAAGCTTTCAGTTGGCCCATCGTACCTTCGCCAAAAATATCGCCATAGAACCCACTAGGCAAGATGAGCACATCGAAGTCGTTGAAGTTCATCCGGCGGGCATAGCCAGGTGCGACCACCGTGATCGGATATTTGATCTGCTGGTCAAAATAATGCCACACTTCCCCGAGCGAAGTGGGGCTGATGCCTTCGCCCCCGATCACGGCCACGCGGGGCGGGGCGATGTAGTGCATAGCGCTGGAACCGAGATCCACGCCCGAATCCACAAAACCACTGGCCAGCGCATCCAGCCCGTGACCTTGGGCCACGGTTATCTCGGCCAAAGCTTTGTCCAAATTGGGGTGGTTGCGGTTGTCGGCCCGGGTGATCACCAGCGAGCCGGGCGCATATTGCTTGCCCCCAGCGCCAAAGGCTTTTTCGGTAAAGCGGACCTTAATGCCATGGCTGAGCAGCGCGGTCAGCATTTTGAGATCCGTAAAACTTTTCCACGGCGACACGTAGGCATACGCCCCGGGAGTGGGGGCCGGAACCGCCACCGCCCCAGATTTATAGGGCGTAGTGCCGATTTTTTCGGTCAGGGCATACGCTTTCAGTCCCCAGGCATAGGGAACAGCCCAGGCAGTGGCATCGTAGGTGATTGAGTCGCTGAGGACAGTCTTGGGATTGAACAGCACCTTGACCAGCACCGATTTGGGCTGGGCTGTGCTGATCACGATGTCGGTCGATTTGAGGGCCACTTCGGCCTCGGCACCTTTTTGGTAATCGAACCCGCGCAATTTAGCCGCTGCACTGGCCGTACCGTAACGGATCGAATTGCGATCCAGGTACGCCAATAGCTCAGCTACTTTTTTGGGGTCATTGTCGCCCGAAACCACGAAGGATTTGTATTGGCCGGTGGGATTGGTGCGGGCAGTTTCGTAGTATTTTTTGAACTCGCCCACCACTTTTTCGCGGTTGGCGGCGGCCACTTCCACCGTGGACAGGCCGGCGGTGTGCTGGTGCTGCACCCGGTCGTGGAAGGTGAGGGTGTCGCCGGTTTCGGTGATGACGGCCATGGCCCCGGCCCCGCCACCGCCCTGTTCGTAGGTCATGCCAATGGCGCCGTTGTAGGTCGGCCAAGAGTCCCCGTAGCTGGGGTAGAGCAGGTCAAACGTTTCTTTGGTATAATAAAGCCAGTTATTTTTATCAAAATATTTGGCGTGGTTGCGCCCGATGGTATTTTGGAAATCGCGCTGCCACGGCGAAACTTCTTTGTGAAAAGGCTCGGCAGCAGGGGCAAAAAAGTAGGGATTATTGTAGCCCATTTCGTGAAAATCGGCATAGACATGGGGCAGCCACTGTTGGTAAAAAGCCACTTTGTTGCGCGTTTCCAGTTGGCTTTGCCAAGCCCAGTCGCGGTTGAGGTCAAACGAATAGTGGTTCCACCGGCCACCGGGCCACGGCTCTTGGTGCTCGCGGGCAGCCATGGCGGGGTTTACCTGTGCGCCGCGCACCTGTTCAAAAAAGTGGACGTACCGGTCGCGGCCATCGGGGTTGACGCACGGCTCGATCACTGCCACGGCGTTTTGTAGCCAACCGCTGGCCGTTGAGCCGGGCCGCACCAGTTCATACAAGGTGAGCAGGGCGGCTTCGGTGCCACTGGCCTCGCTCCCGTGCACGTTGTAGGCGAGCCACACAATGGCGGGGATGCCCGCATCGCCCGTGCCCTCGGCCAAACCGGTCAAGCGCAGGTTTTGCTGGCGGATTTCATCGATCCGGCCCATGTTTGGCGGAGCCGATACCAAGGCCACCACCAACGGCCGGCCTTCATAGCTGCGGCCATAGGTTTGCAATTTTACCCGATCGGAAGCAGTGGCGGCCACGTGTTCGAGATAGGCCACCACCCGGTGATGGGGCGTAAATTGGGTCCCGATGCGGTAGCCCAGGAACTGCTCGGGCGATTGGAGCTGAGCAAGAGTCACCAAACTCGAAATACCTAGAACCAGGGTTAACAGGAGTGTTTTTTTCAACATGAGATAAGCGTTTTTTTAAGCGTTAACCGCACGCAGATTGGTGTCGTGTGCGGGGATAAATACCTGGTCGGCTGGTGCACCAACCGGCCGGACAAGGTGGATAGAACAGAACTAAACATTAATAAGCAGATAAGGCCACTAATTAAACCCAAAGTTGGGTAAAAAGTAAGCCCAAACAAAAGCCCCGGATCATTTCCGGGGCTTTGGGGCATTTACGGCCTTGTTGCAGGGCCTAATTATTCATTGTCCGTGCCAAAAGCATAATAAAAAGATTCATTGGAATTGGGGTATTTGCCCTCGAGCATTACCCCACCAGTGGCCCCGTCCAATTGCCGCCGCACGTCTTCCACGCTCTTCACCAATTTGTTGCCCACCTTGGTGATGATAAACCCTTCGCGCATCTCGGTCTGGTTGCGCATTTTGCCATTCATGATTTTCTTGACCCGCACCCCACCGTTGATCCCCAGCTTAGCTTGGTCGCCGGCCGAGATGGTTTCCAGTTCCACGCCTAGGGCATTAAAAACGCTCTTTTCCTCGCGTTTCACCACTCCGGTGCTGCCATCGCGGTTTTTGAGGGTCACTTTCACATCCTGCTGGTTACCGTCGCGGTAAATGTGGAGCGTCACCTGATCGCCGGGGCGCTTGCGACCGATCATTTCTTGTAGTTCAGCCACCGACCTGACGGTTTGGCCATCAATTTTGGTGATCACATCACTCTTTTCGATCCCGGCTGCATCGGCGGAGCTACCGGCCCGCACCCCGCCTACTACTACTCCTTCACTGATTTTCAGGTTGAGTTCTTTGGCCAGTTTGGCATTCAGATCCAAGATGTTCACCCCGAGCAGTGCCCGCTGCACCGTGCCAAACTTGCGCAGGTCTTCGGTCACTTTTTTGACCAAATTGACCGGTACAGCGAAAGAATAACCGGCAAAAGTGCCAGTTTGGGAAGCAATGGCGGTATTGATGCCGATCAGGTTGCCGTCCACGTCCACCAGTGCGCCACCGCTATTGCCAGGGTTTACTGCGGCATCGGTCTGGATAAAGGACTCGATCGAGAGTGAATCGCTCAGGATCCGGATGTTGCGGCCTTTGGCACTCACAATGCCCGAGGTAACGGTAGAATACAAATAACCGAACGGGTTGCCGACGGCCAACACCCACTGGCCCACTTTCACATTGTCCGAGTTGGCAAAAGCCATTGCGGGCAGATCCTGCTCCTCAATTTTGAGCAGGGCGATATCGGTAGTGGGGTCAGTGCCCACCAATTTGGCTTTGTACTCGCGTTTGTCGGTCAAGGTGACGGTGATTTCGCTGGCATCTTCAATCACGTGGTTGTTGGTCACGATGTAGCCATCGGCGGCAATGATCACGCCCGATCCAGCGCCTTCACGGGGGGCACGCGGTTGGACGCCACCCCCGAAGGGCTGGCCGCCACCACCCCCAAACAGATCGCCGAAGAGATCTTCAAGTCCTTCGGGAGCTTGGCGGCGGCGGTTCTGGGTTACACGCTCGTTACCCATCGTTGAGCGGATGTGCACCACCGAGGGCGTGGATTTTTCGGCCGGGGCGGTAAAATCAAAGGGAGCTGGTGCGCCCGGGAAATCGGTCAACCGGCCCATTCCGGGCACTTGCTCTTGTAAAACGATTTGTTTTTGGTCCAGGCCAGCCAATTTGTACAGGCCAATGCTCACTGCCCCACCCATGGCGGCGATCAAGAACACGGGAAGCCACTTTTTCATAATCATGACGATGTTGGTTAATGTTCAGCGTTTTTTTACTTACTTGCAATCGCTCAAATTTTGTACGCCAATATGAGATACAGAATGGTTTTAATACATTTTACCAGCATTTGACAAATTTTAACGACTTGGCCACCCACAAGGGGGAGGTTTTTGCGTTAATCGGCTGGAGTAGCACCGAGGCTGCCAGATTGACAGTTTTTGGGGGCCAAGCTTGCGCCGGATTTGATTGTTTGCTGACAACTTTTGACCGGTTTTTCCAGTATCATTAAAACGAGTTGTGCATGAAAAAATGTTTGTCCTTATTGATCTTGGCCCTTTGGCTGGCCACCCCCAATGTGCGGGCCCAAAAACGGGACAGCATCATATTGAGCCTGCAAAGTGCCGCATGGGACATCAGTGGCAACTTGGTGGCCTCGGCCAACGGAGAGGAGAAGGCGCTCAAGACCAATGAAATGTCCACTCAAGTGAGCCTTGATGTCAAGTTTTTGCTGAACCGGGCCATTTTTGAACCAACTAGGCCCGATAACCGGCTGCCAATCATGTTCAAATGGTTCAAGTTCAGCAGTGCACGGCTTTTCATTGTCAATATAAACCAAGACACCAGCAATCCCCAGCCCAAGGCGGAGAGAGGCCAATTTGTGTACCATTGCCGAGTAACCCAAAATTTGACCAAAGGCACTTGGGTGGTCAAACCGGTGTATGCCAACAACGAGCCTGTGCTCATCGATGGCCAAGAGTGTGAATTCAAAATAACGGTACAATAGTCCTTTGCAACTTACTCACCCTTTATTTTTACCAACGTGGCTATCAAAACTTCCATCGATATTCCTGAAATCATTCAAACCAAAGAACAGTTCATTGACCCCGGCCAACTCAAAAGGGCCATGGAGGAAGCAATGCTCATTCTGGCCTACACCTCCGAGCGGGGCATTGCGGTAGAGGATGCCGTGGCCCAAATCATTGTGCGATCCAAGTATTTGGACCGGGAAAACCGGTGGACTGCCGAAGATGAATCTATTTTTTGGACAGCCTACAATAAAATTTCGCAAGTAATCAAACCCGTTAACATTGAAAGCATCCGGGCTTCGTTTGACACCCTGCAAGATCCCAACTGGTTGTACCGCGTGCTGGGGCTCAAGAGTCGCCGGGTCACCTCCTTGGCCCAAAAAGGGGTGCGCCGCTACACTTGGATGGCCCTTTTCTGGCTCGTGCTCATGCTCACGGTGCAGATTTATTCCCTGATTGGCAGCACCTTGATGAACAACCTGACCATGACCGACAAACAAATGCGGGCAACTGAAAAAGAAATTGCCGATTTGAACGTGCTGGGCGCGGGCAACCCCAATGCCATTTTGAACGCCACCCAGAAGCAGACGGAGTTACAAGTACTGGGGGCCAATCTGCAAAACAGCGCTGAGCTGCTGGCCAGTTGGCAAAAACCGATCAACTCACTCATCCTCAAGGATAAATATTACAGTTTGGACACCCTGCGCTCGCGGAGCAAAGTAGCCGAAAACGGGATCATCAACCAAGATCGGATCGACATCATCAACCGGATCCGGCAAGTGGGCCAATATCCCATCTTGATCGCCACTCTTTACGTGCTCCCGCTCTTGTACGGCCTGTTGGGCGCGTATGCTTTCGTGCTGCGCACGCTCAATGAGGACATCCGCAACATGGTCTATTCCAACGACTCGGACATCAAATATGTGCTCCGTATCCACTTGGGCGCATTGGCCGGCTTGGCGGTGGGCCTGTTCTTTGTGCCCGATGACATGACCAACTACCTGCCCATTTCCCTCTCGCCCTTGGCCCTCGCATTCTTGGCCGGGTACAGCGTAGAGTTTTTCTTCACCGCCATGGATCGCTTCATCTCGGGCATTGTGCAACGGAACAGTGGGCCGGAGAACGGCAAATAATCTGTTTTCCCCGCTGATCCGGAATCCAAATTGTGCTAGTCCCCAAAGCTTGGCAAAGTTTTGGGGACTATTTCTGGATCCGCAACAGTGCGCCTTGCTGGGTTGTATTGCTTTCGCCGATCTATTTACAATTTTATCCAACTGTTGAATCAAGCACCTGATGCACATTTTCACCGCTATTTTTTTCTTTTTGTTGTTATTGGGTGGTTGCGCCCAAAAAAATTATCATCCCGACCAAAAACTATCGGTGGCGGCCATGCAAAGCGACCTCGACTTTATGCGGGAACAATTATATGCTTTCCATCCCGGTGCGTTCAAGTACACCAGCCGCGACAGTTTGGATTATTTATTTGCCAAAACGCGCTTGGATCTGGGCCAACCGCTGACCGACCGGGAATTCCGCGTCAAATTGCTCCAATGGATCGACCACATTGGCTGTGGCCACACCGAACTCATTGGCCCAAAGGCACTTTACCGCTACCGGGCCAAGCACCGGACTAATTTCCTCCCACTGGGCGCGTTTTATCTGGACGGCAAATTGTGGCTGGCCAGCCACGGCAGTGCCGATTCTACCCTCAAGATTGGCCAAGAAATCGTGATGGTGGATGGTATTCCGGCCAGTGAAATCGTGCGCGGGATCTACTCGATCAGCACCAGCGACGGCTACAACACTTCCAACAAACGGGTGGCCGTGGGCCGCTACTTTGCCTTGGATTTCAGTTATTTGTACGGGGAACGGAAACGGGGCAAAATCTGGGTCAAAGACTCGACCGGGCGCGTCACTTGCCACCAAGTGGTGCCCAAAAGGCCCAGCCCGCCCATCAAAAAAGTAAATCTGGCCAACAGTCCCCAAGTGGCAAAATCGGCCAAAACCCCCAAATACCTGATCAACCAAGCCACGCGCCGCTTGGCCATTTCGGATCGGGACAGCAGTGTGGCCATTTTGGACATTGATGCGTTTGTGGGGAAAGGATACGAAAAGTTTTACCGCAAAGTGTTTCAAACGTTGGCCACCAAAAAAATAAAGCATTTGATCATTGACCTGCGCTACAATGGCGGGGGCAAAATCCAACAGAACAACTTTTTGCTCACTTATCTACTGGCCAATGATTTCCGGTTTAGTTACAGCAAAGTGAAGCAGAAACCGACTTATCGCCGCCACATCCAAGAAGCTATGCTCGACCGCATCGGCAATCAGTTTTTTGAGCTGTTCCCCCACAAAAACGAACGCTGGTCGGGTGGGGTCGGCCTACAAAAAACTACCGAAAATGGGCAGACCTATTACCGGTTTCATTACCGCCCGGCCAAAAATGATCGCTTCACCGGGCAGGTGTACGTGCTGATCAACGGCGGCACTTTCTCGGCCGCATCCCAAACGGCGGCCTACCTCAAGCACCTGCGGCCCAACACCACGCTGGTGGGCGAGGAAACGGGCGGTGGCGAAGTGAGCTGCAATGCCAATATGTTGCCCTGGCTGGTATTTCCCCAAACCAAGAACCGGCTGCGCCTGCCCCTGTACAGCGTAAACCATGAGTTGGGCATCCCCGATCGGGGGCACGGTGTATGGCCCACCATTGAGCTGCTCCCCTCGGTGAACGATGTGCTCAAACAGCGGGATGTGGCCTTGGAAAAGGTATATTTGCTGATCAAATGAATGGGGGCGAAAAGAAAAATCTTCCCGTTGCGCCAAGCCGCTGACTTGGCCCGTGCCTTTTCACTTGCCCCGTCCGGTAAAGCCGGTGACTTTATCGGAAAAAAACTACTTTTCTCCCGTTGTTAGTGTTGACGAAGCGCATCAACCACAAAGCTACCCCACCAATAAACGCTGGCTCCGAGTAATGAGTTAAAGAATCAAATGCTGCGATGTTATGTACATATAATTTCGCTGCCCGTGCCCTGATTGAGGGCCATCGCACTGGCGGCCAGAGCTGACGAAAGTCACCAACTTTCGCTTATTTCTGGGGCAAAGTCGGCGACTTTGCCCAGCGGGTTGTTGGTGCGCTTCGCTAACACCAAGAACGGTAAAAATTTTGCACATTCGCACATTACGTTTAAACTTGCCTATATTCGCAAGTTGGCAACAAGGCTTCCACAACTCAAAAAAGAAACAAAATGATACACCAAGAGACCCTAAAATTCTTGGGAGATTTAAAAATCAACAACTCAAAGGAGTGGCTTGACGAAAATAA
>Ga0105045_10002789_pt1 | contig 14824 bp, 9 predicted proteins | sample MAT02_FD_78089 | JGI IMG/M metagenome (GOLD analysis project Ga0105045, IMG submission 78089) | Freshwater microbial communities from Lake Fryxell liftoff mats and glacier meltwater in Antarctica - MAT-02 (megahit assembly) | ecosystem: Environmental > Aquatic > Freshwater > Ice > Liftoff...
TGCATCCCCATTTCCTTGCCGGTCGTCAGCATGAAGTGCCGGCTGACCGCGAACGTCGCGACGTCGATCTCCACCAGCACGTCGTCCATCATGCACGTCGAGTAATGCTTCGTACCCTGCGGATTCAGGCGGGACCCGTGCGGCATCGTGCAGGTCTTGATCCGTGTCAGCTCGACCATGTCGTCCACGCCCACCACGCTGACGTCGCTCGGCACCATCTGACCGTGCAGGTTGAAGTTCACGACGAACGCGAGGTGCCCTTCCGGCGTGATCTGCGCCGTCGCCGGGAAATTGCCGAGCGTCACGCGACTCACGATCGAATTGTCACTCGTGCGCAACTTCCAGAAACTGCCGTACGGTGTGCCATGCGCCGTGGAGACGTAGTAGAACTCTCGGTCCGGTGAGACGGCGAGGCCATGTGGCCCGTCAGGATCGGTGGCACTGAGCCCGATCGGGACGCGTGATTGCACCGTTGCGCCACCCGGACCGAACGAGATGATGGAGATCTCGTCGGTCCCCTCCGATGCGACGGCGATCGTGTAGGTGCGATCCGGCAGCGTCGGTGCTGGTGCGGCGGCCTGCGCTTTCGCTTGCGCGAAGACGCGCGCGCCGCCCAGCAGCATCACGCCGAGCAGTGCCGCACTCACACCCAGCGCGTGCAAGGCCGCGCCCTGACGCGTGCGCGACACGGTCGCCGTCACGGTGCTCATGGTGTCACGCCACGCTTCGGCTTCATGCGCACGATCCAGAGCCCGTTGTACATGTCGTTCACGTATGCCAGCCCATCGCGCACCACGACGCCCCAGGTCATCGCGGAGTTCTTCACGAAGCCGTCCATGTCGGCCGTATTCAGGTGCGCCATCTCGCGCTGCTGTGCGCGCAGATCACCGCGCAGTTCACCACTGATGTCGAACGTGCGGAATCCGGCGTTGTAGGCACCCATGTACAGCGTGTCACCGGCAATCCAGATGTTGTGCACGCCACCGAATTCCGGCTCGTAGAATGCCACCGACTTCGGGTTGTCGTAGTCGGCCACGTCGATCACCTGCAGCCGGCCATAGGCACGACCAGCCGAGGCATCCTTGGCGCCCTGCACACCGCCTGACGGGAAGACTTCGTCGGCGATGAACACATAATTCTTGTGCCGCCATGCAGTGTGCGTGCCGCGAATGAAGCCCGGGCCGCCCGCCAGCTCGACCTGTCGATACATGTCGTTCAGGTCGTACTTGTACTGCATCACCATGACAGGGTTCGACGGGGAGCCGCCCTTGATGCCGTTGCCGACGTCGATGATGATCAGCCCCTCGTTCCAGTTGCTCAGGTACGCGAGGCCGTCCTGCACATCCACGTCGTGCAGCGAACCACCGGCGTTCGGACCCGGCGCGCGGAACCGGCCCACCTGCTTCGGCGCCGTCGGTGTGGTGATGTCGATGATGTTCAGTTCATTCGTGCCGTCGTTCGTGGCGTAGACGTGCGTGCCGAACTTCGGCTGCGTGTAGACGAAGGCGGAGTGCACGCCGCCCGTCATGCCGTCCGTGAACTCGGCGATCTTCACCGGGTGCAGCGGATCGGCGAGGCTGCTGATCACGATGCCATTCTTGCGATCGCTCGCCCCCTCGCGCGTGTTCACCAGGATCGTGCCCTCGGCGTTCGTCATCAGGTCGTTCACGCGGCGCGTGTTCAGCACCATGCTGTCGCTGACGATCGGGTTCGCCGGGTTCGAGATGTCGAGCGTGTAGAACAGGTCACCGCCGCTGCCGGAGCCCAGGTAGGCGACCTTCCCGTTCGGGTGCAGCCAGACTTCCTCGGTGGTGAAGCGCTTGCGGGCGCTGCGGCCCACGACTTCCAGCGGCCGGCGCACGTCGCGCGGGCTGAGCGTGACGGTCGCCTCGGCCGTCTGCCCGCCGAAGCTCGCCGTGACCGTGTACGTGCCCTGTTCGTAGCCCACGAATGCGCCATCGGCGCCGATCAGACCCTGGCCCGGGCTGAAGCTCCAGGTCGGGGTCAGGCCGTCGATGGCGCGGCCGCTGGCGTCCTTCGGCTTCGTGACGAACCGGATGACGTCACCCGTGCGCGCGTCGGCCTGCGACGGCGAGACGTCCAGCGATGCAATGCGACGTCCCGCGACGGTGACCGCGACGTCCTGTTTCACCAGACCCGCCGTCGCCACCAGTGTCGCCGATCCCGCAGCGACCGCCGTGGCGAGCCCGTCGCGCGTGACCTGCACGACGGCCGGGTTGCTGCTGGTCCAGAGCACACGATCGTCGCGACGCTCGCTCGCGTCGTCGAATGCGGTCGCCGCGTACCGCATGCGCTGTCCGATGGCCAGCGTCGGCACATCGGTGGTGATCTTGATGTGATGCGCGGGGCCCGCCACCATCTTGATCTCGATGCGCTCGACGAACGGCCGCCGCCCCGGCAGGGTCGCCGAGACCGTCAACGGCAGCGTGCCCGTGGAACCGGACGACACCAGGCCGTCAGGTTCGACATTGCCCTCGAAGTAACCGCCGGCCCGGCCGAACCGGATGATCGCGCCCGGCACTTCGTTTCCCTTGGCGTCGAGCGCCCGGGCCCGCAGACGCAACGTGTCCCGTGCCCGCACGCTGCGGCCCTGCGGCAGAATCTGCAGGGAGGCGATCTCGGGTGCTGCGGGCGCAGCGGGTGTCTGAGCGCCAAGAACAAGCGGGCTGAGCAGCAGGGTCAGAGCAACAATTGTCGGGCGCGTCATGCAGCAATCCTCAAGCAGCGGGCTCAAACGGTCGAAACGCAGTATCACCACAGCTTAAGGCGATGGTGGCCGCGCCGCGACCATCGTTCAGCTTCCTTCCGTGCATCGCTGTCCTGATGGAACCGACCGAGACCGACGAGGGAGTTCCGACCGCAATTCCCCCCGTCTTCTCCGACCCGAGCGGGCGCCGCTGGCGCACCCTGCGCGGCACCGCACTTGGCTTCGGCGTGGTGACGACATAGCTGGCGCTCGTGCTGGTCCTCGCGGTGCTCGTGCCGCCCCTGCTGCCGCAGACCTGGCAGCTGCAGGCACCTGCCGGCAGCCGCACGCCGCGCACGCCGAACCGACAGCGCGATGTCGCGCGGAAGCAGGCGCGCGCGCGCCTCGTGACCGCGCTGAAGCAGCATCACGCGGCACCCGAGATACGCGGCCCCCGTGCGGCCGCGATCGAGCCCCGCTCCTCGCGCACCCCGACGGACAGCTCGCCCATCGTGTCGGGCTTCTATGTGAACTGGGACGACAACTCGTTCTTCGCCCTGCAGGCACACGCACGCGACATGGATTGGGTCGTGGGCGAATGGGCGTTCCTCGATTCGTCCGGCGCGTCCGTAAACTGGAACCTCGGCGACACGAAGCGGAAGGATGTCCTCGGGCTGATCGAAAACCTGCCGCGCGATGAGCGCCCGCAGCTCTTTGCAATGCTCACCAACGTCGATCCTGTGTCGCATGCGTTCGACGTCCGTCGCGCCCGCAGGCTCCTCACCAGCCCGGCCAATCGCCAGCGCGTGATCGCGAGTCTGGTTGCCGGCGTGCAGCGCTACGGGCTGAAAGGGATCACGGTGGACATCGAAGGCGTGGATGAGGCGTCGCGTGAAGGCCTCGGCCTCTTCGTGCGCGACCTCACGACGGCACTGCACGCCGTCTCCGGAATCAGTCAGCAGACGGTGGCGTCCGATGCGAGCGACGAGGAACTGCGTGCGGCGGGTCGCAATGCCGACTACGTCATCGTCATGCTGTACGACGAGCACTACCCGACCGGACTTCCCGGTCCGGTGGCGAGCCAGGCCTGGTATGACGAGAGCGCGATCCGCGCCCTGACACTGATCCCGCGGCACAAGTCAATCTTCGCGATCGGCACGTACGGCTACCACTGGGACGATACCGGCGACAAACGCCCCGCAGAGGCTGCGACGTTCGCCGAAGTGATGCGTGCCGTGCGCGAGCACGACGGTCACATCTCGTTCACATCGCCATCGCTGAACCCTGTGGCGACATGGACCGATCCTGATTCCGTGGACCATCAGGTCTGGTTCCTGGATGCGACGACCGCGTGGAACGAGCTCTCGACGGCGGTGGGACTTGGCGCGCGTGGCGTGGCGCTCTGGCGTCTCGGCGCGGAAGACCCGTCGCTCTGGACTGTGATCGGTGCGCGCACGGTGCCGGATGTCGTGCGCGATCTGGCAACGGTGGCGCCGGGCTATGACGTGGAGTTCAGTGGCGAGGGTGAGATTCTTCGCGTGAAATCGAAGCCGACCATGGGTCGGCGCACCATCGGTGTGCACACGAATTCGGAATTGATCACTCGCGTGCAATGGAACGAGATCCCGTCTCCGTATGTGATCGAGCGCACCGGCGCATCGGCGTCCCACCGCGTCGCGCTGACGTTCGATGACGGGCCAGACAGTCGCTGGACGCCGGCCATTCTGGACACGCTCAGGTCGCGCGGTGTGCATGCCAGCTTCTTCATCATCGGCAGCAACGCGCTGCTGGAGATTCCGCTCGTGCGGCGCATCATGGCCGAGGGCCATGAGCTGGGCAATCACACGTTCACGCATCCCAACCTGGCGCGCACGCCGGCATTCTTCACGAAGCTCGAGCTGGACGCGACGGAGCGACTGATCGAGGCGATCACGGATCGTCGGACGGCACTTTTCCGGCCGCCGTATTTCGGTGACGCCGAGCCGACGACCGCCGACGAGCTCGTGCCGGTGTCGCTGGCGAACGATCTGGGCTACATCACGGTCGGCCTGCATGTGGACTCGGACGACTGGCTGCTGCCGGGCACGCAGCAGATCGTGAACAATGTCCTCGAGGCGCGATCAAAGGGAAATGTCGTGCTGCTGCACGACAGCGGCGGTGATCGGACGCAGACCGTGGCGGCCATCGGTCCGCTCATCGATTCGCTTCGGGCGCGCGGCGACACGGTCGTGCTGCTGTCCGAACTGCTCGGCCTCACCCGCGACGAGGCCATGCCGCCGCTGCCGCTCTCCAGCGCGTCGTCCCGGACCCTGACGCTGGCGGCGTTCTCCACACTGGGTGCCGTGGAGACATCCGTCACCTGGATCTTCATCCTCGCCGTGGTGCTTGGCACGGTGCGCATCATCGTCGTCCTGGTGCTCGCCATCCTGCACCGTCTCCGTGCCGTGCGACGCGGACGCCAGCCGCTCGACTTCGCGCCGCATGTCTCGATCATCGTGCCCGCCTACAACGAAGCGAGAGTCATCGAGAAGACCATCCGCAGCCTGCTCGGGCAGCAGTTTCCCGGCACGCTGGACGTCGTCGTGGTGGACGACGGATCGCCTGACGGCACCGGGGCGATCGCGCGCGACCTGTTTCGCGATGAGCCACGGGTCAGCGTCTTCGTGAAGCCGAATGGCGGCAAATCGAGTGCGCTGAACTACGGCATCGACCGGGCCGTGGGCGAGATCGTCATCTGCCTCGACGCCGACACGGTGTTCGAGCGGCGGACCGTCGCCGAGCTGGTCGCACCGCTGCGCGACGCCTCCGTTGGCGCGGTGGCCGGCAATGCGAAGGTCGGCAACCGGCTCAACCTCGTCACCCGTTGGCAGGCTGTGGAATACGTCACGAGCCAGAATGTCGACCGCCGTGCCTTCGACCTGCTCAACTGCATCACCGTCGTGCCTGGCGCCGTCGGGGCATGGCGACGCAGCGCGATCCGCGCGGCAGGCGGCTTCACACACGACACGCTCGCCGAGGATCAGGATGCGACCATCGAGCTGCGAAAGCGCGGCTGGCGCATTGCCTATGCCGAGCACGCGATCGCGTGGACCGAGGCGCCGGATTCCTTTCGCACACTCGTCAAGCAACGCTTCCGGTGGAGCTTCGGCACGCTGCAGTGCGCATGGAAGCATCGGGGGACGCTGCTGCGCCGCCGGTATGGCTCGCTCGGGATGGTCGCGATGCCGAACACGTGGCTGTTCCAGCTGCTGTTCACGGCGATCTCGCCACTGGCGGATCTGCTGTTCCTGATCAGCGTCGCAACCGTGTTCTCCACCTACATGGCGCACGGGGCCACGTTCGCCTGGCAGTCCGGTACGCAGCTCGTCGCCGCGTATCTGATCTTCCTCACGATGGACTGGCTCGCGGCCGTCATTGCGTTCATGATGGAGCCAGATGAGGATAAACGACTCACGTGGCTGATCCTGATCCAGCGGTTCGCCTATCGTCAGCTCATGTACTGGGTGGTCGTCAAGTCGTTCGTGGCGGCGGCACGCGGTGGCCTCGTCGGCTGGGGAACACTGGAGCGCAAGGGCACGGTGTCGGCGCAGGAGGGTGCGTCGCGGGAGCAGGTGGCCACGACATCGTTTCCGCGACCGTGAACGCGGGGCGCCGACAACCCATGTAGTCCGGGGGGTGTCTCAGGGATACATTCAGCCTCGAGCACTCCAATCCCATCCGTGTCCGCATCCTTTCAGGAACACCTCGAACTCGCCCTCGGCGACGAGTACCGCGTCGTGCGCGAACTCGGCGGCGGCGGCATGAGTCGCGTCTTTCTGGCGACCGATGTCGCGCTGGGCCGGCAGGTCGTCATCAAGGTGCTGACGCCGGAGCTTGCTGCAGGCGTCAACCGCGAGCGTTTCCGCCGCGAAGTGCAGCTGGCCGCCGGGCTGCAGCACCCGATGATCGTGCCGCTGCTGAGCGCCGGTGAGGCGGAAGGACTGCTTTGGTACACGATGCCGTTCGTCGAGGGCGAGTCGCTCCGCGAGCGGATCCAGCGCGGCGTGATGTCACAGCGTGACGCGCTGCCGATTCTGGTGGACGTGGCCCGGGCGCTCGGCGCCGCACACCGGAAGGGCATCGTCCATCGTGACATCAAGCCCGGCAACATCCTGCTCCACGAGCAGCACGCGGTGGTGGCGGATTTCGGTGTCGCCAAGGCGCTGACGGCCGCCGTCACCGATTCCACCGGCTTGACCACGTCGGGCCTCGCGGTCGGCACGCCGGCCTACATGTCGCCGGAGCAGGCGGCCGGCGACGCAGCGGTGGATGCACGGTCGGACATCTACGCGCTGGGCTGCGTTGCGTACGAGTTGCTGAGCGGCAAGCCGCCCTTCACCGATCCGAGCGCTGCCCGCATGCTGGTGGCACAGGTCTCCCGGACGCCGGTGCCGCTGGAGCAGATCGCACCGGTGCGACTCGGCATGGCGGCGGTGATCATGCGGTGTCTGGAGAAGGATCCCGATGCGCGCTGGCCCACCGCCGACGCGCTTGCGGATGCCTTCGAGGAGCAGCGCTATACGACCGAGACGATCCCGATGCCGCCCGAGGCGCTCTCGATTCGCCGCACGCCGACCGCAGAGCGCCCAGTGGTCACGCGCGTCGTCGCACCGGTCGCGTCCGCGCCGCCGCGTCGGCGCGGACGACTGATCGTCGGTGCCATTGCCGTCGCCGTGGCCGCCGCCATCGGCGTGGCGCTGACCTCGGGCCGGTCCGGCGCACCGCAGGCGGCTGCGTACGATGCACCACGGACGGTGATCGTTGCCGATGTCGAGAACCGTACCGCCGATTCGACCTTGGGCGACCTGCTGTCCGAAGCGCTGCGCACCGAGCTGCAGGAATCCAGGATCGTCACGGTGCTCACGCCAGGTGCCACCGCGTCGGCGCTGCAGCGCATGCAGCGGCCGGTCGCCTCGCGCGTGTCGGCCGTGTTGGCGCGAGAGATCGCCGTGCGCGAAGGTGTGCCGCTGGTCATCGAAGGTCGGATCCAGAAGGTCGGCAACACCTACCTCGTTCGCGCGGCACTGGTGTCGCCATCCGATGGTGCCGAACAGAGCGCGGTGCAGGAGACCGCCGCCTCCGAAGATGCGCTCATCGCGGCCATCGGTCGGCTCGCGCGCCGCACGCGTGAAAAGCTTGGTGAGTCCACCACGGTGCTGACGGCGCTCGCCCCGATGGAGCGTGTCACCACCACCTCGCTCGATGCACTGCGCAAGTACACGGAAGCGCTGCGTCTCGGTGACGGCGTGCGTGACGAGAAGTCGGCGAATCGGGAAATCGAACTGCTGGACCATGCGGTGCGACTCGATTCGACGTTCGCCATGGCGTGGCGTCGTCTCGGTGTCCGACTGCTCAGTGGTGACCCAAGCTTCTCGTTCGAGCGCCGGGTTCGTGGTCGCAAGGCACTGACGCGTGCCTACGAGTTGCGCGAGCGCCTTTCTCCGGTGGAACGAGGTCTCGCCGAGGCGGCGTATTTCACCGAAGTCACGCGTGATCCGGCCCGTGCCGCGGCAGCGTACCAGGCCATCCTCGATGAGCAGCCGACCAATCGCTTCGCGCTCAACAATCTCGCCCTCGCTGCGCTCCAGGATGGCATGTATGAGCGTGTGCGCGAGTACGGCAACCGGTACGTCGCGGTCGATTCGTCGAACATCGCGGCGTGGCCCTGGGTGCTCTGGGGTGCCTATGGCACCGGACGACTCGACGAGGCGCGCGCCATCCGTGCGCTGATGCGGCAGCGGTTCACCGATGGCGAACAAGCCGCGGAGCTGGATGATCAGGATCTGAACTGGCTGGCCGTCGAGCGTGACTGGCCCGGACTGGAACGGCTGGCCCGACGCCTGCTGGAGGCACGGCCGGAGCCTCGCCAGGAGGACCGCGTCCTGCGATCGCTCATGCTGTCACTCACGATGCGTGGCAAGTTCGAGTCGGCGTGGCGCGTGAACGACTCGACAGGCGCCCGCCGGCTCGCCGGCCGCGACACCGCAGACCTGCGTATCTGGCGGGGCGACGGCATCCGTCAGCGATACGTCGATCGCGCACTCCACCTGAGCGACACCACTGGCATTCACGGTGCCATCGAGACCTACCGGACGGTCTCGGGCGTGGACCGCTGGCTGATGAAGGATCGCCCCAGCACGAACCTCGTGGAGGACTACGTCGTCGCCGGCGATGCCACGTCGGCGCGTGCGCGCTTCGCCGCCTATCGCGCCGCATCCGCCCGCGAAAATGGCTCCGGGGCGCTCCCGCTGGCTGATTCGCGGAGCATGCAGTCATTGGAGGGCATGGTGCTCGTCGCGGAAGGGCGCGCGCGTGACGCCCTGCGCGTCCTGACGCCACTGATGGCCGACGCGGCCCGCACACCGTCGCCGGAGACCTTCACGGTCGGACGCGCCTGGCTGGCCGCAGGCGAGCGCGATTCTGCCCGTGTCTGGCTGGAGCGGATCACGGACACACAGGATCCGCGGCGCGTCTGGACCGAAGGCAGCGCCCGCATGCCTGCGCTGCAGCTGCTCTGCAACATCGCCGAGACACCTGCGCAGCGTCAGCAGTCGTGCGGAGCCATCGTGCGGGAATGGAAGGACGCCGATGCGATTGCCCAGCCGGTCGTGATGCGCGCGCGCACCAGGTTGGGGAGCTGACGGCCAGCGCACACCGGGGCGGTCGACGTCGGGGCGGTCGACTCCGGGGCGGTCGACATGTCGGGCGTTGCCGTGCGTCGCCCTGTTCGTCCTGAGGGATTGCTGCTTCATCGCCACTCCTCGGATCACCCGATGTTCTTCCGCCAGCTCACAGACCCTGCGTTCGCGCAGCTCAGCTATGTCATCGGCTGCCGCGCGACTGGCGAGGCTGTCGTGGTGGATCCTGTGCGCGACGTCGACCAGTACATCGATCTTGCCGCGCGAGAAGGATTCCGGATTGCGACGGTCACCGAGACGCACATCCACGACGACTACTGCAGCGGCGCGCGGGAACTCGCGTTTCGAACTGGAGCGTCGCTGCTGCTGAGCGGCTGCGGCGACGAGAGTGCGCGGTATGAATTCGCGCAGGGGCCGTGCTGGGACACCCTCGTCGAAGGCAACACGATTCGCATCGGCAACGTGCGACTGTCCGTCTTGCATACCCCCGGCCACGCACCGGAGCACATCGCGTTCCTCGTCAGCGAACAGGCGGCGTCGAACCTGCCGGTCGGCCTGCTCTGTGGTGACTTCCTGTGCGTCGGTGACGTGCCATGGCCGGAGCATTTTGCCGGCGCTGACCCATTGCACTCGGCCGAGGCGCGTGCGCGCACGCACTTCAAGGCACTCCAGCGACTGCGTACGCTGCCCGACCATCTGCAGCTCTGGCCGGCGCACCAGCACGGCACGACCACGGCGCGTGCGCCGCGCGAGTGTCCTCAGTCCACACTTGGCTACGAGCGACGCACGAACTGGGCGCTGCGCGTGCAGGACGACGATGAGTTCGTGCGCACATTGCTCGCCGATATGCCCGTACCGCAGCCGTACTTCGCCGTCGTCAAGGCCATGAATCGCGTGGGACCGGTCGTGCTCGGTGGCCTCCCTGACGTGCCACACCGGAGCGGCTACGAGGCGCAGCTGTGGCATGAGAAGCACGGTCTCGTCGTCGATGCGCGCGACGAGTCGGCCTTCGCGCTGGCGCACCTGGACGGGTCGTTGAGCGTTCCGGGGAACGCCACCTTCGCGAGCTGGTTCGCCTCGCTGATCCGCTTCGATACCGACATCTGGTTGCTCGTCGATGACGAGCGGCAGGGCGTGCGTCTGGTGCGCGAACTGATGGCGGTCGGGTTCGACCGGATCACGGGAGTGAGTCTCGCCGCCGATGCCCTCGACGGCGCGGAACCCGCGCAACTCTGCTCGCGGTCGGCGCAGTCCCTCTCGGGCGCCATCGGACGGCCCGGTCTGACCGTTCTCGATGTGCGCACCGAGCCTGAATGGGCTGCCGGACATCTCGCCGGCGCGCTGCACATTCCCCTGGGCGAACTGCCGCAGCGGCTCGAGGAGTTGCCGCTCGATGGCACGCTGATCAGCGTCTGCTCCGACGGTGCGCGCTCGGTGATCGCGGCCAGCCTGCTGCTGCTGGCGGGTGCCACCAGCGTGGAAAACCTCAGCGGTGGCATGGAGGCATGGCGCGACATCGGCGGTCCGCTCAGCACCGACGCCGCACCCGCACAGCCGCGTGAGCGACGCGCGGGCGTCGCAACGGCTGAGATTCCGCCGTTCCTCGATCGGCGCTGTGTGGAACGCTAGACACGCGCTGCGGCTTGGCTGGATATGGCGTAAGTTTCCACTGTACTGAGTCTTGCAGCCCTCTGCCTGTCCGTCCCGTGCGGGCAGGCGATCCGTGCGCCGCGCCGCGTGCACTGATCGGCGCGTGAGGAGCGCGGCGCGAATGAGGATGGACATGCTTCCGTCGTCGCTCACCGTGACGCTCGCAATCACGATCCTTGGCCTGTTGACCGTTACCGTTTTCTTTTGGGCTTGGCGAACGGGACAGTTCGACCGCATCAGTGACCAGGCTCTCCTCCCGATGGATGACGACGACTTCAACGTCGCGCGTCCCTGGGAATCTGCGGCCCAGCATACGGAGCGCATCATGGCTTTCGGCCCGTCGCAGCCGCCCGCAACACCCGGAATCTGGGGTGGCGCACGGTGACGGCCACGCTTCCGCCACGCACGATCGAGCACGCGACCCCGAACACCGACATGGAGAACCTCGACATCCGCCTCCGCGCGGATGCCTCGAGCCGGCAGGTCGCGCTGCGCGCCATCGCCTTCTCCGTGATCTGGCTGCTCGTCGGGTCGGCGTTCGGCCTCATGGCGAGCTTCAAGCTCCACATGCCCGACTGGCTCGTGAGCAGTCCCGTGCTGACGTTCGGGCGCATCCGCAGCGCGCACCTCAACGCGATGGCCTATGGATGGGCCAGCAGCGCCATGCTCGGTGTCAGCGTCTGGATGATTCCGCGCCTGGTGCACACGGAGTTGCGCGTGCCGAAGGCCGCCGAAGCAGGGCTCTACTTCTGGAACATCGGCATGGTCCTCGGCATCGTCGGGATCCTCGCCGGCTACAGCGATGGCCTGGAGTGGCTGGAGATGCCGCGCTACTGGGCTGATCCGTTCTTCGTGATCGGCGGCGGCCTCGTGGGTCTCAGCCTGCTGTCGACCATCGCGATGCGCGAGGTCGAACATCTCTACGTGAGCGTCTGGTACATCCTCGCGGCGTTCATCTGGTTTCCGGTGATCTTCGTGATCGGCAACTGGCCCACGTTCAGCGGGGTCGAAAGCGCGGCGGTGAACTGGTTCTACGCGCACAACGCACTCGGGCTCTGGCTCACGCCGGTCTGTCTCGCTGCTGCCTACTACTTCATTCCGAAGATCCTGGGTCGGCCGATCTACAGCTACCAGCTGTCGCTGCTCGGCTTCTGGACGCTCGGGTTCTTCTATTCGCTCAATGGCATGCATCACCTCATCGGTGGGCCGCTGCCGACCTGGATGATCACGACATCCATCGTGGCCAGCGGGTTGATGATCATTCCCGTGATGGCCGTCGGCGTGAACCAGCACATGACGCTGAACAAGCGCTTCGGCGCGCTGCGGTACAGCCCCACGCTGCGCTTCATCGTCTTCGGCGCGGTCGCCTACACGCTGGTGTCACTACAGGGTGTGTTCATGGCGTTCCGCGAAGTCAACCGGCTCACGCATTTCACGCACGTCACCGTGGCGCACGCACACCTCGGTCTGTACAGCTTCGTGACGATGATCATGTTCGGCAGCATCTACTACATCCTGCCGCGCCTGCTCGGCCGCGAATGGGTGAGCGAAAAGCTGATCTCGTGGCACTTCTGGACCGTCGGAATCGGGCAGATCGTCTACCTCGTGCCGCTGACCGTGGCCGGCATGGTGCAAGGCGTCGCGATGAGCGATCCGACCAGCACCTGGGAGCAGGTGGTGAAGGCCATGCTGCCCGGTCTCATCGGGCGCTCGGTCGGCGGCACGCTGCTCACGATCGGACACTGCGTCTTCGCGTATCACGTCTACCTGATGTTTCGCGGCGCCCGCCCGCGGCAGGGGCTGCAGCCGTTCCACGAGATCGCGCCGATCATCACGCGTCGGGACAAGGCGTCGTTCGTTCGGGGAGGTGGCGCATGACGCGCATCTGGCTGCTGATCACCGGGGTGCTCGCGATCATCATCTTCGCGGCATCGCTGCTGGTGGTGATTCCCAACACGATGATCGGTCAGGTGCGTGTGCCGTCGCAACTTGTACCGTACACCGCGCAGCAGGCGCGTGGTCGAGCGGTCTATGTCGCGGAGGGCTGTGTCTACTGTCATTCCCAGCAGGTGCGTGATCCCGTCTACACCTCCGACAAGGCGCGTGGCTGGGGGCCACGCGCCACTGTGCCGTCGGACTACGTGTACGACAAGCCGCATCAACTCGGCACGATGCGAACCGGCCCGGATCTGATCAACATCGGCGTGCGCCAACCGAGCGACCAGTGGCATCACACGCACCTGTTCAATCCGCGGTCGCTGATGCCGTGGTCCATCATGCCGGCGTTCCCGTACCTCTACACTGTGCGTGATTCGTCGTCGCTGACGCCGGGCGAGGTGTTCTACAGTGTCGCGGGTGGCAAGCTGCCGGCGGGCAAGGTGATCGTGCCGACCGCTGATGCCGACGCGCTGGTGGCCTACCTCAAGTCGTTGAAGCGCACCTATCCCGTGCCCACCGGTGACGAGCCTGCGGCGCGCTCGATCGGTGGACGCAGCGAACACACGATGCCATGACCGATCCGACAGTACGGGAACGGGCGGCGTTCGGCGGTGCCGAGCCGGATGTGGAGCAGATCCATCGCCAGATCGTACGCGAGCTCGCCGATCCAGCGGAGGGCTACGAGCGTGTCCCCTGGTTTCTGTGGGTGACGGTGGCGACGATGGTATTCTGGGCGGGATGGTACATTGGCCGTCGCGGTGGGTCGTTCGATGCGCAGACGCACGTGGAATATGCGCAGATCGGCCTCACCGCCGGCGCCGCAGGTGACACTGCCGCGAGGGGACCGGTGGATGCCGTGGCAGAGGGCAAGCGCATCTTTGGTGCGAACTGTTCCGCCTGTCACCAGAATACCGGACTCGGCATCGCGGGCGCGTTTCCGCCGATCGTCGGCAGTGAATGGGTCACCGGTCCCGAGCAGACGGTGATCCGCATTCTGCTCCACGGACTCGCTGGTCCGATGAAGGTGAAGGGCGTTGCCTATAATGGGGCGATGCCTGCGTGGAAGGAGTCGATGACGGATGACGAGATCTCATATGTCATCACCTACATCCGGCAGTGGGCGCCAAATGCGGCACCGGCAGTCTCCGGATCCACCGTGGCCTCGCTCCGGAAGGAGCACGCGGCGCGCACTGGGCCGTGGTCGGAAGCGGAGTTGAAGACGCTGGAGTCGTCGCCAGCCGCACCGGCTGTGCCCGCCGTTACTCGCGCTGCCGGTATGACGCCATGACCACTGGGGAAAATGGCGTCATCGATCACCCGACCGCGCGGCGTCCGCCCACGACGCCAGTCTTCGGGTACTTCGCCACGCCGGCCGAGGTGCGCGACGTGCTGCCATCGCTGACGCGTCTCGGTGTGCCGCGCGACCTCATCGACGTGATCGTCACCGAGTCGGCGGCGAAAGGCATGTATGCGGGGAAACGGCGCTCGATGCGACCGCTCTGGCGCTTCGCATCGCTCGGCGGACTCCTGGGGCTTGGCGGTGGTGCCTTCGTGGCCGTCGTGTTGATCGCATGGCCGGGTTTCCTCGCGGCCGGTCCGTTTGCGTATGCGCTGCTGTTCACACCGATGATCACCTTGTCGGTCGGTGCGTTCATCGGCGCGATCGTGTCATTTCTCACGAAGCGCAAGCCATCTGACTGGCGGCTGCGCATTCCGCCGCCGTCGAATGACGAGATCCTGTTGGTGGCACGCGCGCGCGGCGAGGGGCAGATCGAGCTGGTCCTCGACGTGATTCAGCGGCAGCGCGGCCGCGACGCACAGGTTCTTCGTTGACACAGTCCGCCCCATGGCA
>Ga0105045_10002790_pt1 | contig 14823 bp, 16 predicted proteins | sample MAT02_FD_78089 | JGI IMG/M metagenome (GOLD analysis project Ga0105045, IMG submission 78089) | Freshwater microbial communities from Lake Fryxell liftoff mats and glacier meltwater in Antarctica - MAT-02 (megahit assembly) | ecosystem: Environmental > Aquatic > Freshwater > Ice > Liftoff...
CAAATTTTTTCAGCTTTGGCAAAATATACTTCCTTTGATACCATAGGCTGTTTTTGTTGCGAGGCTGCTTCAACTATTAGCCTTTGCAACTTTTTCAGATAATTTTCTTCGGGTAGAGTAAAATTCGACTACATCAACCCGACGCCTTTGGCCAAGGAGTATTTCGAGTTGTTGAAAGCGCCAAAGAAACAGTACGTGCTTTTCGAGAACTCAGGTCACGATCCCGCTTGGGAAGAACCTGCCAAATACCATGCAGAACTAAAAAGAGTTTACGATATCGTAAAATAATTTGTCCGTAGGCTATCCTTGAAACCAAAGCGCATGAAAGCCAACACCTTGTTGCTCCGAATCCCACTGGCCATTATCTTATTGATGCACAGCATTCCGGGAATGCTCAACGGCGGGGTGACGCAGTTTAGAACGATGTTCCTCGACCCGCTTGGCTTTGCTCCCTTGGGTATCTACCTCGCCTGGTTTATCAAGCTTTCGCACGTAGGCGCCGCCATTGCGCTGATTTTGAACAAGTACCTCAGGCCAGCGGCTTGGGGTACTATTTTTGTTTTATTTGTTGGAATTATTACTGTGCATTTAGAGTCGGGCTGGTTTGTGGTGGGAGGGGGCAGCAATGGTGTTGAGTATAATTTTTTGTTGATTTTTGTTTGGTTGTATTTGATATTTTCAGGGGGCAGGGGCCAGCAAAAACCTACTTACCGTTCATTTTTTACCTTATGGTAATTTTTGTATGAAAAAATCCCCTCAACTTTACGATTTACTGGCAAAGCAAGATTTAGTCTAAAAGCTATGACCGTTACTGAAAAGATCAAAGTGGCATTCGATAGTTATTTTGAAGTGCCGACTGAAGGCTGGAAATCGTTTACCGATTTAGGGGAGGTGATCATTGCCGAAAAAGAGCAAGTTTTAAAATATAATGATGAAATTGAAAAATATTTATATTTTATATTGAAAGGATCGGGCGGAATATTACTTTGGAATAAGAATAACTTTGTATGTACTGATTTGTGTTACGAAAACGAATTTTTTGGTGACTACATGTCATTCCTTACTCAATCAGCATCACCATTAGAAGTGATTGCGTTTGAAAAAACAGAAATGCTACGAATCTCAAAATATAATTTTGATAAGATAAGTACTGATACAGACTATGGTGGCAAAATATGCCGATTTGCAGCGGAAGGGCTTTTCATCCATAAGCAACAGCAGCAAATCGACATACTTACCAAAACGGCAAAAGAAAGATACATCGAGCTGCAAAGCCGACAATCTGCTATTTTGCAGAGAACCCCTCAGAAATTCATTGCCTCTTATCTTGGGGTTACACCGCAAAGTTTAAGCAGAATCAGAAACGAGATTTCAAATCATTAGTTACCATATGATAATAGACGATAGCGTAAATGGCTTGACCTTTGTAAAAAAACGCTATCGAAATGAAAATCATATTTACAATTCTATCAGTCAGTCTTGCCACGATATGCTTATTGCTGTCGAGTAAATTTTTGCCTAATATCCCAATATTACTAAATAAAAATGAATTTATAAATGGATTACTAAAATACCAAATGTTTGCTTTTTGCATTGCTATACTCTTCCTTTTAACTACTTTACAAGTAAGCCCACAGAGTAAATCCTTATTAAAATTTGGGAACATTGGTTCTTTGGCAATAAAAGAAAAGTGGTTAGGGATAAATGGAGGAACTACTTGGCGACTAAACTCGATTCAACTTGCGTTATTCATTAGTTTAGCGACTGGAATCTTTATGTTTTTAGCCGTAAAATATACGGATAGCTTAGGAAATTTCACTTGGAATTTCCTGCCACTTATAATCCTTATTTCACTAACTAACTCATTTTCAGAGGAAACACTTTATCGTATTGCCATTAATGGAAATCTGACAAGCAACACTTCCAAACTGACAGTATTACTAATTTCTGCGGTCTTGTTTGGCATTCCTCATTATTTTGGGTTTCCGACAGGGGTTATTGGGGTAATTATGTCAGCTGCATTAGGTTATATACTTTCAAAGGCTACCTATGAAACACAGGGAATTGGAATAGCCTGGACAATTCATTTCCTACAAGATGTGATAATATTTACTGCGTTATTTATGATGAAGGTCAAAGGGTAGGCCAACGCAAAAAAATATTAAAAATTTTTCGGTACCGTTCCAACCTTTTTCAGCCCTTCCTGCTCTAGGGGATATGTTTAACCATAAAAACCATTTTAAACCATGAAAAAGCGATTGCTAATGCTCGTGATTCCAGCGGCGATGATCCTGGGTTGTGAGAAGGGGGACGAAGTTGCCAACCGGGAGAAAACCACGGATTGCCGGGAGAAAGCCTGGAAAGAGGACTTGGCCTGTATCGAAATTTATGATCCGGTGTGCGGGTGCAACAACAAAACGTACAGTAATGCCTGCTTCGCGCAGGGCTACGGGGTAAGTGTTTCGTATAAAGGGGAATGTAAAAAATAGAGCCACCATGAAAAAGCAACTAATGACCGTTTTCATCGCCGCCTTACTGTGTTCGGCCTGTGAAAACAACCAAATCGAAAAAGAAACGACCGTCGAGATAATTAAGGCCACTGTCAAAGCCGACGAGAGCGAATACAGGAGTCTGTTACAGGGGCGCGAGAGCTACGAGGGAGAGCTTTTCGACCTCAAAAACGTGAAAAGGGAGGAACATCTTTTAAGGATATTTGTGGAAGGGCCCTGCGACACCGAAGGTTATTCGGTGACTTGGGATGGCGCCATAAGCCGTTCGGAACCCGCCATCGCCAACCTGGCGGTATCCTATAACGCTAAAAGTCAGGTACAGTGCCTGGCTATAATGGCTTACACGGTCGAAGTGGACTTGCAAAAGACTTTTGGGAAGGGCTACCGGGAAAACCTGATCGTCAATGTCGTCAATGCCTCTAAAAAGCAGGACATCCGCATTGACGGCAAGGGAACTGCCACGAAGTTGAATTAACGATTTGTGCTCGTTTTGAGTGGGCTTTGCGCGTGGGCGTGAAGCCCGCTTTTTTTGCCTGGAATTTCTAGTACCATCCGTGTAAATGTCAAATCAATCCACTAACCAAATTCGGTCTGCCTCGAAGCCCTGTTCTTTCCACTCCACCTGCACGCGTTGGCTGTCGAGCGTATTGACCTTCATACCAACGTAATTCGGTTCAATGGGCAGGTCACGGTTGTAGCGGCGGTCGATGAGCACCAGCAACTCCACGCATTCGGGGCGGCCAAAGGCCGTCATGGCGTCGAGGGCGGCGCGGACCATGCGGCCCGTAGCCAGTACGTCGTCGATCAGAATCACATTTTTATTCTCTATTAGAAATGGTACCTGCGTTTTGCTAGGGACGATGGGGGAATCGCGTCGGCGGAAGTCGTCGCGGTAAAACGTGGCGTCGATATAGCCCAGCGGAATAGTCTCGCCCGTGCGTTCGCGCAATTCAGCGGTCACGCGCTCGGCTAGGTGAATGCCGCGTGGCTGCAAGCCCAGGACTACCGAACGCGAGAAGTCACGGTGGTTCTCGATGAGTTGCTGGCACAGCCGACTGATCATTATTTCTAGCAAAGGACTGCTGAGGACAAGGCGTTTTTGGGACACTTATATAGTGGACAGTTGACGGTTGACGGTTGACAGTTGGTAATGAGATAATTAGAGAATTTTATTCTCTAATTCCTATCTCCTAACTCATATCTAAATAAGTTTGCGCTAAAATAAAGCCTAAATATCGACTTTTCGAGAAATCAGGACGATTATCTAAAGTCAAACATCCAATATCAAACGTCATCTAGCATGAAATACCTCATTGCTGGGCTGGGAAACATCGGCCCTGAGTACGCCCTCACCCGCCACAACATCGGTTTCATGGTGCTTGATCGCCTGGCCGCGCAGCACGATTTCAAATTTTCTTTCGAGCGGCTGGCCTACACTGCCGACTGGAAGCACAAAGGCCGCCAGATTCACTTCATTAAGCCCACGACCTACATGAATCTGAGCGGCAAAGCCCTCCGCTACTATATGGATGCCCACAAAATCCCGGTCGAAAACGTGTTGGTGGTGGTGGACGAGCTGCAACTGGACTTCGGGACGCTGCGCCTGAAGCCCAAAGGCTCGCACGGCGGGCATAACGGGCTGCGCAATATCGAGGAAGTGCTGGGGACTGCCCAATACCCGCGCTTACGCTGCGGCATCGGCAACGATTTCCCGCGTGGGCGACAGGTGGATTACGTTCTGAATCCCTTCTCTAACCCCGAAATGGACGAACTTCCGGCGATTCTCGACCGGGCTGGCGACATAGTGATCTCCTTTTGCACTTTGGGGCTACAACAAACCATGAATCTATTCAACCAATGATTGTACTTTATAAAGAATTTTGCACTTTTAGAAGATGATTGAAAATGTCGCAAAATGCCGAATATTATTTTATGTAATTTGGGGTTTTGATTCTAAATAGACTAAAATTGGGGATTTTGGGCTAAAAATAAAATTAAATACCAAATAATATTTTGCGGTGTGCCTACACCAAATTTGGTAATATCGAACTATACAGAGACCTTTGTGCGTTGATAAAGTAAAAATAAAAATAGCACAAAACAATGAAGAGTTCAAATAATAGTTTTATCTTTGCCGGAGTATTGGGAGTGGTACTCAGCGCAAGTCCAGTAGTTAGTTTCTCATACAGCACTAAGGTAGATACCAGCGCCAAGGCGCAGTTGTTGCACAAAGGAACCGAAGTCGAGTTTTCGTCGTACGTTGAGGAGAATCTGACGCGGTTCAGCAAAAAAGACGAATGGAATAACATAGAAAAAGTTGTGACGCTTTACAGCCAATCACCGTCTAAGTTACTCAATACATCCCGCGCCGATCAGTACGCCTTTACGGAAGCTGCGAAGTCGCTGAATAAAAAGCTTAACCGCCAGAAAGGCGAAAGTGCCGACCAATGGTCGCGCAATCTCTCTAAAACGGTCAATAACATCCAGGTGATCTGGAACTTTGACCTCGATAGTCTGACACCAGTAATAACAGAAACACCGCTTTATGTTGCTCCAAGCGACGCAAAGCCAGCTATATAATAATAGAGAAAGAGATTTAAAGACAATAAAGGTTAAGGGTTTAGGAATAGTCAGCATAGAGCCACCTCATTTGAGGAGGCTCTATCTTTTTATAGGCTCCGCCCACACCTCCACGCGGCGATTCAGGCGACGGGAGTTTTCGGAATTATTGCTTGAAACTGGGCGCGTGGGGCCATAGCCCCGCGTTTCTACCCGGCTTCCTTCAATACCTTTTCCGATCAGGTAATCCTTCGCAATGATTGCCCGCTGCTCTGATAGGCTGATGTTCTTATCAAAATCGCCCACATTGTCGGTGTGGCCGAATAGCCTAAATTTCAAGTCAGTACGTTCTTTCATAAAATTAGTCAACGTATCCAAGGCCGAGCGAGCTTCGCCCGTCAGACTGGAATCGCTTTGGGAAAAAGGTAGCGTTGAGATAGGTTTATCGTAGTTTTCCTCGCTTAAGCTCATGAGCGACTTCACTTCCCCGCCATTGGGTTCAGGCGTCACTACAATGCTCTTGGCCTCGAATCCCGGACTTAGGGCGGTAATCCTGTAGGTTTCCAAAGGCTGCAACTGAAAGCGGTAGGTGCCATTGATGGCTTTGGCACGGGCGATAATCGAGTCGCTGTTGAAGCGGCGCACCAGCACGTCCACGTTCAGCAGGCGATCCAGGTTGCGACTATTGAAGACTTTGCCAGTAACTTCCACTGCCGCGACTTTGGGCGTGGCTTTCACCACAACTCTTTCCAGCATATTGCCTTCGGGCTTAGGCAGAGGCACTTCGCGGGGCGGGGTAACGCGCGGTTTTTCCGAAATGGTGCGGGCCAGCCGCTGGAAACTCTGCTGCACAAAAATGGGCGTCATCACCCGGTCATATAACCGAATGAGGGCCACCGCGCCCGGACTGGCCTCGTTTTTGGCGATTAGGTCGTCCTGAAAAAAATTGAGTACCTGATCCTGATCCAGCACGGCCTCGTCGCCGGGGTCGATAAACTCCACTTTGGACTCGCCGTCGACGTACATCTTGATGAGACGCGTTGCGGCGTCGCGCGAGAACACGTAGTGGACGTACTCCTTGGGCTTGACGGGGGCCTTCTCACCCGTAGCGAAATTGAAGAAATTGAGCCGCCCTTCGTAGATATAGCAGCCGTTGTCCGTCTTGCGATTCTTGAAATCCAGCACCCGCTTCCAACTTTCCAGCTCGTCGAGCCGGAAGTAAATCTCTGCGGTGTAAGAGCCATTCATTAAGTTATAGCCCTCCTGATTGTTGAATTGCAGGCCAGAATTGGCCTCAAACTGATACACCGTCCGCTTTTGGTTACCCAGCTCGGGCAGCACCTCTTCGATGTATTTGCCCTTGGTGCCCAGTATGTGCAGTTCGGGGGCACTGTCGGAGTAGCTTTTCAGGCCGTCAGCAAAATCGTAGGTGTAAACCTTCTGAGCCTGGGTTTTATAAGAAAAACATATACTCAGAAGCCAGCAAATAAGGAGTCCTCGCCGCACAAAATTCATAGGACAAAAATAGGAGAAACAGATTGCAACGGGAATAAGTCGCAGAATTTATTCGTGAATTAAAGTTTTTAACGACTGAACGCGAAATAATATTCCATCCTAATTCAGTCCAGCCCTGTTTTATGAACGTGCCGTTGGCTCCCAATAAGCCGAACTATCGGCTGTATCATTTATGACAACCGCCTGTTCAGCATCCCGGCCTTACTGCTGTTTGAGTTAGTTTTTGTTGGTGAAAAAGCACCTTTTTAAGCTTGAAGTATGAACCGCACCGGCGGCCCGGTCAAACAGTCTCTAAGCTGATACTGCTTTAGCCGACTTTCAATAGCTAGCAACTTAAATTTTTGGGGTCAAGGGATAAATTCCGCGTCTTTCCAATGAGAAGCGGGGAGAAAACCGCCCCTGTTTTCTTTTACCCCGAATTCCACTAGCGCCCCAATCCATTCCTAATGGCCGAACTCACCGAACCGAAAACCAAGACCTACCGCTGGACGGTGGTTGTCCTCCTCTTCTTCGCCACTACCATCAACTACCTCGACCGACAGGTCATCGGGCTGCTGAAACCCGCCCTGTCGGCCGACCTGAATTGGAGCGAATCGGATTATGCCAATATCGTTATGGCCTTTACGGCTTCCTACGCCTTGGGTTACGTTATTTTTGGGCGTATTATCGATAAAATCGGCACTAAGCTGGGCCTGGCTTTATCAATAGTCATTTGGAGTTTAGCGGCTATGGGCCATGCTCTGGCCAGAAGCACGATGGGCTTTGCCTTTTGGCGGGCCACGCTGGGGCTGGGCGAGGCTGGCAACTTCCCGGCATCAATAAAAGCAATAGCCGAGTGGTTTCCTAAGCGGGAGCGGGCCTTCGCAACCGGGCTATTCAACTCTGGCACCAACATCGGGGCGGTAATCGCACCTATCATGGTGCCCTGGATTCTGGGGGCTTACGGATGGCACGAAGCTTTTATCATTACTGGGGCAATTGGCTTCATTTGGCTTATTTTCTGGTGGTTTATTTATGAAATACCTTCCCGGAAAAAGGGGATTTCCAAAGCGGAACTGGAACTCATCAACAGCGACGCCGACGACGATTCGAACGAGAAACCAATTCCCTGGCTGCAACTGTTTCGGGTGCGCCAGACTTGGGCCTACGTCTTCGGCAAGTTCCTTACCGACCCGATCTGGTGGTTCTTCCTTTTCTGGTTGCCCTCCTATTTCGCCCAGATATTCGACCTGGATTTAAAGAAACCCAGCCTTCCGCTCGTGGTGGTTTACACTGCCAGCACCGTGGGCAGCATTGGCGGCGGGTACTTGTCGGGCTGGCTCATCAAGAAAGGATGGCCCGTGTTTAAAGCCAGGAAGTCGGCCATGCTGCTGTATGCCTTCATGGTCGTCCCCATCGTGTTTGCTACCTACGCCACCAGCATCTGGACCGCAGTAGCCTTCATAAGCTTAGCCTGCGCCGCGCACCAAGCGTGGAGTGCTAATATTTTCACCACCGCTTCGGACATGTTTCCCCGCCGGGCGGTGAGTTCCATCGTGGGCATCGGCGGCATGGCGGGTTCGCTGGGTGGCGTACTTTTCCCTTACATCGTGGGCCAAATCCTTGACACTTTTTCGGCCCGCAATGACATTACCAGTGGCTACAACATCATCTTCATTATGTGCGGCTCAGCTTATCTGATTGCTTGGGTGGTGATGCACTTCTTTGTGCCCAGAATGGAGCGAGTGAAGTTGTAGGTTTGTGCCTTTGCCCCTTTATTTGAACAACATCCTCCCCTCCGCCTGTACGGCTTTGCCCAGGCATAAGGCGGAGGCGGCTACCAGCAAATGATACGGGTCAAGGGCAGCGACGGGGAGCCCGAGACGGAGCTTGGCAGACAGCGCGAGGATTGTCATGGCAAAGACCACCCAGAGGGCGCTTTTTTGCCCTTGAAGGAGTCCGTAACAGGCAATCAGCAGCGCAATGACAATGCATAAAGGCTGAACGACCTGAGCAAGCGGGTTCAACCGGAACCAGGCCAGGCCCAAGAACAGCCCCGTACCCGTACCGATGGTAGCCCAGAAGGTGAAGTTCGTGGCCACGAGATTGCCGACCAAGAGCCAGGTTCCAACCAACATGCAGAGGGGGCCCAGCGTTTCTTCGAGCCGACGTAACGAACCCACCACCTCAGCGAGCGCTTCCCACCCTGAGTACCAGAATACAGTCAGCAGCGAGGTGATTGAAATGGTGGCGAAAAAAATACCCCAGATCAGGAGTCCGTAAATAGGTTGTTTTTGAAAAAAAATGAGGAAGACGGTAAAGGCCGTGATGCTGAGTATCAGTTCAGATAAGCTGTACAGAATCATGAAAATGGTCGAGGAAATCAGGTTCGGGGTAGCAGGAGGGCAATTTACAAATTCTCGCTACATTTTGCTACTTAGGGCTTTTCGTTCTACTTTTACCGGGAAAGTTGTGTAATTGTTTAATCGTTGAATTGTTTAATTGTTTAATTTCAGCCGACTACCATATACCTGACTACCCTGTCAGGCTGAGCGTAGTCGAAGCCCAGCATCTAATTTATGAGCGTTTTAGTCAATAAGCATTCCAAGATCATTGTTCAGGGATTCACTGGTTCCGAAGGATCCTTCCACGCCCAGCAGATGATTGAGTACGGTACTTTGGTCGTGGGTGGGGTCACGCCTGGCAAAGGCGGCATGATGCACCTCGACCGTCCGGTTTTCAACACCGTGGCGCAGGCCGTCGACAACACGGGGGCCGATGTCTCCATTATATTTGTACCGCCGGCTTTTGCCAGCGACGCCATTATGGAAGCCGCCGACGCGGGCATCGCCGTGATCGTCTGCATCACGGAAGGCATTCCCACCAAGGACATGATGATGGCCAAGGAATATCTCAAAGGCAAAAATTGCCGCTTGATCGGCCCCAACTGCCCCGGCATCATCACCGCCGAGGAATGCAAGGTGGGCATCATGCCCGGTTTTATTTTCAAGAAAGGCACAGTGGGCATCGTGTCCAAGTCCGGCACGCTCACCTACGAAGCGGTGGATCAGTTGACCCGCGCGGGCCTAGGCCAAACCACGGCCATTGGCATTGGGGGCGACCCGATTATCGGTACCACAACCAAAGAGGCAGTCGAACTCCTTATGAACGACCCCGAGACGGAGGCCATCGTGATGATTGGCGAAATCGGCGGCGGCATGGAGGCCGAAGCCGCCCATTACGTGCAGAATTCGGGCATCAATAAGCCCGTTGTGGGCTTCATTGCCGGACAAACTGCTCCCAAGGGTCGCCGCATGGGTCACGCCGGGGCTATCATCGGCGGGGCCGACGACACCGCCGAGGCCAAGATGCGCATCATGCGCGAGTGCGGCATTCACGTGGCCGAGTCACCCGCCATGATTGGCGAGACGATGCTGATCGCGCTAGGTAGAAAATAACTTTTATTGGCATAAAGCTGAATGCGAAAGGGCTGGGGAAACCCCGCCCTTTTTGGCTACCATGAAAAAAAGTCTACGGCTGTTCGGAAGAATCTTCCTACTCCTGCTGGCAGGTTCTCTGTTTTCTACTGCTTGGGCAGAGGACGAGGTGGGGCCGGATGGTCGCTACTATCTAGTTCGTGACCTCAAACACGACTGGCTGACCTTTAGTGAGAAATACCAAAATTACGTCCCCTACTCGCGGGGTGTCAACGAAACAGACGTGTCGGTCAGCTTGTTGGTCGATCTACTGCAAAACCGCCGCTATGTTCTCTTGGTTTCCGCTACTCGGCAAAATTATCTTTTTATAGAAGGTGCCCTACAGCGTAAACTGGCACCCGATGTCTGGCTGTCGTTGGACATCGACAGCCTGAGGCGTGTTTACCGCAAAAACGAAATCCTTCTGACACTCTACGGCTCGCCCGGAATCGAGGACAAAAAGATACTGATCGGCCATAGCCGCCAAGTACAAAATGCGAGTGTTGAGCGAAAGCAGAACTTATCCATCATCAACATCAAGCCACTACGCACGACACCATTCGAGGATTTTTCGGTCGTTTTGCTACTTTTCTTATTAATTCTTATCCTGCTCACTTACACCAATTCCCCTTCTGTCTTTCGCCGGTTCGTCCGTCCCAAAGACTTCTTTGACCGCAGCAATCGCAACGATTTCTACAACTTCACCAAGCCCTACACGCCATTCATGGTGATGATTGCGTTATTTGTTTGCACTGGCGTGGCCTACCTTATACTGTTTCTCCGAGACTATGGTTTAGACCTCTTTGATACCGCAGGTTTCCTCTCGGAAGGGGACGCCCTGTCGAACCTATTGTTGGATCAGACAAAGCTGACCTTCACCTGTCTGGCTTTGCTTTTTCTTAAATATCTGTTAATGAGCCTCATAGGGAATGTTTTGAATCTCGGGCGCACCGTCAACACACACTATGTCAAGGCCCTTCAAATGTCGTATGTTTTCTACGCGTTTAACGTCATGGCTTTCTTTGCCCTGCTGCTGCCCAATATCCAATGGCTTGAATTAACTCGCCCCTACCTCCTTTATGGGTTCGTTTTCTACTACGTGGTGCGTACCCTGATGCTTTACCTCTTCAGCGACAACTCGGGGCGGATTATAAATCTGTATTTATTTTCTTACCTTTGCGTCGTGGAAATCGTCCCCATCATCATCGGTGTGAAGTTTGCCGTATGACCCTCGGAAACCGCTTCCAATCTTAAATTAACTTGGTAAGATTTAATGAGTGAGACCATAGAATTCGACCAGGATCGGCTCAACAAAGTAGCCAGCATCTTGGTGAGCCAGTCGCGACCCGACGAAAATTCCCCCTATTTCGAGTTAGCCAGAAAGTACGACATCAAAGTGGATTTCCGTCCGTTCATTCAAGTGGACGGGGTGTCGTTTAAAGAGTTTCGTAAGCAGAAGATCAACATTCTGAGCCATACGGCGATCATTTTCACCAGCCGCAACGCCATCGACCACTTTTTTCGGATTTGTGAGGAAGCCCGCATTGAAATGCCCGCCGATATGAAGTACTTCTGTATTTCGGAGCAGACGGCCAATTACTTACAGAAGTATATTCTCGTCCGCAAGCGGAAAATTTTCAACAGCACCAAGACCGCCAGCGAGCTCATCGACCTGATGCGCAAGCATAAAAACGAGAAATTCCTCTATCCCTGTTCCGACGTCCGCAAGAACGACATCCCGGAGTTTGCCGACGCCGAAGACCTGCACTTCAACGAGGCGGTGATGTACCAGACTGTCTCGGCGGATCTGTCGGATCTGGAAGAGGTTTTTTACGACATCATCGCGTTCTTCAGCCCGTCCGGAATCAAGTCGCTCTTCGATAATTTCCCTGATTTCAAGCAGAACAAAACCCGCATCGCTGCCTTTGGCACCACCACCGCCAAGGCCGTAGAAGAGGCCGGGATGCTGGTCGATATTCTGGCCCCGATGCCCAATGCTCCTTCTATGAACGGAGCGCTGGAGCTGTATATTAGAAAAGCCAACGGCATTTAGCCATTCCCCGAAGGCCGAAAATAAATTTGGCCTTTCACTCTTTTTTCAATTTTTTTACGGAATACGCGTTATTGAACAAACTTTCTGAGAGGGAGTTTGTACTGTTAAATGATTGTGGTTATTTCCCAACCCGTATGTTACGTAGAATTTATACGCTCTTTTTCCTGGTTGTCGGCTCAATGTTTTTTTCTGCAGCCTATGCGCAGCAGCCTACGCAATTCAGTCAGTTTCAGCTAAATCAACTCTACTTCAACCCCGCTGCTGCTGGGGCCGATGGCGTGACGCGCCTGCAAGTCATTCACCGCACCCAGTACGCGGGTTACCAAGGAACGTTCGATGCGGGCGGAGCGCCCAGCACCCAGATGTTTTCGGCCAGCACGGCCATTAAGAATTTTGGGATTGGGTTTACGGCTTTTAACGATAAAATTGCTGCTTGGTCAAACCAGAGTTTTCAATTGGCAGCGGCCTACCGCTTTGCTCTGAGCAACGGCAACTTGGCCGTAGGGGCTAGTGCGGGACTTTTCCGCTCGGCCATCGACTACAATATCCTCCGCGCTAGGGATGAGGGCGACCTGCTCATCGGCACAGGCGTGGTGGGCGAAATTCATCCCGATGTGAACCTGGGAATTCGCTACGAAACGGCGGCCTACTACTTGGGCATTTCGGTCAACCACCTACTCAATGCCAAATATAAGCTCGGTTCCGACCTAGCGACTAACCCCCTGATTCCTGTGTATTACCTCAACGGAGGCGTGAACCTGGAAATAGGCTACCTGTTCGAGGTGCAACCCTTCGCCATCGTGAAGTCCGATTTCTCCTCACCCATTGCCCTCGAGGGGGGCGTTATGGGAACTTATAATCAACGTTACTGGGCTGGGGTTTCCTACCGAAATCAGGACGCCCTGATTTTTATGGGAGGAATAAATCTGATGGCCAACCAGTCGCTCCGGCTTTCTGGGGCTTACGATCTGGTGATTGGCGCCCCCACTCTTAAAACGCCTACTTCCTATGAGGTGATGCTTTCGTACCAAATGCCCGCACCGAAATTTGGTAAAAAGACCATTGTTCGCACGCCCAGATTCAGGTTTTGAGAAATTTAACCGATAAAAGAACGTTAATTTGATTTTTGGCGTAGTTGTTGTTATTCTTTACCGGAACTAGGCCATACATTTGGCTGATTTATTGAACCAGGTTCTTTATCATACCAAGCGAGAGCAGAATTCGTTTCTCGATAAAGCAACAGCCGCCCAATCGGTACCGAACGATTTAAATGAGGTTTACTATATATACTATACTTGCCTTGGGCAACGTTTTCAAACCAATTATTACCAAATACCTAGCACAAAGCCCTATGAATCTTAATGCGTTCTATCGAAATGGCGCCAAATTCCTGCTTTTTGCGGCCACCATCATGCTCATGCAGAGTTGTGGCTTCATCAAGGAGAAGTTCGGCAAGGGGGGGAAGGAAGAAGTAGGCGTAGCCAACGGTGAGGTAGTGGCCACTGCCCGAAAGGGCTATCGGCAGACGACCCCGGCCGGCATGGTGGCAATTCCCTCGGGTTCGTTCACGATGGGTCAGACCGATCAGGATCTCGCCGCTACAATGGTCAATATGAACAAGCGGGTGACAATCAGTGCGTTTTACATGGACGACACCGAAATCACCAACCACGAGTACCGTCAGTTTGTGGACGCACTGCTGATGGATTCCATTTCGGTACTCGGCGAGGAGGAGATTATGACCAAGTACTACCCCGATACCACGGTTTGGAAAAAGGACTTCGCCTACACGAATGGTGACCCAATGGTGGAATACTACTATATGCACCCTTCGTTTGATACTTACCCCGTGGTGGGCGTGAGCTGGACTGCCGCCCAGTATTTCTCCAAGTGGCGTACCAACATCTATAACGACTACCGCTCCCAGGAAGGAATGTTCCGGTCGCAGTCGTTCCGGTTGCCTACCGAGGCCGAGTGGGAATGGGCCGCTCGCGGCGGACGTCAGGGCGCGAAGTATCCGTGGGGCAACCCTTACACTATGAACGGCAAAGGTTGTTTTCTGGCTAATTTCAAACCTCAGCGCGGCAACTATGACGCTGATGGGTATCCCTACACGGGTCCGGCTAATGCCTACAACCCCAATGAGTACGGCTTGTATAATATGGCGGGTAATGTGTCGGAATGGACACTGGATGCCTTCGCTGACAACGCAAACACCATTCTGTGGGACATGAACCCCATGAACGACGACCCCAACGAACCCCGCAAGGTTATCAAAGGCGGTTCGTGGAAAGACGTGGCCTATTACCTGCAAACAGGCACCCGCTCCTACGAGTTTGAAACCCAGCAGCGTGCCTTCATTGGTTTCCGCTGTATTATGGACAACCTCGACGGTCGCCGGGGTGCCACGGGCCGACGTCGCTAAGAGCTTTTATGAGTAGAAAGTTTATGAGTTTATGAGTTTTGTCTCTGGATCATCGATTCAGAACAGTTCTCTCATAGACTCATTGCTGCTTTATACTCTGACTTTTGACCGCTATTGCGGACTGTTTTAAACTTTTTAACTTTTAAATTTATAACAATCAGATTTTTTATGGCTAAGAAAAGCGAGTCTAATGTTTTCTTCGATAAAGTGCTACCTACCCTATTTAGTGTGGGTGCTGTTCCAGTAATCCTGGGAGCTTTGTTTAAGATTCAACACTGGGATGGAGGTAGTGAGATGCTTACCATC